>MDTB01137046.1_pt1 | contig 10846 bp, 2 predicted proteins | sample 811161 | NCBI WGS metagenome assembly MDTB01 (sample SAMN05326650, study PRJNA326480) | marine metagenome | isolation source: seawater | place: Mediterranean Sea | collected 2009 | reverse complement strand
TTTATTTTCCATAAGTAAAAATTATTATAACTTTAAAATTGGTTTTGCAAAATGGCAAATCATCACAAATATCTCTGTTAACATTAGGTTAAAAAAACCATTTTTAACCTAATGTTAACATTTTAAATAACTTAAAACTTAAAACTTGAAAACAATACTAATCACTGGAGCAACAAGCGGTATTGGATTAGCGGCTGCTAAAAAGTTAGCAAATGAAAAAAATCAACTGATTTTATGTGGAAGAAGACAACATAAATTAGATGAAATTTGCGAGGAACTTTCTAAAATTATAAATGTCTTGCCTCTTCGTTTTGATGTTTCCGATAAAAAGGAAGTAAATAAAGTTTTAGAAAATGTTCCAGAGAAGTTTAGTTCTATTGATATTCTTATAAATAATGCTGGAAATGCTTATGGACTTGAAACAATTCAAGATGGTTCGCTTGAAGATTGGGATAACATGATTGATATCAATGTTAAAGGCTTGTTATATGTTTCGAGAGCAATTATTCCAGAAATGGTTGCGAGAAAAAGTGGACATATAATTAATATTGGTTCTCTTGCTGGTAGAGAAGTATATGAAAAAGGTAATATTTACTGCTCGACAAAACATGCAGTCAATGCTATTTCAAAAGCTATGAGAATTGATCTGAATAAAACAGGAATTAAAGTTTCTGAAATCAATCCAGGGCTTGTAGAAACTGACTTTTCAAATGTTCGCTTTAAAGGAGATAATAATAGAGCAGAAAAGGTTTATCAAGGATATAAAGCACTTCAAGCAGATGATATTGCGGATATTATAGAATTTGTAATAAATAGACCAGACCACGTTAATATTGCCGATATTTTAGTACTTCCTAAAGCACAAGCAACAAGCTCAATTATAAATAAGAAATAGTATTTAATTCCCTAGTAATACAATTTGTATTAATTTTAGTTTATAATTAAACATTTATTATGAGATATATATTAATTTTTTTCTTGATTATTTCTTTTTCTTGTTCTGAAGACTCAGCATCAAATGACCCTAACAATAATAACCCTTCAGGTCCAAGCGGAAATGTATTCACATTTGGGGATATAGATGTGACAGGGCAATGGGACTTTGACCAAAACAGAGGTCAAATAAATAATTTTAGTGAACCAAGAAAAAGAGAGATTAATATTAATATAGCTCAAAGAGATTATGATGACTCTCTTGATGTTGGAATTCTATCTGCTGGTGCTTCTCCATTAAGTGGTCAATTAAGCTCAAATGAAATTATTAGTTGTGTGGTAGGAAATTACGGCTACCTGCCAATATTTGATGATTTCCAGGTCTCATATAAAATAGCATATGAGGATGGTGAATTTGGGGAAGAGGTTTTTGAAACTTATATGATTACAGATTCTTTAGCATCAATTGATTACACATATTTTGATTTTGCCACAACAGCAGATTTTTCTCAATATGGCACATACACTATAGAAATGAGCACACATATGCCTAATGATATGGATACTGAAACAGATAGCTTTGTAAGAATTGTTGAATCTTTACAATACACTGATGTGTGTAATATTCACTCAATAATTTTAACCGGAAATAATACCTTTAATCTTTACACAACAAACGAAGAAGGAATTTCAAACTATGTGATTTTAGGAGATTATGTTTTAGATCAAGATAACAATATGTTAACGCTCCTGGTTACAGAATCTAGTGGTTTTGTGTCAGAAATTGGTCAAATTCACGATGTTGAAATTGACGAAAATGGAATAATTTCGGGAACTGTAAACATTGAGGGCTTATGTGTTCAGCTTCTTGATGGATATGAGGAGGAATCTTATACTTCAGGGTTAACATATATTCCTGACGAAAATTTAGAGCAATGGTTAGTTGATGAAGGTTATGATGATGATGTTGATGGCTATATGTTAACAGCAAATGCAATAAGCCAGGGAGGAGTTGCTATATATGCTGAAGATACTTGCTACGATGAGGAAAATAATACTATTACATGTGATTATGATGACTATATGAATTATGAAACAAGATTCTTAAATAGGTTGACAAGTTTAGCAGGTATTGAGGCTTTCCCAAATCTTGAAATTCTAAATTTGACAGGGAATGACCTTGACAGTATAAATATATCTCAAAACTCTAATTTAAAATATTTGTATTTAAATTTTAACAGTTTTTCCAAACTTGATACTAGCGGTAATCCAAATCTTGAGGTGATATCTCTCGATAATAATTTGATTGTTCCTGAAGTTGATTTTTCAGAAAATGCTAACATGACTGACATTGCTATGCCAAATATAGGGTTTGGTTCAGTTTCTGACGAATATATTGGTCCTGGTGGTTATTTTGATATTACTAATATGCAAAATTTGAATGGATTAAGTATTGGAGATAATAATTTTACTTCTATAGATTTAAGTGGGAATCCAAATCTTACTATCTTCAAAGGAGGAGGAAATAATTTTACAGAAATTGATATTTCTAATCTAAGTCAATTGTATGAGTTTGGTGTTCCAGAAAGTCCAATCACAACCATCGACTTTTCAGGGAATCCTTTATTACACACAATTCAAGTTGAACAGTGTAATTTAAGCTATCTTGATGTATCTATGCTTGATGAATTAAGGGTTCTAAGGGCATTTGGAAATCCAAACCTAAATTGCATAAAAGTAAGTCCGTTTCAGTTAGATGCAATAGAAAATAATGATCCTGAATTTGAATTTGTTGTAGGCGGAGTTACTTTATCTTTGGATTGTAATTAAATATACAATCATTTTCATTTGCATAAATAGAAGAATTATTCAAGATTTCTTGATTAGATAATTCTTCTATTGTCAGACTAATTCTTTATCACCCTTTTATTTATTATTCCTTCAGAAGAATAAATCTTTACAAAATACACTCCTTGAGCACTTCCTTCCAAAGAAATTTTATTGACTGAGGAATTGCCTCTATGTATCAACTGTCCTAAATTATTGTACAATTCAATTTTATTTATCTGTAAATAATCCGGGTATGATAAGTTAATAATATCATTAGTAGGATTTGGATAAATATTTATCTCACCCTCAAAATTAACTTCTTGATTTGACAATGAGCCATCAACAATGGATAATAAATTAGACTTCAGCGTTACAGTTGACACAGATGATCTTCCTGAATCACCACAATCATCGATAATAATTGCAACATAATACCTGTAATCATTTGCATCAGTATCAGCATTTGTGTCATTAAAAGTAAACTGATTAGAAGGAATTGCATTCAATAATTCAAAATCAGCATTATTTATTGATCTATAAATATAGAATGTGCTATATTCAACACCAAAATATGCTGACCAACTCAAATTGACAGATCCTCCAGCTGCTAAATTAGCTTGTAAAAGAGTGTTGTAATGCTCGGAGCTTAAATCAGAATTGATTCCACAAGCATCAACAGATCTAACTTTATATTTATATTGCTGCTGTTGGTTGTTGGACGTGTTATCTAGGAATGAATCTTCACTAGGAAGTACAAATCCGATAGACTCATACTCATTAACCGCTGAAGTTTCTCTTAAAACTTCAAATGTTGCAACATTATAATTCCCAGCGGAGTTAAAGTAAATTCTATTCTTTGTAAAATCCTCTTCATCACTTGTTATATAGCAAATTTCAAGGTCATTATAAATTGGTATTTGACCAATTGTAAATGTTTCATTATATGTAAAGTATTCATCTGCAAAATCTAAAATATAAGTGCCAGGATTTAAATTTTCAATTGACTGATCTTGTGAAGAGAATCCATTAGGCCCAGTCCAATTAAATGTAAAGCTTCCAGCTGTTTGATTAATTTCAGAAATTTCAATGAAACCGTTGGCAAGTTCACCTTCACAATATGAGTCACTGGAAGAACTTACAATATTTATATCATTAACGTTTAAAACATTAATTATAAATTGTTGTTCAATCGAATCATTTTCATTGAAGGATCTTATCCTTACAGAATATTGATTTTGATCTTCAAAGTCAAAGTCAGTATTATTAATTAAAGAATTACCTTCAATTGTAAACAATTCATTATCGCTATCACCTGTTCCTTCAACAAATTCATATGTGAACGAATCTCCAGGATCATTATCAATTGTAAGTAGCTGACCAATAACATCTAATAAATTTTCATCAATGGTATTTGAAGATAAACTAACTGATGTTGGTAAATCATTCACAGGGTTTACATTAATTGTAATCTCGCCTGATGAACTGTCTTGATTTCCGTCATTTATATAGTAATTAAATACAGCATAGTTTTCTCCATATCCATTTTCAAATGGTTCATACAGAATAATATTTTGCGAATTAATTACTAAATCCCCTGGTGAGATAAGTGATGATATTGATTCACCGTCTTCTGTTTGATATAGGGTGCCTGTATTAGGCGTAGACGAAATAAAGAATTGCATTTGATCATTTTCTAAATCAAAACCTGCTAAAGTAATAGCAACCATTGTATCCTCATCGGTGTTCACAACTTGGTCTTGAACGACGGATGGGTCATTTAAATTATTAATTTGAATTATAATAACTTCATCATGGTTCAAACCACCAGGGTCAGTTGTTCTGACTCTGATACTGGCCTGTTCTTGTGTTTCAAAATCAAAAGCTGAAGATACCATAAGCTCTGAACCATTTATAGTAAAGTTGGCATTATCACTATCTCCCTCTCCTGTAACTAACTGATATGTAAATGTATCATCATCAACATCAGTTGACAGTAAATTATCTACTATAATATCAATGGTGTTTTCATCAACACTATAATTTCCATCTAGTAATAAAATTGCTGTTGGGGAATCATTAACCGCGGCCACATCAATTGAAAATGTTTTTGAGATATAGTCTATAGCACCATTTTCGGTTCCACCATCATCGCTCAAAGTCACACTTACCTCTGCAGTTCCATATGCATTTAAAGTGGTGTTGTAAGAAAATGTTGCAATCGATTGACCTTGGTCGTATTGAATATCCGTCGATTCAAATAAATCACTATTGTTTGTTTCTACAACAAAAGATAGGTTTTGAATTTCAAGAATATCTCCATCGACAACACCTGTTATGTAAAAACTTTGCTCACCCTCATCTTCATTGATATCTAAATTGTTAATGTTATCCATTCTAGGACGTGCGTTATTTGGAACGCCTAACTCGCTTTCATAGGCGCCAATATCTACATTAGATCCAAGTGGTGCGGGCCTTGAGTTCCCTAAAATATCTGTTGATATTGGGTAATAACCGTATCCAATAGCGGGAGATGTGTTTTGAAGCGTAAAATCCCTATTCTCATAATCTGTAAAATATAAATCAGTAAAGCTTTCTGGAGCTAATTGCCAAGTCGAATTACTTTGTGGAACTACAAGTGGACTATCTGTAATTACACGATTAAATTCAGGTGGTGATGTATAACCAGAACTATCTGATGGTGTCCCCATTATTATGGTGTTTACAAATGCAGCACTATTAGATGCGCATGACATATAGATATGCTGATGATTAATAATTGTACTATTATAAAAAGTTGCTTGAAGACCTAAGGCACCGACAGTACAATTATCTTGAAATAAAACTATATTATTATCTACCAATAAACTATTATTCACAGTAACTGAAGAAATTCCTGTACCAATAGCTCTGTCATTAAAATCAGTAATAACACAATCATTTATTGTAACATAATGTTCTCCATATGCCCAAATACCATTAGTACCTCCACCAGTATCTTGGCTCGGATAAATATTAAATCCGGTGATTGAAGAGTTGATAATTCCAATATTTGAACTAAATGATAAGGTATTTCCAGTTGCTGGAAGTGCAATTGAAGCTCCTTGTGGTTCTGTAGAAATAAAATTCAATCCCTTATTTAATATGGAAATCTGCTCGATGTATTCACCTGGGGAAACTAAAATATTATCGCCCTCAATAGCATAATTTACTGCAGCTTGAATGGTTAAAAAAGGATTGTCCTCTGTTCCAACCGTATCTTCGTCTGTTCCAGATGTGGATACATAAATATTTGTATTATGAATGGTTTCAGCTAATGGGTTTTCAAAAGCTCCCATATCCACGTTTGAGCCTTCAGGATTTGGTCTTGAATTCCCAGAAAAATCGACTAAAGGAGCAGGATAAGTGGTTGAATATATCTCAACGGAGTTCACTCCTCCGCCGATAGCTGGTGAATAGTTTGATAAATTATAGTCATTATTACTTAAATCATTGAATAAAATCTCACCCTCTGAATTATTTTCATAAGTTAAAAAATTAGAAATTTGATTTATAATTTGTGTACCACCCTCTTTTAAATGCGAATTTTTAACTGTTAATAATCCATCATTTGTGAAGAATTGGCCTCCGTCAATAATTGTATTTACAACAGCACTATTACCGTCAAAACGATTATTTAGTGAATTCCCTATAATATTTGAATTTATAATTATCGCATCAGTTACATTTAAGTCTCTTGAAGTTAAATTATCTCTAACAATGGTATTCTTAATCGTTGAATAATGTGTATCTCCATTATGCCAGAACTGAATAGTAATGTTTCCCTCATTGTTATAAAATTCACAGGCATTCATTTCAAATTCTTGGTTAAAGCCTGCCAATGTATGAACAGCGTTGTTATCCCTAAAAACTACATTGTTAAATTGCATCTTTCTGTTTGTATTTGTGTAGTATAGATAAACAGCAGCTGCATTTGTGGCTAAGTTATTTTCAATTATTAGATTTTCGAAATTTATTCCGATATTAATATTTGAGGTGCTGTGTAACCAGATTGCCGACGCAACTTCATATGATGCAGTCAGGCCATTAGTAATCGTGAATCCGCTGATTAAAATTGAAGACTCTTGTTCAGGCTCGTATGATAAACCAAGTCCATTAATATCAATAACAGAAATTCCGTTTGACCCACCATCAATAATTGTTGATGCAGCTGAGGTCGATGGATCTGGTGTAGTAATTGTTACATATTTGTCATCTAAAGAAATATTTTCAACATATGTTCCAGGATTTACCATAACTGTATCCAAATTTGATGCTGTATCAATTGCAGTCTGAATAATTTTAAAAGGATTGTCCTGTGATCCGGTAGCAGAAGAATCAGCTAGAACATTTGCGTCAACCCAATAAATACCGTCAGACACTACAGAGTTACCTGCAACAGAAAAACTGTAGTCAACACTTACCTCAGGGTACACTGGTTGGTAAAGATTATCAACTAGAAAAGCATGAACAGAATAATCTTGTCCGGCTGTAACTGGTAAATTAATTTCTGTATTCTCAAATACACTAACTGGATCTGATCCATTCACAGTGTATTGAATATGCCCATTGCCTGGAATTAAATTAAACCCAGCAGCTGCACTATCCATATTTAGAGACACAGGATTCAATGTCATTGTAACCTCAGTTATTGAATTTGGAAATATGGCTCCGTTAGTTGCAGTTTCTTCATAAGATAAACTTGGAAGAGTCATTACGCTATAAGTCACTTGGTCTAGAATAGAGCTAACAGGATTATTATTATTATCAACTAATTGATAGTGTCTTTTGTAAAGACCTGCGCCAGGATTATCAAACAACTCGTTTAAATCATAATTTAATTCTTCGCCGTTGGCGTCAATAGAATTAACAACCACAGCTTCACTGGTAATAGCAAGGTCATTTTCATCTAGATTATAACTTGAAAGTTGATCAATACCGAAAATATCATTGAAATCACCTGGATAATATGTAACCTCGTATACAATTGCTCCGTCAACCCCTAATTCAAAACCATCAAGAAGATATGAGTTGATCGAATTATAAGTGCCATAAGGAGTTGAATTAATAGAGCCTCCATCTTCAACAGAACCAATAACCGTAAAATTAATATTCTGAATTACGATGGTAACTTGATCAAATATTCCGATATAAACACCATCATTATCAACTAGTTGTAATCTAATAATATATTCATCACCTAGATCAGTTGTGCTTGGCTCCACAAGGCTTAAATCAACCAATGTTTCAGACGAACTATAAACATCAATAGTTGAAAAATCTCCAGCAAATTCACCGGAAGAATCCAAACTATTTCCAATTATATATTGAATGTATCCATCTCCAGTTCCATCTTCTGCAACAACAAAATCAGAAATTGAATATGTGAATGTTGCTTCAGTTGTATTAATTGGATATTCAGCAAAATCATCTGGTGAGGTAATGCTAATTGAAGGTGCATTTGCTACGGAGAAATTGACAGTATCAGTTAATGGAGTGGAAAGTTGATCATAATTTGAATCTGTTAAACTAACTGTAACTTCATAACTTTGGCCACTTTCAACATCAATATTGAACGGCCCAGTAGATGTATTAACAGGATCAGCGCCATTGACTGAATATTGCATGAAATCAGTTTCCAAGTAGGTTGTAAAATATGATATTTCAACAGAATCGGTATTGTAATCAAAAACCTCCCCCTCGGAAGGGTTATTGATGCTTATCACATCATCCACATTATTACTGGTTAGTGTAATAAACCATCTGTTAGGTGAATCCCAAGAAGGATACGTTGCTAAAATGATACTATTTTCATTAATTTCGATTAGATCATAAGTTAAACCTGCTCCATGAAAAAAGCCTAGATATCCGTTTCCGGATAATGATATTTGTTCCAAACCGTCATTATCAGAGGATAAATTCCATGAAGACTCAATATTGTCTGAAGGGTAGTTTTCATACTCTAAATATTGATTTTGTCCTAAACCTTGATCACTACCAAAAGCTTCTAAAATAGGAGCGGCCTTTCCGTAAATATCTCCATTAGTAAAAATGGTCAATGATCCATCGGGATTGAAGTAATATACATCATTGTACATTCCTAAACCTTCTTTTTCAAACGGCATAGCCATGTAATAATTTGGAAATGATTCATTTTCTCCACCAACACCAAAATGACCTTGTGTTTCTGCCTCCACTCTGAAAAAAGTGTTTTGTGAAATAAATTCTTGTAAAGTTGGTGTATATGGATTAACTAACAAATTTATAGCTACTATTTCATAACATGATTCATCGTTCGGAGATTGAACTCTTACATATATGGTGTCAGCTTCAGGCTGCTGATTGGTATATGGGCTTATGAGGAAGTTTATATTTTCCTCTGCATCTTGAACAGATACATGATATGAAATTGTATAAGATTCATTTAATTCAGATGAAAGAATTGTATTTAAATCAAATTCAGCAAATCCATCATTATTATCGTCATCAACTTCAATTATGTTGATATTACCAATAATCAAATCTTCATTTACGGGACATGGATCAACATAGGTTTCAGGCATAATTACTACCCTACCTAAAGCTTCTTCATCATCCGGATTAGCCACAGGGCCAACAACTGTGAATCCGTACTGAACTAAGAAACCCTCTGGTAATTCATCAGCGTAAATTATAAAATTGCCAGGTTCAGAAATTTCAAATGAATATGCTCCATTGGTAATATCGGTAAAATTATTATTTGGGTCAAGTGCTCTTACAAAAGCTTTACATGTGTAGGATTCATCAAGTGTATATTCGTGAACAGCAACCGAAAAATGAATCGGCCTTTCATTAAATGCTGTATAGGACTCTACTTGAGTTATGCCTTCCATTATTGCATTTCCTGAACCGTCTTCATTGACCCAATTGGAATCCGAGGCATCATAGGCGCTAAAATTTGGTTGAAGAATAATCTCGTTAGTTTGTGTGTCAATTGTTGTTTTTAGATCAGGTACTGACCATGTATTACCAAATGCAAATGTTCCGTCTAACTGATATACCTGCATGTATCCAGTCCAAACATCGGATGGATCGGCATAAATAAATAAAGTTTCATCTCCATTATCTTGCTGAAATTCACCTTGACCAACCTCAATATCGTCAAAATAAAATGTTCCTGGGTTTTGATTTCCAAAATCTGGAAATATGACTACAGTAGTGTAATCTAAATCTGGTGCTCCAGTGAAGTCATATGTTAGTATTTCCCAAGAATTAGAAACAGTTGTTAAAACATCTACCTCATGTGTATAACCCTCAACATCACCTTCAGTTGTTTCTAGTTTGACTTTTACAACTTTGCCTGCTTCTGGATTATAAGATTTTATTCTTAGCTGATAATGTTGATCAAAGTTTATTGTTCCTTCTGCATCCACAGCTATCCCTGCCCAGGGCTCTGAGGACTCAGTTTTTACCATTTGTAAAACTCTTGTTGAGTAATTTATATCGGATACATCGGGGTTATCAACTATTCCTATTTGATCTATATTTCCAAAAGGAGCTATATCCATATTCATACCTTCCTCCTCAAAATCATGAATTATATCAAACCCATTGTCTGTGAATCCACATGCTTCACCTGAGCAATCTCCGAAACACGCAGTAACTGTTGTGTCCTCAGATGCACAAGGAAGTAATCTATCGTTGTATTGACCAAATGCACAGAATTGACCTGCTAATTGTTCTATAGCTCCCCAATCATCAGGGTTATTTGGACTATTTAAAAAAATGAAAGCTCCTCCTATGTTATTAGGTACCGCTTCAAAAGATCCAGTCCAAATACCATCACCGTCTTCATCGGACAGAGGAATTGCCATTGCACCCCCAAGTACACCACCACCTGCAAACATTCCATTAGGACCTACATCAATTGAAGCTGTGTTAACTTCAAAAGTATATGTAATACTTTCAGCTGGGTCTTCTCCAGGACACTGATTCCAGTGATGTGAAGCAAGATCTTGATCAGCACCAGCAACAGTTAAAGCTCTGTTCCAGAATGCACCGTCATAAC
>MDTB01153543.1_pt1 | contig 10847 bp, 20 predicted proteins | sample 811161 | NCBI WGS metagenome assembly MDTB01 (sample SAMN05326650, study PRJNA326480) | marine metagenome | isolation source: seawater | place: Mediterranean Sea | collected 2009 | reverse complement strand
TCTTTTTTATTTTTTGACGATCTCGCCTTTTCTAATTCTATGATCACTACCTCTAAATCCGTACTCTTTCTCTACGGGTGTTATAAAGCCCATCTTAATAAGTGTGGTGCCCTTATAAACATCAAACTCATCATCATTACAAAAATTAGTCCAGTTATCTGAAATAGGGTCTTCACTATTTTTTGGGACAAAATAAAAAGACGTATTGACCCACCAGCTTTGATCATCTGTCATTGTACATCTAATTTTTACTGTGCTGTCTCTCACACCCCAGAAGAACAACTTACACCCGGCATCATCAATATTGATGATCGTCCCATCAAGACATGGGCTTTCAGAAGGTAAGACGTATTTTTGAAAATGCTTCTTTGGGCCACAGCCGACTAAAAGAGGTATTATTAGTAAAGTATTGATATGTTTCATATTTCACCTTTAGGTATATCTTATTTTACCATCTCTTTGTTTGCACTTATTGTATTGCTTTCAAGTTCTGACATTGCCCAGTCTTCTACAATCGACGGCCCATAACTGTCTCCGTTGGTAACCACAGAGTACTTCCCTAAAAACAAAATCAAATCTTCTTTTTTGACAATGCCTATTTTAAAAAGTTGCATTAAGGAGTCTTGCGTATACGGCTTAAAAACGTTGTATCTAAATTTTTTATCAAAAGATTCAGAAGCAGCTCTCACAATAACGTCATAGACAATTTCATCTGACTCTTTTGAAATTTTGTCTAGATTTTTATGAGAGAGATATTTGACAATCCTCTGGAGTGTGTAGGGTGAATTAGAACACTTCACGCCTAACTCTTTTTTTGCATCTAGTTCTTTTGCTTGGGGTAAGTATTCAACAAAGTACTCACCTTTTCTGCGTGTAATTGCGTAACAGCAGTTGTAGAAGTCAAAAGATTCAAATGTTTTTCCAACACTGCTATGTGTAAATGCTGTTACAAACTGCACTTTTATTTTATCATTTGTATAGTTTGTTGCAAAAACCGCGTCCGATGTTCGACATGTCTTGGCGATTAAATGTTTTTTATCTTCTTGAAAAAAGAAGTCAATATCTCCGGATTTTTCAAAAAGATAATTCCTAAACGACTGTCCTGTGCTAGCACATTTAAAAGCCTCTCTTGCAAATCCGCCTGCAATCCAACCTTCATTTGCGAAACCCACTCTAATTGCAGCCTGACTATCAAGAAAATGAGTGATATGTTCATTTGTTATCTTGAGACTCAATAGTCTATATTCTGATTGCATATACTTTCACTCCTTTCTCTCTTACTTTTTCGTGAAACCTTCTAGTCTCGTTTGGACTTAGTGGGTATCTTGAATTAAAATCTGATAAAATTAATAGAGTTTGACCAGGGCGCATCTTGTCGAGAACTTGCCAGTAAGCGTACCAAATTTCTGTACCTCCGCCCGGAGTAACATCTTCTGCGCTTGTTCCATTCACACAACTATACACATACGAAAGATGGAGTTTACTACTTCGTTTTTTATTAGCAGAAATTACGTTAATCCACTCTCTGTAGTTTCGTATAGATCCAGAAGCATCTAAAAGATAATGATCTGCTGTGAGGTTGGGTGGTAATACATTTACTGTGAAGTTATCCGATGTTATTATATCTACTCTTTTGGCTACGTCTGAGTGGGATGAAGTTATTTCGCTCATGCCAGAAATAATAATTTTGTTTCGAAAGCCTAGACTTCTAATGTAACTTGAAGTTGTTTTGGCGCGCTTAAGGGAGAGTACTTTGTTAAAGTCATAGTCTCCGCAGCCATCTGTGTAACCCACGACAAGTATCGTATCAACGTGCATCTTGCCAGATATAAATTCTTCTACTTTTTGTTTCTCAGAATCTGTAAGTCTAAACTCTGCCTCTTGAAAATAAGCACTCTCGTAAGCTCTCGCAGTCACCTGTCTTTGTACAGGTGAGTACGGAGGTATCGATACTGTGCATAGACAATCTTCGTATGAACATCTTGACGGGTGTATTGATGCGTCTTCTAAATTAAAAAGAGGGATAAAATCTTCGACTTCCTCAATTTTAACTTCTTTACTTGGGCATGACAAAAGAAGTGCAAGAGTCAATAAAACACTGCGCATCGTCAGTCTCTGTCATTCCTAAAACATACAAAAGTAGGAAATCGTAGTGAGCCGTCAGGTGTGATTTCTTGATATCTCACTTCAATTGTTCTCCCAACAAAGCTGTCTTGATCTTTCCAGACTTGTGCTCTAAGATCGTCTGTTAACCCAGAGCCAACTTGAACATCAACACCATTGAATACTACCTTGAATGACCCAAGTTTACCTGCGTGCTTTCCTGTGCCCTCTAAAAGACCACTTACTTTTAGGTCAACGTCGTGAAAAGCCTTGAGTTTCATAACTTCATACCCACGGCCGAACTTATAAGGCGCATCAAGAAGCTTAATCATAGCTCCTTCAAATCCGTCTTTGACGTAAGCATCATGTTCTGCTTTGATTTCTTCATAATCACAGACTGTTTCAACTCTGTCGACAGGCTGAACTAAACTTAGATTAATATCTGACTCATCGATTCGATCAAGCATTATTTCAAATCTGTCGCGACAAGAAGTTACACTCTTTTTTGAGTTCCATTCTTCAATAGGTAGAAAGTCAAATAGAGCGAGATATGTTCCAGAGGTGTCAGCATCTTCTTTTCGATATGCTTGACGCATAAGAGAAATAAAATCTTCTCCCATAAGTTCACCGTCGTAACACCCGTCGCCCATCTTAGAAACTTCTTTTAGGATAGTATCATTAAAGTTTGTAATAGGCTTTCCAGATCTAGCTAGCATGATCGCTGAATTTCCGTCGACAATGGTAAAACACCTAATACCGTCTAGCTTAGGTTCAACACCCACAGTTGTTCTGCCCTTAAGTCGCTTTATATCAAACTTTTGAGCCAGAGTTACTTCGAATGTTGGAATTAGATTTGGAAAAACTTTATTTGCAGTTTTTGTCGAAACACCAATAGCTAGATGCTTCTTTAAGATTTTTCTCATCCAAACTTCTTCTTCTTTTGTCGCATTTAGAAAAGCTGCATGCATCGCTTGAACTGCTTTATTACCTGTAATTTTTCTATGTGCACACAGCTCAGCCGTTTCAAAGAAAACTGCCCAACGAAGAGATTCATTAGGTCCTTCTTTTCTTTCAGCATCTTTGACTTTTGGTACTTTTACAATGTTGAAAGGTAAAAATGGATTAAGTGCCATCTTGAGTGACAACTTCAAAAGAGGATTTTCTCTATTGTCAGAAAGAATCTTCTTCTTTTCATTTGAACCAGAAGCTTTTTTAATTTCACTTAGAATACTTACAACTTTCATGTTTTCCCTATGCGTATTTTGAAACAAACGTTCCAGGACAATATAGATCCCAGTCAATATCTGCAAAAACAATATCGTACTTTTCTTTGTCTGCTGTCTTCTCTACAGGCTGCACTTTTTTAAGAGGAGATTTCTCCCAAAGCGCTTTTTTAAAAGAAAGGTCGCTAATTTCCATGTTTATATTATATGCACAAAGTTTTTAAAATGCACTCAGCCTGAAATTTTTTCACTCAATATGTTGTAAAAAATCTGTCGACAATCTTCAGTATCTTTGATTGCATCATGCGCGCCCTCTTGTGACATATCAAAGTGCTCTCTAAGCACTTGCAAGTTTTGACGCTCTGTAGGGAGAAAAAGATAAGACAGGGCACACGTATCAATAATCGGGTACCCTATCTTAAAGTTCTTTTTTCCCTCAAGCTGCTTGACATCATCAACCTCGCTCCACCCATATCTGTTAAACACAGCACGAATATGTGCAAGATCAAAGTTTATATTGTGTGCGACAAGAGGTCCCCACGTTAACCGCTTAATAATTTCGTGAGCTACATCATTGAAGCTAGGTGCGTCAGCCCAGTCATCTTCTTTAAAGCCGCAAATTTTTAGAGCATCTTCAGAAGCAAAGCTCAATTCAATTGTCTTTGGCTTTATCTTTGTTGACCAAACATCTTGACGACCGTCTTCCCAATCTGTAATAAAACATATCTGTAATATTGCACTCTTCGCCGGATCTAGATGTGTAGTCTCTATATCGAGAAATGTTACTGCTTTGGCTGATGCTAAGTTTCCCATAAAATTACTTCCAACTCTTTGTTTGTGTTAAAGCTTCTTTTGTCTTTGGGTTTACTTTATTTTGCAAGTTTTTTGAATTACCAAAGAGGCTCATTTGCTTTACCTTTGCGTTGTTTTCATCTTCTTCAATATCTTTCTGGTTGAGAAAATTCATAATCTCTTCATTGATATCTGATTCTATGATGCTGCTTAGCTTATCTGCAAGCTCAAATCCTGAAGAAACATCGAACTCAAGGTTTATGTTACCAAAAGAGTTTTGAATTCTATAGTAATTTCCATCGTACTGAATTTTTAAATCTTCAGTCTCACCTTCTCTATTTACAATGTTGACTGTCTCAATTGTCTTCCAAGTCATTGCTTGCCTCCTTTTTTAAATAAGCAATTTTCTCACTCTTCTTAAGAGATTTAATTTTATATTCTAATTTTAATGCAGCTGACCTATTTTTTACAGGTGCAGCAAAAATTAACTTAACTGGTCGTCTTGCTCTTGTATACTTTGCGCCCTTTTTAGCACCATTGTGTTCAGTCAGCCGCCTGTCTACATCTTTTGTAATGCCAGTGTACAGACTAGAATCTGAACATTCTACAATATAAACGAACCACAATGTCAACCTACGCTGAGGTCGTGTCATTAGACAGGTGTTTCTTTTCTTTTCTTACGTTTTGTGCGTAAGAAGCGAAACCAGTGTCTGCCATATGCTTTTCTAAATTAGCGACGGCATCAGCTTCGTCCTCAGAGTCACCTAAAAGCCTTGAAATTGCTTGTGATATTTTCATTTTTGATGCTCTATCTTTAGCATCTTCCAAGCCAACTCTAAGCCAACCAAATAAGTCTTGTTTAGTTTTTTCGTTAGACGCATCATCGTACTTTTCTATTGTTGCACCTGTTTCGTCATTTTTAACATAAGCTTCAGTTTTCCCGTCAGAATTCATTCTTAACTTTAATGACACAGGTGATTCGTCACCCAAACCTATTTCAAGATCAATGTCTGCTTTTTCAACAGGCTGCTCAACTTCTTCAGCTGCGTCTTGTTCTAATAGACTTTCCTGAATTAGTGCTAGCAGCTGTCTTCTTGTAATTTTCATAGTCGACTCCATGAATAAATATTACAAAAAAGGGAAGTTTACCGGCGGCGCCGTGACTCTTTTCTTCTTCTTTTTTCTGCTGCCTTTCTCTTTTCTTTCTTCTTTTCTGAAGGTGACATATAGTAACGTCTCTTTTTTAATTCTCTCATGATTCCGGCTTGCTCAACTGCTCTTTGAAATCTTCTAATAAGAACTTCAAATCTCTCATTTTTTCTCGCTTTGACAATTGCCATGCATTTTCTCCTTATGAATAGCAAATAGATTATATAAAAATATTGATCTAATGTACACTTAGATTTTCTAAAACTAACATTAAAAGATCAGACTCTTTCATCGGATTACCACAAGAATTAAACTTGACATATTTCTTGTTAGGTTCTATATGACCAACAACTTCATCGCTTGAATCTAAGATTAAATGATTCTTCATTTTTAAATTAAACTCTTTGCAATACATTTCTAAGTATTTCATTTCTTAAATGCTCGACTTACGCTTACGGGATTTTGTTCTTCTATTTCTTCTTCTTCTTTTTCTGGAAAATATTCGTCTATAAAAGACTTACCTAAAAGCTCTTTTGATGACTTTTTTGACCAGTGAGGATGACCTGAGTGCGAACCTCTTGGGTTTCTTATGTTTGTGAACTGGTTTTCCATCTCTTCTATTAGAAGTAATGCTATCATCAAATTGTTCATTTTTTACAACGTTCCTCAAAAAGTCTCTTAATACCCAGCAGTAAACTACGGGAACAACAGCGAGTGTCATTATTAAGTAGTCTGTTAAATCTGTTTTATTTTCCATAATTCTGTAAGAGTAGTACAATCATGCCTGTTGTAGGATAAGCAATTATCGCAAACAGAAGTGTGTAATAAGTGACGTCTAGAAACTTTAGAAAACTATTATCACACTGTCTATCCCACTCATGATCTATGCTGCTAGACAGGGTTAAAGCTTGCCAATAAGATTCTACAATTTTTTTAACTTTCATCATTGTACTTTATGAACTCAACAATATTTCCACAATTATCTTTTGTATAAAACGATTTTGAACCATCTCTGTGGTCTTTCCACTTTCTTTTTGGAAAAAAATCTTCAAGAAGCATGTCTTGTTCATCTGTCTCAACACGAATTGCTACATGAGGTGGATGTTGTCCAGGTGTTATAAAAGCAAATTTTATAGGCCCAGACTTTAAGAAAGCCCATGTTTCATCCTGGTATAGAATTTCAGCATCGCCCAGGAACTGTGTGTACCACTTTACAGATTCTTCAATGTTTGTAGAAGATATTGCGACGTGATCAAAATTCATAGCTTTATTAGTTCCATCCGACACAGATAACCTTCTCGTCGTCTATATCAAAAATCTCATTGTTGATAACATAAAAGTAAGATTTATCGTCATTATCGAAAGGATTTTTGACAGGAATAACTTCAACGTGATTTCTTACAGGAATGAATGTTCTTTGGTTTACGCTGTAAAACATTTCTGATTCCTTATTAAGCTCGAGCATGTAGATGGGTGTGCTTATCTCTGCTATTTCTTCTTCTCCCCACTCAGTATCAAGTATCTTCTGTAAGACTGTCTCGACATCCGACAGTGCGACTTCGTCGCTTATCTTTACTCCTGTTCCTTTTTCAACGTCAGTGTGAGACGTAAGCAAAGATTCTAACTCTTCTAGCTCTTTTTCAAGAGTGCTTGTATCAATGCTTCCAGAAGCAAAGTTTTTATTCTTGTCTTTCACTGCTGTTTCCTCTTTTGTCTGATTTTTCTCTGTGTTCTCTGATGTCTTTTTGTGTGGCTTTTCTGACAATATGAGAGCTCCGACTTGTGTAGCCTTCGTGTGCATCCACTTCAAAATATTGTATAAGGTACTCAGTACCATTAAGTTCTCTTATTTCAGTCCAGTCTCGAGCAGCCATCAAGGTCCTCACCTATAAATATATCACGATTACAGATATGTTTAAAACGATCGTCACTTATCTCATAGTCGACTCTTTGAATGACTTGACCTAGTGTCTCATTTGATTTTTTATAAGGTAAGTAATACTGTTCGATAATTTTATTGTTTTTCAAATTTAGCACCTACATGTTAGTATAATGTATAATAACACAAGAATGCCAATCTTTACATACTGCTAAAGCCTAAAATATCTTTGAAGCAGCTATAGCTGCAGCCATAACAAACTGAACAACTGCAAAAATTGTTACAGCTTTTGTCTTGAACTGCTTAAGATCATCTACTTCTTTCAAAGCAGTACCTAACTGGGTTGGTGAAGCGACTTCATCTATTTTATCTTTCCACACCCGAAGTTCGTCAACTCTATCTTCTCGCTCTCTCATTCTTGCAATTTCTTGCTTGAGTTCTTGAATTTCAGAATTTAGCGAAGTGATAGCCCCCGCAAGTGTTTCAAGTTCTTTCAATACAAGTTTAGAGTATTCACTCCAGCCATTTTCACTGCTCATTTTTTTCTCCGGGAGCTTCAAGCTCTTTTAGAATTTGAGCAATTTTTCCCTTTACGCAGTCAATAGTACAAGAGTCATTTTCAACAAAGTTTTTTAACTCACTGACTTGCTCAACGAGCCACGCTTGCTGTTCTCTTTTTAACGCTCTTACTCTTTCTTTTTCACAAAGATCATTTCTTAACTTTCTTAATTTGTGAATGCTTGATACTCGACTGTCTGCCATTGAATAAACTCAAATTACTTAGATGAAATTAAAATATGCCTTACAATCTGGCGTATTTTTTGTTCACTTAAGACTGCATGATCTGGAGATTCAAGAAGACCCATGTCCTCCAAGTATTGAGCAATCTGCTTATAAACAGGCGTCTTGTTGTCTCTAAAGCTGCCCGGGTGACCATGAGGCCAACCGCCGTGAGAAGTAGGCCTGTCAAGATACAAATCTTTCAGTTTGCTACTTTTTGTCTTCTTTGCTTTTTTTCCCATAGTAACGACTCACTTTACCTAACAACAACATACCCGAAGATATTAGTGCAATTTTAAATAGGTCGTCATCGCCTAATGTTACTGACATTGCGATTAAAATTCCATTTGTCACAAGACATGCATTTATCATTACATTGATAAAATTATCGGCTGTTTCTTGTGCCTTTTTGTTCATCTTAAATAAGTATGGCACCTACTCTCTAATAACACGAAGATCTTGAGCTTTCATATCGTGAACTTTGCCATCTAGTTCACTTAAAAACTTTATTCTTCTCATCTTAGAAAGCGCCCCGGCTCCCGTACCGGCAGTAACTTTGACATAGTAAACCTCTTGAACAATTCCCCTGTTACTCATATGATATAACGCTTCTACTTTATCACCAACCCTGACGTTCATATTCAATCTCCTTCAGGTATTTCTTTTTAATAGTCTTGTGCAGACCAGGATTAATCTCAAGACAATCATACATCATTTTATTGCGAATTAAAACGCGGGGTCGGTCAGACAGAAGATTAGTTTCGTCAATATGATAGGGTAAGTCTCTACGGTCGCAGAATTCGACTAGCTGACTCTTTCTTGTAAGAAGTAGAGGGCGCAAATAGCTTCCTCGAATTCTTGGAATAAGCTTCCCCTCGCCATGGAGCGATGAGAAAATCCACCACTCGACTGCATCATCGAGGTGGTGTGCAGTAACTACTACACGCTCTGATTTGTCCAAGAAGTCATAGCGCATATCTCTCCAGGTTGCCTCAAGGCCCTTGTTGTTCAGTTCAACAGAAGGCAACGTGGTCCATCTTAAGGGTACTCTTAGTTTCTTACAAGCTTTCTCCACAACTTGGAGTGACGCATCAGAAGCTTTTGTCCCATGATGAACGAAAGCTGCAGTGACATCCCGTCCTGACCTGCATAGAAACCCAAGGAGGGCGACAGAGTCTGGACCGCCGCTGAGTGCTACTTCAACTTTTTTTGGAATCTTGCATGCAAGTTTAAACATTTTACCTCACACTTTATTTTAAGCTTCTAATAATTTAAATGCACACTAAACTAAGCACTCATCAAACCCTGCTGGGAACACATCTTTGTTCTGTCGATAAAATCGTTTCCAGTCACTATCAAGAATATATGTGACAGCTGAATCTTCTTTTGATCGAACGCTCCTGCCGTATGCCTGGACAATTGTCATTGCTGTTTTCATTGGGTACCACTTATCATTTTTGTTCATCCGCTTTCTAATGATTGGATCTCCCAGATAAGGGTAAGGGACTTTGACAATGATCTGAAATCTTGAAGCGTCATCTTTTAAGTCGACCCCCTCCGTCATTGAAGGCGTAAGAAGCACAGTTGGTTCTTTAGAATTAATGTGCTTTGCAAGAATCTCGTCTCGGTTCTCGCTGTTATGAGTAAGAATGCGTTTTGATCGAAGCGCTTTCTTTAGATATTTGGCAATCTTGTATGTGTGACAGTGGATGATACCCTTCTCGTTCTTGTGCTCAGCCATGATTGCTCTAACTGCGTCTTTTGCTCTCGGGAGGGTAAAGTCAATAACCTTTGCACTAAAGCTACCGATGTCAGCATGAATAATCGGCCTGTTCTCAACTGGGAAAGGAGACGCTATGCTGATAGAATCATAGTCACTCTTGGGAATACCCAAAGACTTTGCAAATCCATCTGCATTTAAGATAGTTGCAGACATGAGAAGAACCTTTCTGCCCATTCGAAACAGATAAGTCTCAGCATACTTAGACACATCAATGGCGCGATAAGTCACACGAACATAGCCACGCTTTTCTGTTTCGCCAATTTCCATCACCCAGTTGTCTGATGAGTAGTCTTCTAAGAAGAGTGTAAGCTTATTTGAGTGCGATTTGAGCATGTCATATTTAAGTGCGATGGCTGCCAAGTCTTTCACTCTAGACTTTAATCCAAGATTCTCGAGTTGCTGCTCAAAGTAGAGAATCTGCTTTTGAAGTTTAGGATTGTAAACGTCACGCACCCACTTGAAAAAAGCAACTGGTGTAATCTTTCCAGGCCACTTGCACTTTACAACTTTTTCACAGAAGTACTGACTAACTGAAACTTCAACGAATTTAGTTAACACCGATTCTGCGTTGTGTGCTTCATCAACTACCAAGAAATTGCGAGGAGTAATCTTGCCTGAATAAGTTGACTCCATAATGAAGTAAGGAAAGTTTGTTACAGACTCTGGTGATTCAAGGAAAAGCTTCTTTTCCCGTTTATAGAGACAATCAACTGTGCACTTCTTGAAGAATCTTGAAGACTTTTCTTCAGTTCTAAGCATTTGCTGACTTGTTCTACAGTCGTTTCGTTTGTGATACTCACACTGATAGTTTTTAGAAGAATAGACAGAGGTCATCTTTCCACTCGGGTGACCAAAGTCATTTTCATACTGCTCTTGAAGAACACGCTGTGTCGTTAAAAAGTAAGAGCCTTTTCCGTAACCATCAGTGTCAGGAAGTCTCTCGTTGAGAACTCTTGCTAACGTCAAGCCCACAGCAGACTTGCCTACACCGGTGCCGGCTTCTAAAATGAAAAACTTCTTATCGTTTTTAAGAAATGCTTTTAAAGCAGCAGCAATCGCATGAATCTGCTCTGGACGCGGGGTCTCGTATGGAAAGTGTTTACTTGCACTCAAAACTATCTCCTGATAGTTTATTATA
>MDTB01152823.1_pt1 | contig 10847 bp, 10 predicted proteins | sample 811161 | NCBI WGS metagenome assembly MDTB01 (sample SAMN05326650, study PRJNA326480) | marine metagenome | isolation source: seawater | place: Mediterranean Sea | collected 2009 | reverse complement strand
TTTTTATTAAACAATTGCAATATGTGAAATAATAAGAAAATACTAAAAAAATTAAGTAAAAATGTGAAAAAAATGACAAATTCAAATTTTTTTATAGTGGGAAAACACCCTGTCACAGAAGCTCTAAAAAATCCCAATAGGAAAGTACTTAGAATTTTTTTAACTGAAGAAAGCAAAAAAAACATTAACAGGGAAAATCAAAATACAAACCTACTCAAAAACGTTAAAGTTTTTTTTAAAACGAAAAAAGAATTGGATAAATACTGTAAGAATGAACAAATACTTCACCAAGGTTTTGTTGCTGAGATAGAACCGCTAATGAGTAGCTCTTTGAAAGAATTTGTAATTACTAAAAAGAACATTACGTTTGCATGTCTTCAAAACGTTACTGACCCAAGAAATATAGGTTCAATTATAAGAAGTGCTGCAAGTTTTAAAATTGACGGTTTAATTGTTCAAGAAAGATTATTTCCAGAAACAAGCAAAACTATGTACAAAGCAAGTAGTGGCGCTATTGAACATATAAATATTTTTAAAGTTTCAAATATAAATTCAACTTTGAAATATTTGAGGGAAAAAAATTTTTGGGTTTATGGGTTCGACAATAATTCAAAAGAAGAGTTTTCAGAAAAAGATTGGAAAGGAAATAATGTTCTACTTTTTGGATCAGAGGGATTTGGTCTAAATCAAAAAACTGAAAAATATGTTGATTTTTTTGTGAGAATAAAAATTAGTAATAAAATTGATAGCTTGAATATATCTAACTCAGCGGCAATAGTTTTTCATCACCTTAATAGTTTGAAAAAATAAATCAATTTAAAAGATATAACTTTGCCTCTACATATAAATTTTTGTTGGTATCTACTAATATATGATTGTTTGCGTTTTTTGGTTCACACTTAAAATTTGGATCAGTTGAGTAACATATTAACCAAAAATTTTTAGATTGATATTTTTGGTCATTATTTTCTATAAAAGTAAATTTAGAAAATTCTTTATCATTTAAATTTTTAATATAATTAGTAAAAAAAAAAGAAGTGCTTCCAAGATCAATTACAAAATTATTTATACTATGTTTTTTCACGTAATTTAAAGTTTTCTTAAATTCTGGTTTAGTATTTATCCTTTTAAAAATCTCAATATAATGGTTTGATAAAGTCATAAAGACTAAGAAAATTATCAGTGATATTTTTGTTTTATTATTAGATATTTCTTTTATTAAAAAAGGTAAAAGAACAAAGATTGGTATTAATATAAAAATTATATATCTATCATGAAGGACAGGTGTTCTAATTAATCCATAAAATAAAGGAACAATATATGACAAAAAAATTAAAATCAAAAAAAACATGAAATTATTTTCCTTAAGAAAAAAAATTTTTCTATTTCTTATTATTAAGAAAATTAATAAAATTAGATAAAGATAGCCCATTATCTTTGAGCCAAAAAATCTCGGGAAATAAAATCCATCAAATACGTTCTTTATATCAGAGGAAAGCATATAACTATCAAATGAGATTTGATAAATAATATATTTAAAATTAAAAAAAAAATAAACAATTAAAATTGCTAATAATATAGCAAAAAATTTTTTGTAATCTTCTTTAAAAAATAAATATCGGAAAAATATATATGTAATTTGGGAAAAAAAAATTATTAATGAAAATGGATTTACAGAATAGTTAATTACTGAAAATAAAACAAATAGAGTTACATCGCTTCTTTTTTTTTTTTCACTTCGTATAAGCCTAAGAAAAAAATAAATGTTTAAGGAGCTTGTTAATAACAAAAGAGAGTATGGTCTTAATTCTTGAGAATATTTTATTATATAAATACTTACGCAAGCAAGAAAAGTTGTTAAAAGAAAGTAATTGCTTTTTTTTTCTTGATACGAGATCAGTCCAATAAAAATAAATGAAAGAGATCCAAAGAATGACGTTAAATATCTTGCTAGATCGGGATTGTAACCTACTGTTTTGAAAAAAAATTTTAATATTAAGTTAAACAAAATTGGATTATGGAAGTCTGATTTATTATGTCTAAAGACGGTTTCAGAATATGATAGATCGGGATCAGCAACCCAAAATGAGTTTAGTTCATCAAGCCACAAATCTTCAAAGTTAATCTGATACAAAATTGTAAAAATGCCTAAAATTATAATAAAAAAATAAAGAATTCTGTAACCAATATGGGCATCATTGTTCATATTCATTTATAAATATCAAATTAAACTCATAAATTAAATATAAATAAAAAATAGAAATCTTTTTAATTATGTTATAAAAGATTTTGCTATGCCCTTGTAGCTCAGCTGGTAGAGCAATTGATTTGTAATCAATAGGTCCGCGGTTCGAGTCCGTGCGGGGGCACCACTTTTTTAAACTATATCAATATCAGGTAACGGAAAGATTAACTTTGTATTCTTATTCAAATACTTTCTTTCTTTTTGAACTATAAAATTTTTGAAATGCCAAGGTAAGACTAGAAGATAGTCTGGATTTAAAGCACGAGCTTTTTTTTCAGAAATGATTTTTATTTTAGAACCCGGAGTATACCTGTTAAATTTAAATTTATTAACTTCAGCTATATATGGGACTAAATTTGAATTTATGTTGCAATATTGTAATATTATGTTTCCTTTCGTAGAGGCACCATATCCAACCACTTTTTTTTTAGACTCTTTTAGATTCAATAAAAGATTTCTAAAAATTTTTTTATGTTTTTCTATATTAACATAAAAATCTTTAAAAGTTTTTACTGAATTATAACTGAATAATTCTTCTTTTTTAATTAACCAATTTATTAATCTTTTTGACTCTTCGTATAGATGATTATTTTTTTTAGCAACAGTCAAAGCAAAACTACCTCCGTTTATATCATTGAATTCCAGATCTATAATTTTAAAACCAACTTTATCAAATATATATTTAATGGATTTTAAAGAATAATATTCTAAATGTTCATGACAAATCGTATCATAAGAATTATTTTTTAACATCATTGGCATATAACTTTGCTCTAAATGCCACAATCCTTTATTATCTAAAACATCATAAATATCTTCTGCAAACTTAATTGGTTTATCTAAATCATAAAACATGGAAATTGATGTGATTAATTTAGCTTTTTTATTAAATTTTTTGATGATCAAATCTTTATTAAAAAAATTTGGTAGTTTTTTAATATCTTTTCTATAAAAATTCCCTAGTTTTTTGATTGTCGGATCAACACCAACTAAATTTAATCTATTTGGAAAAAATTTTAAAAAACTTCCATCGTTACTTCCAATATCAATTATAATATCACCCTTACTTAAATTTATTAATTTTCTTAGATTTAAAGATTTTTTGTATAAATGTTCTAACATTGAATTATTCAAAGAAGACATGTATCCATAATTATCACCATACATAACGCTGGGATTAAAAGAATCTTCTAATTGAAGAAGGCTGCATCTATTGCAAAAAACCATTGAAAGTTTTCCTGATGGAACATTTTTTTGATTAGCTGTTTTAGGAAAAATACCTGATAACTTTTGTGAACCTAAACTAAAAACTTTTACCAAATTAGTTGATTGGCAGGATCTACAATTTTTTAATCTCATATTGATTGTTAAGTACTTTTATACAATAATCAATTTTAATGAGTAGTAAAAAAATAATTATTACAGGTGCATTAGGTCAAGATGGTAGGATATTATCTAAAATATTAGTAAAAAAAGGATATAGAGTATTTGGATTTATAAACAAAAATTATAAATCTCCAGTCAAAAAGGTTAAATATAAAAAGATAAATCTTAAAAGTACTAAAAATTTTAAAAAAGAATTAAGTATAATTAAGCCAACGCATGTAGTCCATTTTGGATCAAGTAATCCATCATATGGAAGTAGAGGTAATTTTTATAAAGAAAATTATAAATGTACAAAAAACATTATTGACTCAATAATTTCTGTCAATAATAGCATAAAGCTTATTTTCCCTAATTCCTCTCAAATATTTAAAAAAAAGAAAATTGTATCGGAAAAGGATAAATTTGTAATTTCAAGTTCATATACCAAATTTAGAATTGATATTTTTAAATATATGAAATCTATGAAAAAGAAGAAGAAATTTAATTTTACTAATCTAATACTTTTCAATCATGACTCAAGGTATAGAAGTAAAAGATTTTTGTTACCAAGATTAATTCAGGGAGTCAAAAGAAAAAAAATTAATTTTTTAACAGAAATTTTTAAAGAAAATATTTCTGCAGATTTTTCTCATGCGGAGGATATATGTGATGCTATTTATTTATTAATTAAAAAAAACACCAATTATGATAATTTAATTCTATCATCTAAGAAAGTAACCAAAATAAATGATATTATATTGTATCTTTTGAAAAAATATTTACCTGACCAAAAAATTAAGGTTAAAACTAAAATAAATAAAGACTACATTATAGGAAACAATTCTTTGGCTAAAAAAGAATTGAGATGGAAAATTAAAAAAAATATTTTCATTGCAGCAGATGAATTGGCTAATTAAATGAAAAAAAAATATCTTATTGTAATCCCAACATATAATGAAAGGAAAAATATAAAAACAATTTTAAAGAAAATAAAAAAAAATTGTAAATTTATGCACGATATACTTTTCGTAGACGATAATTCAACTGATGGAACAAAAGAAATTTTAAGAAATTTTAAAAACAAAAGATTAACTGTTATTAATAGAGAAAAAAAGTTAGGTGTAGGATCTGCGCATAAGGTTGGTATTGGCTATGGGTATAAAAAGAAATTTGATTATATTATTACAATGGATTGTGATGGAACACATAATCCAAAATATATAAATAAAATTTTAAAGTTAGCAAAAAAAAATGATTTAGTTACTACAAATCGTTTCATAGTAAAAAATTCTTTATCTGATTGGGATCTTCATAGAAAATATCTAACTACATTTAGACATTTATTTGTAAAATTCATGTTTAATATAAATATAGATTCATCTGGTGCCTTTAGATGTTACAGTACAAAAAAAATTAAACTAGTTGATATATTGCAATCAAAAAATGATAGTTATTCTTTTTTTACGGAAAGTATTATTATTCTTTCATTGAAAAAATATAAGATTGCTGAAATTCCTGTCTCACTGCCTAAAAGATTTTCTGGCTCTTCTAAAATGAGATTAGCTGATGTCTTTTATGGTTTTTGTTATACACTATTTATTTTCATAAAAGTAAAATTACTTTTAGGTTAAAAATTTATATTTTTTGTAAAATATTTATTGTTATTAAAAAAAATATTCTTTAAATAAGATCAATGGCCTCAAAGAAAATTTTACAAGGATTCCTTTTTTTAAATATATCAATAGTTATTTATGGGTGTTTTATTGGTTTTAATAAATCTTTGTGGTGGGATGAGTTAATCTCAATACATTACGCTAGAGAATTATCTAATCTTGATTTGAAAGAAATTTTTACACAAGATGCAAATGCACCTTTTTTTTATGTATTTTTGAATTCAGCTGAACAAATATTCAGAATATTTAATATAAATGTTGATGAGAATGTTTATTTAATCAGGATTGTAAATCTTGTTGGCTTTATTCCAATATTACTCTCATATAAATTACTTAGAGAGGAAAAAACTGAAATTGATATTAACACTGTTTTTTTCCTTTTAATTTCAAGTAACTATTTTTTTTATTATATACTAGATTTAAGACCGTATTTTTTGTTATTAAGTTTTACTTTTTTAATTAGTGTTATAAATCTCACAGATACTGTAGAAGGAAAACATAAATACTTATTTTTTTTATCTTCAATTATTGTTTCTTTTTTACATATTTATGGATTAACACTGTCAATGAGTATTCTCTCATATCGCTTTATAGTTAACCTCTATCAAAAAAATTTGAATAGATTAAAAGTTGATGTCTGTTTTATAACATTATTATTATTAGTTTTTTTCCTATCTTATTTTTTACAAATTACTAATTCAGAAGTAATGTCAGTTTTTGGCTATTTAAAATTCCAATTATGGTTTGTAAAAGCATTTATTATATGGTCTTCAAATGCTTTAATTTTTTTATTTTTTGCCACTATTTTTATTATTTTTTTTAAAAAACGAAAAAGTTCGAATATTTCTTATTTTATCAAATCATTTTTAAATAAAACTTATTTCAGTATATTAGGACAAACAGTACCTATCATTATTTTATTAATAGTTGTTTTATTAGTAAGTTTTTTGGTATTTCCAATAATTCATTTTAGACAACTAATAGTAATATATCCAAGTCTTGCATTAATTGGTGGATTGTTAGCCTACGATTTATTTAGAAACAATTTACCTAAAATTTTCTTAATTACATTTTTATTGTCTGCTACTTTTATTAATATCAAATATTATCTTAAAAACATTATAAATACTGAACAAAATATTGAGTGGGTTGTTAAAAAAACGTTCAATCAAAATTGTGTAGGGGTAGATGTATATTTCAACGATGACGGTAGAGAAAAAATATTAGACTATATAAATCCATTGGTACAAATATATTCAAAAAATTTTAGACCAGTTAAATCTTTATCTAAACTTGATTTAAATAATTTTCTAATTAATAAAAATTGCGATATATTAATATTTAGTTTCCATACTTATGATTTGGAAGAAAATTTAGAAAATCTAAATTTCGGTGGTTTGAACTTAAATATAAAATATGCTCCGAATGTAGTCAAAGATACAAGTAAATCGGGGGCTATTGTGTTAGTGGAGAATAAATAAACAATTAATTAATTTGTCTCTTTTCTAATTTGTTCTAATTTAATCTTTTTTTGTAAACTTTTATTTGTATCATAAAGTAAATTAAACTTAAGTTTTTTATTTGTTTTAATTTTAATTAGCTTTGCATTTCTTGCCTCTATATTATCTGCTACTGCACTTATAGGTCTTTTTTTTATATTAAGATTCCTAATTTCGATTGTAGTATTGTCGCTTACTATTTTACCTTTCCACCTCCTTGGTCTAAATGGACTTATCGGGGAAATGGATAGTTTCTTTGAATTTAGATTAAGGATAGGTCCGTGAACTGAAAGATTGTAAGCTGTGCTTCCAGCTGGTGTAGATACTAAAACTCCATCAGAAATTAATTTTTTAATAATTTTTTTCTTTCCAGTTTTTATTGATAAATTTGCGGCTTGTCTGCTTTGTCTTAGTATCGAAACTTCATTAATAGCTATTGAGGTTTTTAATTGACCAGTTTTTGTTTTAACTTTCATTTCTAAAGGCGAAATTGAAATTAGTTTTGCTTTTTTTAAATTATTAACAAATTTATTGCTTGAAAACTTATTCATTAAAAAACCATAATTGCCAGAATTAATTCCATAAAAAAATTTTGAATTGTCTTTGTTTTTTTTCAATGTTTTTAACATAAAACCATCTCCACCAATCACAATGTTTAGATTGTTATGCTTGAAGTTACTTTTTTTTAAAATTTTTAAAATTTTAACTTTTGTTTTTTTTGAAGATTTATTTTTGTCTGAGGTAATTAGTATTTTTTTATGTTGTCGATTATAAACTTTTTTCATTTAATTCTTTAAGTGGTGCCCTCGGCCAGACTCGAACTGGCACTCCCAAAAGGGCAAGGATTTTAAGTCCTTTGTGTCTACCAATTTCACCACGAGGGCATCTGTTTGTTTCATAAGTGTTTATGCTAATATTTATAATTGAACAAGAGTAATAAGTAAAATTTTTTAATTTATTTCTTTAGGTTTTTATCTTGCTCTTATTTTTAAAAGGTAAACCAACAGAATTTTTGAAAATGAACAAAAAGAATCCAAAAAAAATTGATAAATTTATTATCTGTATTCCTAATAAAGAAAATAAAAGCATTTTAATGTTATGTTTCTTAAACGCAAAAATTAAGAATTTACCTTCTACAACAAATTGAAGAATAATTAAAACTGCTAAAATTATACTAAAAAAAGGTACCTTAAAAAATAAATTAAACAATAAAGTTAAAATTATTAACAATGTTAAAAGGGACGAAAATACTTGTCCACCTGTTGCAAAACTACCTTTAGAGTCAAATTTTTTTTTCTTAAAAAAAATCGGAATATATTTTTCTGTTCTTTCAATAATATTTTTGGACCTTTGAAATATATTACACCAATAACCCGAATATCCCGCGTTTTTAAGTTTAATATTTTTTTTATTTAGTTTTTTTATTTTAAAACCAAAGTCAAATTCTTCACCTCCGGCTCTAGATACAGATTTCCATTTTCCAACTTTGTCAAATATATCTCTTGATATAAGACAAAATTCCGAGCAAATAGTTGAAAAATCTATTTCTTTTTGGATTGTATCAGTTCCATAACATGATTTAAGACAAACAAAATTTGATGTCCAGCTTTCACGATTCAAATTATTTAAAGTTTGAGTTCCTGAAACTGATCCTACATCAGTTGACTTGTAAAATCTTTCAAGTAAATTATAAATTGAATCATTTTCAATTATAATATCAGAGTCAATAAAACATAACATTTGATACTGCGCTTCAAGTGCTCCTTGGTTTCTTGCATTACCGACGCCCATATTTTTTTTAAGTGAAACAACTTTAATTTCATTAAATTTGCCAAGTATTCTTAAAGTATTATCTGTGCTACAATCATCGACAACAATAATTTCTGATACGATATTCTTGGTTTCTTGTATTATTTTAGTTAAACAGTCACCTATAATTTTCTCTGCATTATAAGCTGGAACAATTATAGAAAGTTTATATTCAGTTTTCATTATTTAAGCATTTACTTTATTTGTTGATCAAGGTAAAATACAAAGTCTTAGTAACTATGAATAAAAGTATTAATATATTATCAAGAATATTTAAGTCAATTTTTTTAAAACAAATTCCTAACTATGCAATAATTTATGTTGATGGTAGATGTAATATGAAATGTGGTTTTTGTATCCATGCTGCAGTTGATGCAAGAGCTACGCCATCGTCAATTTCTCCTGAACAATGGGGTAAAATTTTTAAGAAAGCAAATAGTTTGCTTCACTTAACAGTTACTGGTGGTGAGCCTTTTTTAAGAAAAGATTTTGTAGAAATTATCGATAATATAATCATGAGTTGTAATGTTCCTAGGATAAGTATTAAAAGTAATGGATTTTATATAGATAGGATAAAAAAATTCATACCTATTTTGATTAAGAAACACCCAAATACTGAATTCACCTTATCAATTTCTCTGGATGGACCAGAAGAGATACACGATAAGGTAAGAGTTTTTAAAGGGGCTTATAAAAAAGTTTTAGAAACAATTTCTGTAATGAGCGAGTACAGAAAACAACCAAATTTTTTTTTAAGATTAGCCTCTGTAATTACTCAAGATAATAAACATATTCTTGAAAAATTATTTGAAGAAACTTCTAAATGGCCAATAGATTTCCATGAATTGATTTTACTTAGAGACGTCCCATCAAAAGAACAATTGGCATTAAAAGATGATTATGAAAGACTTCAAAAAATTCAACTCAAAAGAATGTCTAAAAACTGGCAAAATAGTTTTAATGGAAAGTTATTTGAAAAGATTTTTCTGGAGACTGTTAAAAGAATTGATAGTGATAAAATTTATTCTCCTTGTAAAGCGGGAGGAAGGTTTGTTGAAATTTTTCCCGATGGAGTTGTAAGAGGTTGCGAAGTAGAAAAGTTATGGGATGTTTCAGAAATAGGATCAGTAAATAACACAAACTTAGATATTGTTGATGTAGTAAACTCTAAAAAAGCAAAAGATTTTCAAAAAGTTGCAAAAAATTGCACATGTACATTTGAGTGTGCTAATGCAATCAACACTGTATATGATCCAAAACATTGGATGGCTTTACTTTAAAGTTCTAGAAAATATTAATAATACAAATTCGTAATTTTCAAAATACAAATATTAATAACCAATAAGACGATAGCCCTGAAATAATTGTGAAAATTACATTTCTTGAAAAATATCCAATAAATATTGCTGTAAGAGCGCCATAAATTTTAGGGTCTGTGATAGTTACCAAACTTCCAAAATCATCTAAAAAAACTCCAGGAAAAATAATAGATGGAAAAACAACAGATGGAACATAATTTAAAATTTTTCTTAAATTTTCATTAAAAACATTTTTGTCTATTAACGTTATCATTCCCATTCTAGTGAAGTAAGTGATTAATCCAGCAATAAATATTGAAGTCCAGGTCATTTTTTAAATTTTAATATTAAATAAGCTGCTATCAAACCAATTAATGGTGAGATTACAATATAAGATTTAAATGGTGCGTTATAAAAAAAAGTTGCAGCTAACCCTGAAACTACCATTACAACTAAATGATCTAATTTTCTTAATTCGTTAATAATGATTGCTATAAAAGTTAATGGTATTGCAAATTTTAGTCCTAGAGACTCCGGGACAATAGAACCTAGAAATATACCTACAATTGTAGAAATCTGCCAACAAAGCCAAAGAGTTATTCCGGAGCCCAACAAGTGGTAATGATTGAAATTCTGTTCTTTGTTTTTCTTAAAATAAACATTTGAGACTGCAAAGCCCTGATCAACAATAAAATAAGAAATAAAAAGTTTTTTTATGATTGATAATTTGCTTAAGTACTCAGATAAAACAGCTCCATAAAGTAAATGTCTTGAATTTATTACTCCAACTGAAGTGATGGCTATCAGAGATGATGCACCACCTGATAACAACTGTAAAAAAACAATTTGTGAAGCACCACCAAAAATTATTAATGATGTAGCATAAGTCATAATTGGATCAAAACCTAATTCAATACCAATTGCTCCAAATATTATTCCAAACGGGATTACAGAAAGT
>MDTB01210546.1_pt1 | contig 10848 bp, 11 predicted proteins | sample 811161 | NCBI WGS metagenome assembly MDTB01 (sample SAMN05326650, study PRJNA326480) | marine metagenome | isolation source: seawater | place: Mediterranean Sea | collected 2009 | reverse complement strand
TATATCTGAACAATTTTTTAGTTCAGTTTATCCTACAATATCTTCTGGTAAAAAATCTAAAGTTATGATTGTATCTACACCACACGGAATGAATATGTTTTATAAGTTGTGGAATGACGCTGAACATAATAGAAATGATTATAAACCAATAGAAGTGCATTGGTCTGAAGTTCCTGGTAGAGATGAAAAATGGAAAGAAGAAACTATTAGAAACACTAGTGAAGCACAATTTGCTACCGAGTTTGAATGTGAGTTTGTAGGATCAGTTGATACCTTATTAAATCCAGCAAAAATTAGAATGTTGTCTCATATGAATCCTTTAGTGTCTAGTCAAGGTTTAGATATGTATGAAAAATCTGTAAAAGGAAAAGATTATGTTATAACTGTTGATGTCGCCAGAGGCACGGTAAAAGATTATTCAGCATTTATAGTTTTTGACGTATCGCAAATGCCTTATAAGATAGTTGCAAAATATAGAAACAATGAAATTAAACCTTTACTTTTTCCTCATACAATAGAAAGAGTAGCAAAAGAATATAATAATGCTCATGTTTGTGTAGAAGTTAACGATATAGGTGGTCAAGTTGCTGACGCTTTACAATTTGAATTAGAATATACAAATTTGTTAATGTGTATGATGAAAGGTAGAGCAGGTCAAATACTTGGAGGAGGATTTTCTAAAAGAGGTGCTCAACTAGGCGTAAGAATGACTAAACAAGTTAAGCGTGTGGGTTGTTCAAATTTAAAAACACTAATAGAAGGCGATAAATTAATTATACAAGATTTTCATATGATTGAAGAGTTATCAACATATGTAAGAAGAGGACAATCTTTTCAAGCTGAAGAGGGTTCAAATGACGATTTAGTTTCATGTTTGGTAATATTTGCATGGTTATCTAATCAAAGATATTTTAAAGAAATGACAGACCAAGATGTTCGTGCTAGAATGTATCAGGAACAAGAAAATGCAATAGAACAAGATATGGCGCCTTTTGGTTTTATGAATGATGGTTTAGAGGAAGATGTTATAATAGACGATAAAGGAGAAGTATGGTCTCCTGTAACCGTAAGAAAAGGAGATATCCTGTAAAGGATATTATATACATAAATAGAAATGAGATTAATGATACTATTTAGCTAATAGGAGAAAAACATATGGCATTTCAAGTTTCACCAGGTGTTCTCGTAAAGGAAAAAGATTTAACAAATGTAGTACCAGCAGTTGCAACTTCAATAGGTGCAGTAGCAGGTGGTTTCACAAAAGGTCCTATGGACTCTATTGTGACAGTTAGTTCAGAAAAAGAATTAGTTGAAACATTTGGTAAACCAACAACTTCTAACTTTGAATATTTTTTTAGCGCTGCAAATTTCTTGCAATATTCAAATACTTTAAAAGTTGTCCGAGCCGTGAATTCTGGAGCAAAAAACGCTGTTTCAAGTGGTACAGCTATATTAATTAAAAACACAGAGCATTATTCCGAAGGTGACGGAACTACTGGACCTTATAACGATGGTTCTGCTAGCGTTGGTGAGTGGGCTGCAAGATCAGCAGGCTCATGGGGTAATGGTTTAAGAGTTTCAGTATGTCCAAGTCTTGCGGCATATGAAGAAGTAGATAAAACAACAGTAAGTGATGGTTCAACAGCAATCGGTGATACAACAATTGTATTAGCGTCAGGAAATGATTTTAACGTAGGTGATATTGTTAATTTTTCTGAATCTGCTGGCCACGAATATAGAGTTACTGGTGTTTCAACAAATACATTAACTATCGTAAGAAAAGAAACAGGCACAGGCGGACTACACACTGCTGTTGCAAATGGTTCACAGGTTAGAAGAAGATGGCAATATTATGATTTAGTTTCAGGCGCACCAGGAACATCAACTTATGTTGCTAATCAATCTGGTGTAAATGATGAATTACATATTGTAATCGTAGATGAAGATGGTACTATTACTGGAGTTGCTGGAGAAGTTTTAGAAATTTATGAAAGAGTTTCAAAAGCTGGGGATGCAAAATCCGCTCAAGGTGACGACAATTACTATCCAAATGTAATCTATAATCAATCACAATATATATTCTGGATGGATCATGTAGCTACTGGTTCAAATTGGGGTAGTGCAGCTGCAGGAGTAACATATACAGCTTTATCAGCACCATTTGCAAGATCACTTATAGGTGGAGCAGAAGGTACTGCTGCTAATGTTGGTGAAATAAAAACTGCATACGAAAAATATCAGGATGCTGATACAGTAGATGTTAACTTAATTATTGCTGGTCCTTGTACTGCGACACATATTGACAATTTAATTACAATAGCAGAAAATAGAAAAGACGCTGTTGTATTTGTTTCGCCAGAAAGATCAGACGTAGTTAACGTAGCAAATGCTGATACACAAACAAATAATGTCAAAGGATTCTTTGATGGTATAAATTCATCTTCATATGTAATATTTGATAGTGGATACAAATACACTTATGACAAGTATAATGATGTGTTTAGATATGTTCCATTAAACGGAGATATCGCTGGATTGGCTGCAAGAACAGATTTAGTTGCAGACACATGGTTCTCACCTGCTGGTTTTAACAGAGGTGTAATCAGAGGAGCAGTTAAACTTGCTTATAATCCAAATAAAACACAAAGAGATACTTTATACAGAGCAAGAATAAATCCTGTAGTGACATTACCTGGACAAGGTACGTGTTTATTCGGTGATAAAACTGGTTTATCTAAACCAAGTGCGTTTGACAGAATCAATGTTAGAAGATTGTTTATCGTTTTAGAGAAGGCAATATCTACTGCTTCTAAATTTCAACTCTTTGAATTCAATGATGAGTTTACAAGAGCACAATTTAGAAATATTGTAGAACCTTTCCTAAGAGATGTACAAGGTAGAAGAGGAATTACAGACTTTTTAGTAGTTTGTGATACTACAAATAACACTGGTGAAGTTATTGACAAAAATGAATTTAGAGCAGATATTTTTGTTAAACCAAACAGATCAATTAACTTTATACAACTACAATTCGTTGCAACAAGATCAGGCGTTGCATTTGAAGAAGTGGTAGGAGCGTAGGAGGAAAACATGCCAAATATAAATGACTTTAAAGCAAGGTTAAGAGGCGGCGGCGCTCGTGCCAATCAATTTAGAGTGACAATGCCCTTCCCTGGATTTGCTACTGTAGGTGGTGAGACTGAAACAATGTCTTATCTTACTTCAGGAACAACTTTACCAGGAATGACAATTGGAGAAGTTGCTGTACCTTTTAGAGGAAGAGAGCTTTATGTAGCAGGAGATAGAACATTTGCTACTTGGGCAACTACAATTCTAAATGATACTGATTTCTTAATAAGAAATGCATACGAAAGATGGTTAAATGGAATCAACAATATGTCAGATAATGAAGGATTAGTAAATCCAGTAGATTATCAAGTTGACGCATTTGTTGACCAGTTAGACCGAAATGGTAACGTGATTAAATCATACACATTTAGAGGAATGTTTCCAACGACAATAGATGATATTCCGTTGGATTATGGTACTAATAATGTTGTAGAATCTTTTTCTGCAACACATAGGTATCAATACTTTGAAACAAATACGACTACTTAATAGACGACTAAATAATTAAGTAGAATTGAGGATATAAAATGGCAGAACTATTTGGGTTTAAGGTAGAGCGTTTAAAAACGCCAACATCCGATCCAAGACAAAACATAGTCCCACCTCAAGCGGAGGACGGCACACAAGTCGTTCCCGCTGGTGGGTATTTTGCGTCTTATGGTGGATTTGATGTTACGGCTAGAAACGAACTAGACTTAATAAGAAGATATAGAGAGGTTTCACTCCATCCAGAGTGTGATCTTGCAATTGAAGATATAGTATCAGAGGCAATTGTCTCTAACGAAAATCAACAATCAGTACAATTAGATTTAACAAAGATAGATTACAATGACTCTATTAAGAAAAAAATTAGAGAGTCTTTTAAAGAAGTATTAGATTTGTTAAATTTTGATTTAAAAGGACATGATATTTTTAGAAGATGGTACGTAGATGGTAGAGTTTATTATCATAAAATAATTGATAGAGAATCTCCTAGATTAGGTATCACAGAATTAAGATATATTGATCCTAGAAAAATAAAAAAAGTAAGAGAAGTTAGAAAAAATAGAGTAGATGGTACTCCTGGTTCATTTGCTACAGAAAATAAAATAAATGAATATTTTATGTACAATGAAAAAGGAATACATCCTACAGCTACTTCTAACGCAGGTGGATTAAGAATTGCTACAGACGCTATTTCTTATTGTCCATCAGGTCTAATAGATCAATCACACAATCAAGTATTATCTTATTTACATAAGGCAATTAAACCTGTCAATCAGTTAAGAATGATTGAAGACGCTGTTGTAATATACAGAATTGCTAGGGCACCTGAAAGAAGAATATTCTATATTGATGTAGGTAATTTACCTAAAATAAAAGCTGAACAATATTTAAGAGATGTTATGGCAAGATATAGAAACAAGCTTGTGTATGACGCAAGTACAGGTGAAATAAGAGACGACAGAAACTATATGTCAATGCTTGAAGATTTTTGGTTACCAAGAAGAGAAGGTGGCCGAGGTACAGAAATAACTACTCTACCAGGTGGTAATAATTTAGGTGAGGTCGCAGATATAGAATACTTCCAAAGAAAACTATATCGTTCATTAAATATACCTATCAGTAGATTAGAAGGTGGTCAAGGATTTAATCTTGGTCGTGCAGCTGAAATTAGTAGAGATGAAGTTAAATTTACTAAATTTGTAGGCAGATTAAGAAAGAAATTTACAATGTTATTCCATGACCTACTTAAAACACAATTAATATTAAAAGGTATTATTGCACCAGAGGATTGGGATACTTTACAAGGTAACATAACTTATAACTTTTTACAAGATGGTTATTTTGCTGAATTAAAACATACTGAAATGATGAAAGAAAGAGTTAATCTTGCTAGAGATTTAGAACAGTATGTTGGTAAATATTTCTCACATCAATATATTAGAACTAAAATTTTAAAACAAAACGAACTTGAACAAAAAATGATTGATAATGAGATCGTTAGTGAGTCTGAAGAAACTCGTATCGATTCTGAAATGAAAGCAAATAGAGATAAATTAAAATCTTTAACTGGTGACGAACCAGAACAAGAAGAAGGTAAGGAAGAGTAATGTCGGATCAATCATACGATAGAGTTAGGCAACAGATTAAAAATTTAGGCCTAAAACATAAAGGCGGTGGGTCATACGAAAAAGATGGAAAATACTATGGTCGTGTGACTAAACAAAAAGGCCAATATATAATTAAAAAGGCGGGTGAAACAAAAAGAAAAGAAGTGTTTCCAGGCAGTAAATCATTTGACAAGAAAGATAAAGCTGCAGTTGATAAAGTAATGAACATGGATCCTGATAAAAAAGGATACGATGGTGATAAAACTTATAAGAATATGATGAAAACTTTTGATAAGGTAATTAAAAAGGATGATAAACAAGGTCAAGCACTTTTACAAAAGGTAAAAGATAAATGGAACAAAAGAGGTTCATTAGGTGGTGCTGATAAAAATGATAAAAAAATCTTTCAAGGTGACGAAACATTAGGTAAATTAACTTCTTACATTAATAGAGCAGGAACAGGAGAAGACGAAACAGGTCCTGAAACAGATGTAAAAGATGAACCTAAATCTATTGATAAAGTAAAAAAGAAAACTTATGAGGTGTTCATCAATATACCTTACGAAAATGTAGAAGGTGGTCAAGGACAAGGTAATGAAGATCCTGATGATGATGAGGAAAAACCTGCTGATGAACAAATTTACATAGACATTAAAGCAGAAAATGACGAAGAGGCAGAAGCAAGAGCAGATGTAGAAGCTGATGAAGCATATGAAAAATTAAAAAAAAGAAATAAATACGAATTTCATAGACCTGATTACGACATGATGGAAGTTGAGGTCAATGAGATAGAATCAAAATCTAAAAATGAAAGTATTGAAAGAAAGATTATGGTAAAAGAAAATATTAAAAATATGATTGACAACTTGGATAAAGGCGACAATATAGAAGCACAAAAAAACTTTAATGACACTATGGCAAATAAAGTTAGTGCTTCTTTAGATAAAACAAAAACTGATGTGAGTAAATCTATGTTTAAAAAAAGAGGAGAACACTAATGGCTGAAAAACAAATTAGATATGGTGCAGGCGGAAAAGTTTATTATAAAGATGTTGAAGAGTCTGTTGAACCAAAAAAAGAAGAAGTGCTTTCAGAAATTTTGACAGAAAATCCTAATAAAGAAGAAGCACCAAAAGAAGAAGTAGAACATACACATGAAGATGGCACTACTCATAAACATGAAGGTGGTGACCAAGAACACACCCACGAAGACGAGGAGAACAAATAATGGCTGAAGATAAAGTTAAAGAATTTGTTGACTCACTTGAACAAAGCGATAACATTAAAGCAGGAGAAGATATAAAAGCTGCTCTTGCAAATAAAGTTAGCGCTGCTTTAGATGATAGAAAGGTTGATGTTGCTCAATCAATGTTTCCTGGAGAATCAACGTCTGAGGTACCGAGTGATGAAAACGCTGAATAATTTAAAAACAGAAATTATTACAGATTCAAATGATTATAAAAGAACTAGGCAATATAATAAACTTACGCCTAAAATGAAAAAAGCTGTTGACATGGTTTTTAGATCAGCAGAAAAAAGTGGAGATGTAATTGCAAATTTTGATAAAAATGTAAATACAGCTGCAAAACAATATAATGTAAAAGTACAAGATTTAATGAATTATTTTGACAAAGAAACACTAACAATTTTAAGGAGATAAGATGGCACAAACATTCATACCAAAAGGTAATGTTATAACAAATCCATCTCAAAATAATATTAATAGTGCTAGATTTGTAAGAGTTACAGCAACTGCTGATACTACTGGAGAGTTATTAGATTCTTCAAATACAAAACTGGCTGAATTTTATTTAGAGAATGGTAATACTGTAATTATAGAAAAAGACGCTGATCAAAAAATTACTTGCGCTACATCAAAAGCAAGCTCAGTAGGTTCACCTAGAAGTTAATATGGCTGATACAGTTTCAACACAGGTATTAACTGACACAACAGGTGTAAAATATGCTGTAAAAATGACAAACTTTTCTGACGGAACAGGAGAGACACTAGTACAAAAAATTGACGCTTCAGGTACAACTTTTATGAGTGAAGATGGTAATAGAAAAATATCAAAATTGTATTGGTCAATCAATACATCTAATTCAAAGTCTGCTGTAGAATTAATATGGGATGGTGCAACAAACGCTACCGCAGTTTTATTGTCTGGTCAAGGGTTTTGGGACTTACGAACGGATGGTAACGAGATAACAAATAACGCCACAACACCTACAGGAGATGTTTTACTCTCAACAAAAAATTTTGCTGTCGGTGATAATTATACTATTTTAGCTGTTTTTAGATAAAAATTTGTATAAATAGTTAAGAGAAATTAGAGATAGATACATGAAATTAATTACCGAAGAAATACAAAACGCAGAATATATTGTAGAAGAAAATAATGGCAAAAAAAATTATGCCATTAAAGGCGTCTTCATGCAATCTGACATAAAAAATAAAAACGGTAGAGTTTATCCTAAAGAAATTCTACAAAAAGAGGTTGTTAGATACAACCGAGAATTCATCAACAAAAATAGAGCATTTGGCGAACTTGGACATCCTGACGGTCCTACTGTTAATTTAGAAAGAGTATCGCACATGATAAAAGCTCTATATCCAGAAGGCAATAATTTTATCGGAGAAGCCAGAGTTTTAGACACACCATATGGAAAAATTGTGAAATCACTTATAGATGAAGGTGCAAGTCTAGGAGTTTCTTCCCGAGGTATGGGCACACTTAAAAATACAGGTGACGCCAACGTAGTAAACAATGATTTTTATCTTGCAACAGCAGCTGATATAGTTGCAGACCCAAGCGCTCCTGACGCTTTCGTAGAAGGCATTATGGAAGGTAAAGAATGGGTATGGAATAATGGGATTTTGAGAGAACAAGATATAAAAGAATTAAAGTTACAAGCTGAAGAGAAAATACAAAGAGAACATAGAGCAGATAAAAACGCTCAAATCTTTGAAAATTTCCTTAAAAGATTGTAATTTTATAAATAGTAATTGACAAAAATGTCTATTATTGCAATAATAACTTAAATTTTATAAGGAGAAAATAAAATGGCTGATAATACTATGGCGGATGCGCCAAAAAGAAATGCCGCTCCAGCTGAAGCACCGAAGTCGCTACAAGCAACTATTCAGAATGTAATGACGAAAGCAGTTACATCTCCGACAGACGCTAAAATAGATTTCGCACAAGGGGTTAATCACATTACTGGTGACCCACATCAAAAAAGTGCAGGTGCCGCTGACAGCATGCAATCATTAAAAGCAAACAATAACATGATGAAACCTAAAGCTGAAACTTACGAAGACAAAGAAGAAGTTAAAGAAGAAGGTGATGATGAGAAGAAAAAAGAAATGATGAAAGCTCAAGCAGACAAAGAAAAAGAAATGAAAGAGGGCGAAGACAAAGAAAAAGAGATGAAAAAAGAAACTTCACACGAAGACGAAAAGAAAAAAGAAGTTAAAGAAGGTGAAATGCCCGCTGGTCTGAAGAAATACCTTGACAAAAAAAAATGGTAAAGAAGACGAAAAATCTGAGGAAAAAGAAGACAAAAAAGATGTCAAAGAAGCTGAAGATAAAGAAGACAAAAAAGACCATAAAGAAGAAGACGAAAAGAAAAAAGAAGTTAAGGAAGAAAAAGACGAAGACGAGAAAAAAGATCATAAAGAAGAAGACGAGAAGAAAAAAGAAGTAAAAGAAGAAGACAAAAAAGATGATGAAAAAGAAATGAAAAAAGAAACTGCTAAAGACAAAGTAAAAGATATGGACATGAAAGAAGATGTCAAAGCTCTTACAGATGGTGAAGATTTATCTGAAGAGTTTAAAGCAAAAGCTGCAACTATCTTTGAAAGTGCTGTAAAAGCAAAACTCGTTGAAGAACTTGAAAAATTAGAAGGCGAATACGAAACTAAACTTACTGAAAAAACTGATGAAGTAAAAGGTGAGATAGTAGAAAAAGTTGACGCTTATCTAAATTACGTTGTTGAAGAGTGGATGAAAGACAACGAATTGGCAATTGAAAAAGGATTAAGAACAGAAATTTCTGAAGACTTTATTGGTGGCCTAAAATCTTTGTTCGACTCTCATTACATAAATGTTCCACAAGAGAAATACAATGTAATAGAGAATCAATCTGCTGAAATTGAAGAGTTAAAAGGAAAACTTAACGAATCAATTGAGCAAAACGTTGAGTTATCTCAAAAAATCGGTGAATTCGCAAAAGACGATATTGTAAAAGATGTAGCATCGGATCTTGCTGAAACTGAAAAAGAGAAACTTAAAAGTTTAGCAGAAAATATAGAATACAAAGACGCTGCAAGCTATAGAAATAGTGTAGAGACGTTAAAAAACTCTTACTATCCAAAAGCTAAAGCGAGTGACGAATCTAATGGAGTAGCGGAAGACAATCAGACTGCGAATTTATCAGAGTCTATGGCTGCATATACCGCTGCAATTAGTAAAACAAAAAACAAGAAGTTATATTAATTTCTTGTAGTTAATTAACTAAAAAGAAAAAGGAGAGATAGAAAATGTTTTTATCTGAATCAATACAAAACAAGTGGCAGCCTGTTTTAGAACATCCTGATCTACCAAAGATCGGTGATAGTTATAAAAGAGCCGTTACTTCAATGGTACTTGAAAACCAAGAAAAAGCGTTAAAAGAAGACGCTGCGTTCTTATCAGAAGCAGCACCTACTAACGCAAGTGGTTCAAGTGTCGATAATTGGAATCCTATCCTAATCTCTTTAGTCAGAAGAGCTATGCCTAACCTTATCGCTTATGATATCGCAGGTGTACAACCAATGTCTGGTCCAACTGGCCTAATATTTGCAATGAGAAGCAGATACGCAAGTCAAACTGGAACAGAAGCTTTCTTTGACGAAGCAGATTCTGATTTCTCTGGTAGAAATGCCGCAGGATCAGCAACAGGTGGATATTCCGCAACTGCACAAGCAGGAACTAACCCAGGTGTTCTTAACGATGGTTCACCAGGAACTTTCACGGCAGGAACTGCAATGACTACAGCGAAAGCTGAAGCATTAGGTGACGCAAGTACAAACGCTTTCGCTGAAATGGCATTCTCAATTGAGAAATCAACTGTGACTGCTAAATCAAGAGCTCTTAAAGCAGAATACACTATGGAACTTGCTCAAGACTTAAAAGCAATTCATGGTTTAGACGCTGAGACTGAATTATCAAATATTCTTTCTTCAGAAATTCTTGCTGAGATTAATAGGGAAGTGGTTAGATCAGTATATATCGGTGCTGAAAAAGGCGCTGCTGTAAATACTACAACTGCAGGTATCTTTGACCTTGATACAGACTCTAATGGTAGATGGTCTGTTGAGAGATTTAAAGGTCTTATGTTCCAGTTGGAAAGAGACGCAAACAGAATAGCACAAAGAACAAGAAGAGGAAAAGGAAATATTATCCTTTGTTCTTCAGATGTTGCTAGTGCCCTTCAAATGGCTGGTGTATTAGACTATGCACCTGCTTTAAATAACAACTTAAATGTTGATGACACTGGAAATACTTTCGCAGGTGTATTAAATGGTAAATTTAAAGTTTACATTGATCCATATTCTGCAAACGTTTCTGCTGCTCAATTCTAC
>MDTB01228324.1_pt1 | contig 10849 bp, 10 predicted proteins | sample 811161 | NCBI WGS metagenome assembly MDTB01 (sample SAMN05326650, study PRJNA326480) | marine metagenome | isolation source: seawater | place: Mediterranean Sea | collected 2009 | reverse complement strand
GAAATTAAACAAATTTGGGGTGGCAATTTACTACGAGTTTTAGATCAAGTGCACCTAACGTCAATGCGGTTACAAGGTAAAGATGAGTAGAAAATTCATTTAAGCTTTTTTTGTATCCATAATAACAATTCACCTATGCCTTTTTTGACTTCTGAGTCTGGGGCTGTAAAATGATTCACCATGATGGAAAAGACTAAAAGTTTTCCTTTATTATTTATTAAATACCCTGATAGATTGTGATTATGTCTGAGTGTACCTGTTTTGGCGTAAACATTCGGAAAGGTATACCCTTTAATTGTCCCTGAGAGACCTCCTTGAGGAAAGAGGGTTGTGATTTCTTGCCAACCTATCGAATTATAAATTTTTTGCAGCACTTTCACCAACGTTCGAGGTGTGATCATATTGTAACGTGAGACACCTGAACCATCAACCCATTCAACAGGATCAGGCAACCATGTGTTCCACTCTTTTAGAATTGTGTCTATGGCTAGTTTAGTTTGCATTTCTCCGTTGGTTTTATTGGCAATCATCAAGAGTAAAGCCTCGGCAATGCCGTTATCACTGTTTTGGAGCAACGCGCGGTAAAGCTTTTCGTCAGCATTCGTGTAAAGGGTTTCCCATTGGTTTGATAGCGATGTTATAACTCCTTTTCTTACTGTTTTTTTAAGGGCAGCAGATAACATTGAAACCAATAAGGATTCTGAGGGGATAAAAGGATGATAGACTGTATCGTTTTCTTTCCAAAGTGTTGTATTAATGACAAATCTATTTTGATAGAGGTCTCTGTGAATTTTTGGAGTCATACTATCTTTACTTTCTGCTACCCTAAAACAAGGGGGATTGACTTGAATTTCATTATTTCTTTTGACCACTTGAAGGGTGTTCCCATAAATGGGAAAAATACTTTTTGGGGCTGCAAAATAATATTTATAATCATCCCAAGACCAACCCTCACCAAAAGAGGGAGGACCTTTTGAATGTGAAATATATTCCCATTGGACTCCTTTTTTAAAAAAAGCGTGCATAGTCGAATCAGGATAAAGTGGATGAAAGAGCAGTGGATATCCGGAGGAAGTAAATTGAATAAGGCTATCTCCTTTTGCATGATAAAAAAGAGCAGGTAGGCTATCAAATTGTTGCTGAGCAGCTAAAAAAGTTAAAAGTTTGATGTTTGAAGCAGGTGTCATATAGTTACTCCCTTGATAATCAATTAATTTCTTGGTATTACCTTGCTGCTGAACACATAGGGCAACATGTGCTTGATTAAACGCAGCTATAGTATTCAATTGCTTCTTTATTTTTTTCTCAGATAGACGCTGCCCAAATAGAGTAATTCCTTGTAGAAAAAACAGCAACAAAAGATAACCTCGCATGGTTTAAAGATAGGAAAAGAGTGCAACTAATAGCCCCTTCAAATTTGGGAATAAAGTTCCTGCACTTTAAATCCCGAGACGTAATCCGAAATAGAAATTGCGCTTTGGAGCAGGTTCATAGTAACGTTTACCAAAGGCATTCAAGCGAATATTATCAAAATAGGCAGTATTGTTCAAATTATTGATACCTCCCAAAAGCGAGAAAGTTCCTCCTGAAAAAGAAATGGTTTTAACCACTTGCAATTGAAGCACTCGATAGTTTTCTATGGTTACAGTATTGTTGTTGTCAGCATAAAAACGCCCTGCGTGCTGCCCTTCTAGCTGGAACACCCATTGGCTAGTAGTGCTGTAGCGCAGTCTGAGCTGAGCTTGCTGTTGTGGCAAGCCTGGGAGTGCGTTGCCTGATAATTCACCCGCATCAAATTGATAGGTTGCTTGAGTGAACGCCAACTCACCGTCCCATTGTTGCCATTTGAATTCCCACTGCAGTTCCAACCCATACCGCTGGGTAGCTCCCGCATTTTCGTAAAAAGATCTCCCCGGGAACGCTTCTAGTTCATAAGGCAAAATTTCGTTTGAAGAACTAATATAAAAAAGTACTGCTTCTACCCGAGAGCTCCCTTTATTAAGTCGCCAACCAAGTTCATAATTTTGAGCTTTAGCGGGCTCTAAACTAGCGTTGAAGCCCGATACTCCAGTAGGATTGGCTGATAGTTCGCTTAATGTTGGTGTTTCAAAACTTGACGAAATATTGGCAAACCAACCCATAACACTTCCTAAAGGTTGGTAGAATCCTAGCCCTGGGTTGAAGGAAATGAATTCTTGTTTTTTGGCGGTATTGTCAAGTCCTATTTGCTGTAGATCAAGCCGAAGGCTAGTCCGAATCCATGATCTTCCTACAGCAATTTCATCCATTCTAAAAATAGCCGCAGAAGAAAATTGTTCAAGCTGTGATAGGGTTTGGAGTCCTTGAACTCCATTTAAATTTTCGTATCGGTCTCGCTGGTCTCCTTGCTCCGCCCATTCAGCTCCCATGTGCCAACGGTGACTGGTTTTGGTTTTTTTCAAAGAGGTTCCTAAGCCATAATAGTTTCGGAAGAGATCAACAATTCCCCCTCTTTCAAAAGGTAATTTACCATAAAAATAGCGCGTTGAATAAAACCCATAAGAGTTCCACTCTGCACCATTTATAAGTTCTTTTTTCCATTGTAATCCGGTTTTAAATTGGGCAATCTTTTCATAGGTGTCATAATCGACATTACGCAGCCGGGCTTGACTTCGATTTTCTTCTGCTTCTGCAAGGGTCAATCCTCCAGGATCCCCCGCCTCTGGACTTGAAGTGTAATTCAATTGCCAAAGTAGTTTGGAAGTTGGAGAAAATTGATGAGAAAGTTTTGCATTGAATTGACGTTGTTTGAGTTGGCTTTGTTCTCTATAGCCATTAGTATTTAAAACAGTCTGGAAAAGAAGAAGTTTTGTTTTTCCTTTTTTTATATACTGCTGTGCTTGATAAGACTGCATGCCGTAACTTCCAAAAAGAGTGGCAAATCGCACAGGATCTCCTTGCAAAGAATCTATAGTTGTCATGTAGAGCACCCCTCCTGAAGCATTGCCATAAAGACTTGACGCAGGCCCCCTCAAAACTTCTATGCGGTCTAAAAGAGGTAGAGGAAGATTATCTACTTGCCCTTGCCCATCAGGGGTGGTTTCAGGAATGCCATCGACTACCAGTTTAACTCCCCTAATACCAAAAGCTGCTCGAGAACCAAACCCTCTAATTGAAAGTCGCAAATCTTGCGCATAGTTGTTCGCATTTAATGTAAAAAGACCTGGTACTTGACGTAAGTATTCTTGAAGACTCAATTGTTGGTGGTAGCGTTGTCGGTCAGCAAAATCATATACTGTTAGGGCTTGTGAAAGTGTTTCTCTTGGTGTGTTGAGTTTAGTGCTCTCCAAAATAACAGGCTCCAGAGTTATTGTATTGGTTGCGCTGTCCTGTTGACCAAAAACAAATAAACATGTCGTCAAATAAAAGAACAAAAAACAGTTCTTTAGTAAAAGTTTATATAAATTGTTCAATGCTTCTATCATATTCAGTTATGGTAATCAATTTTATTGCAAGTTAAGTATATGTATTTAACCGAACTTGAAAAAATTATTGCTTTTATGGCCTGTGGGCTTATTTTGGTTGCTTTCGGTGTGAGCACTTATAAAAATATTAAAAGTACTATACAAGAAGAAAGAGTAAAAGATGCTGAAAAAAAAGAAATTGAGGAGAAAATCAAAGTGCTTATAAAATATTATAGAACTAAAGCTGCTTTAATTAAAAAATTCGAAAAGTCTAAAAAACAAGTAAAAGAAGAAGATTGAGTTTTTGTTTTTATATTTGTACCTACAAATATTGTTTTAACAACTATATAATAAAAGTCAAATGAAAAAGGTATTTCATCCCGCACATTCAAGAGGTAATGCTAATCATGGTTGGTTAAAAGCAAATCATTCATTTAGTTTTGCCAACTATTTTGACCCCGAACGTATACAGTTTGGTGCACTTAGAGTATTGAATGACGATACAATAGGCCCTGGAATGGGTTTCGGCACTCATCCACATGACAACATGGAGATAGTCACCATTCCTCTTGAAGGTGCATTGGAGCATAAAGACAGTATGGACAATGTGGGTATCATTTCTTCAAATGAAATTCAGGTGATGAGTGCTGGAACAGGCATCTATCACAGCGAATACAATCATCACAAAGACCAAGCAGCCAAAATTTTACAACTTTGGGTGTTTCCTGATAGTAAAAATGTGATTCCTAGGTATGACCAAATATCCATTGATAGTCTGAGAAAAAAGAATAGTCTCTATCAAGTGGTGTCTCCAAATCCTAATGATGCGGGTTTGTGGATTCATCAACAAGCTTGGTTTTATTTGGGTGAATTTGATGAAGACACCTCATTTACCTATGAAATGAATAAAGAAAAAAATGGCGTTTATGCTTTTGTGATTGACGGGTGCTTTATAATTGATCAACACCCTTTAGAAAGCAGAGATGCACTTGGTATTTCAGAGACTGATTCATTTGAAATTGATGCTAAAAAAGGCAGTAAAATTTTGACCATTGAGGTGCCAATGTAAAATCTACAATTATGGAAAATATGAGTGTAAAGGAACTTTTAACATATTTGAAGAACAAAATAGAGACGCAGCAATACATTGACTCTGTTCATAAAATTAAAATTTTAACTACAATTGAAATAATTAAGAAGACGCTCGTAGAATTAGATTATTGATAGGCCCTTACATAATCAATTAAAAATTCTTGAGGGAACTCTGTATTTTGTCCTACTTCACCGCCAAAATTACCTCCGATAGCCACGTTTAAAAGTAAATAAAAAGGTTTGTTAAATGGCCAATTATCACCATTTTTAGAGATTGGCGCATAGCTATAAACTGCTTTATTATCTATTAAAAAAGTAATTACTTCTGGTGTCCATTTTATGCCAAATACATGGAAATCATCTTCAACATTAGGAAAGGCTGTTATTTTACTATTGACTGAATCTCCATGACTACTCTGAGTGTGAAGTGTACTTAAAACCTCCCCCGGACGCCTACCCACATATTCCATAATATCAATTTCGCCACAAAGTGGCCATTGAAGCTCGTCTATGTCGTGCCCTAAAGCCCAGAATGCAGGCCAGAGCCCAGCTCCAACAGGCAACTTCAGTCGTGCTTCAATTTTGCCATATTGAAATTCTTTTTTGTTTTTGGTGGTAATGCGCGTTGAAGTATAGCCCTCAGAGTCTTTTTGTGCGCTAATAATAAGGATACCATCTTCTATTCTGTGATTACGATCCGTGTAGTTTTGTAATTCATCATTCCCCCATCCACATAAATCAGGACAACCATCTGCTAATTCAAAATTCCAGAATTCTTCATTGAGTGTTGTTTCATTAAAATCATCCTGCCAAACAAGGGTGTTAAAAGTATCATCAAAGGGTTGTTTCTCTTCCAATTCGACTAAATTAGTGTTGCCTCTTTCCTCTTGATTGGCAGAACAAAAACCCAGGAAAATAATGAATAAGATATACTGGTATTTTATCATTTTAATATTAGTTTTTGCTAATGTAGCTATTTGTATCTTTAAGCCAAACTGATTGTTAAAAAGAGGTGTTAATCGAAGAAAACTTTTCACTTATCCAACTTTTTAGAGGACTGCTTGGAATAGGAGTATTACTGCTTTTAGCCTTTCTAATGAGCAACGACAAAAAAAATATTCCTTGGAAGACAGTAGGCTTAGGTGTAACACTTCAAATTTGTATTGCAATAGGTGTCTTACAAATTAGACTCATTTCTAAAGGTTTTGAAATTGTAGGTGGTTTTTTTATCTCAATATTGGAATATACCAATGCAGGCACAAAAATGCTATTGGGCGAATTTGGAAACCTTGATACTTATGGTTTCATTTTTGTTTTTCAGGCCTTGCCCATTATTGTATTTTTTTCTGCCCTCACTTCCATTTTATATTATTTGGGAATTATTCAAAAAATAGTTAAAGTGCTTGCTTTGGGGCTCACCAAACTTTTTCGTATTTCAGGACCAGAAAGTTTAGCATTAGCAGGAAATATCTTTTTAGGTCAAACTGAAGCTCCTTTACTCATAAAAGCCTATTTAGAAAAAATGAATCGCTCTGAGATTTTTTTACTTATGGTTGGTGGCATGGCAACAGTTGCCGGGAGCGTGATGGGTGCCTATATCAGTTTTTTGGGTGGAAATGACCCTCTACTTAGGCTCGAATTTGCAAAAAGTTTACTAGCTGCCTCTGTCATGGCAGCACCTGGCGCAGTGGTGATAGCTAAAATCATGTACCCACAAACGAATTCGATCTCTACAGAAATTACAATTCCAAAAGAAAAAATAGGAACTAACTTACTTTCGGCCATTTCTATAGGTACCGGAGAAGGAATTCGAATGGCTGTTAATGTAGCGGCAATGCTTTTAGTTTTTATTGCACTTCTAGCCATGCTCAGTGGCATCCTTGGAGGCTTGGGAGATCTAATAGGATTGAATGCTTGGATTGAGGCAAATACACCCTATAATACTTTTTCTATAGAATTTATCTTAGGATATCTATTTTCACCACTAATGTGGCTCATTGGCGTGTCTCAAGTTGACATGGCTTTGATGGGGCAACTGCTGGGTGTGAAATTAGCAGCAAGTGAATTTGTGGGCTATACTCAACTAGTTACTCTAAAAGATCCTCAAAGTATTATTCATTTTACCTATCAAAAATCAGTGGTAATGGCCACCTTTTTACTTTGTGGTTTTGCCAATTTTGCTTCTATTGGCATCCAAATTGGAGGTATTGGTATTTTAGCTCCTAAAAACAAAAAATTGCTAACCGAATTGGGGCTCAAAGCCATGATTGGGGGTACCTTAGTTTCTCTGCTTTCTGCAACAATTGCAGGATTCATTTTGAGCTAAAGTTAAAGGACTTCAACCTTGATATTTTTCCATAGCCTAACCAGAAATAAGGTAAAACCAGCGGCAATTAAGGTCAATGGTATCGCCAAATTATATTCACCATAAATGTAATAGCCGGTAGCAAACATGATACTGTAGACCAGCACACAACCCACCAACATAGCTAAGATGCCATAAGGAACTGTCCATTTTCCTTCTCCAGATTGTATCTCTATGTCTTTAGATTTAGCCACTACTTTATGCCATCCTGGCCCTCCAGGCCTAGTTTTTTTATAAAACGATTCTAACACTTCTTGTTTTTCGGGTAAAGTAAGAAAAGTGACTAAGAGCCAGATGGCCGTTGTAATAAAAACTACAAATAGAAATTCTCCCCATGGTGGAAATAACCCGTCCTCTGCGCCAAATAGTGCAGATTTAATGGAAGGGATTACCAGTAAAAGAGAGATTACACCCGAAGAGACCATAGCGGCTATTTCGCTCCACGCATTGATACGCCACCAAAACCACCTTAAGATAAAAATAAGACCTGTACCGGCTCCAAAAACCAACAATAAATTGAATAACTGAATCGCATTTTGAAGCAACAAGGCCAAGATAGTACTCAATATCATGAGCAAGACTGTTGACAAGCGGCCTACTGCTACTAGTCTTTTTTGGGAAGCTTGCGGATTAACTTGACGATGATAAAAATCATATACGATATAAGATGAGCCCCAATTTAATTGAGTGGAAACTGTGCTCATGTAGGCGGAAATAAGTGAGGCCAAAACAAGCCCTATAAGACCAGCAGGAAGTTTGGTGAGCATGGCTGGATAAGCCAAATCATGCCCTAACTTATCATCAGTAATATTTGGAAAAGCTTGTTGCAGACTGGATAAATCTGGAAAAACAACCAATGAAGCTAAGGCCACTAAAATCCAGGGCCAGGGTCGAAGCGCATAATGCATAATATTGAAGAAAAGCGTTGCGCCAATGGCATGGTTTTCATTTTTTGAAGCAAACATCCGTTGCGCAATATAACCCCCTCCCCCAGGCTCTGCACCAGGATACCAAGAACTCCACCATTGGACTGCAAGAGGAATAATTAATAATGTGATTAGTGCTGTGTTATCGTTGAAATCAGGTAGAATCGAGAGTTTATCTACTACATTATCATTTGTTAAAAGGTTCTGTAGCCCACCCACTTCGGGTAGATTGACAAGATAGTAAGCGGCAAAAATAGATCCCGCCATGGCTACAAAAAATAATATCATGTCTGTATATACCACCCCTTTAAATCCGCCTATTGTACTGAAAATTACTGTGACAAAGCCTGCTGAGAGCACTGTTTGCCATGGCTCCAACCCCAGTATGATTCCTCCAATTTTTATTGCCGCAAGGGTCACAGCAGACATGGTTATTACATTAAAAATGATGCCCAAATAAAGCGCTCTAAACTTTCGTAAAAAGCTAGCAGGTTTACCGCCGTAGCGTAATTCATAAAATTCTAGGTCTGTTTTAACATCTGATTTTCTCCATAATTTTGCATACACGAAAACCGTTAAGAGACCTGTGATAAGGAAGGCCCACCAAACCCAATTACCTGAAACACCATTGGTGCGAACAATGTCTGTGACCAAATTGGGGGTGTCTGTAGAGAACGTAGTGGCAACCATCGAAAGACCTAACATCCACCAAGGCATATTTCGACCCGACAGAAAAAAGGCATTAGCACTTTTGCCTGAAGACTTCGAAACTAAGACTCCAATTCCTAACGAAATAAAGAAAAACACAAAAATTATAAGCCAATCTATTAAAGCCAGTTGCATGTTCAATTTGTTTAGTTATAGGTAAATATAACATAATTATAATCATTAAAATGATGTTAAATCTTATCGTAATTTGCAAGAAACCACTAGGTTTGCAATGGAATTGATATATGAAGATGAAATACAACTCACTTTTTCCTTTTCGATTTGGTTTCCTATTATTAGGAATTATTTTGTTTTTGTCGTTTGATGGTTTTGCTCAAACTACAGATCAACAAAAAGCACCTTCAATTGTTTTTCCAAAGGGGGAACAAGAACTCCCATCAATTATTGACCCCAATAACCAAAATCCCTTTTTCCTAGGGATTAGTGCTGCGCCAGAATTAGAACTTAACGAACGCGAAAAAGAGGCTCCCTCAATGTCTATGGAACAAAAAGAACGCTTCTTAGATCCTGGGGAACGCTATTTGAAAAAGTTGAGACGCAACACTACCCCAGAGAATCAAAAAAACCCCAATAAATTTCGAGTAGATCAATATTTAGGGGATTTCCGAAATAATGGAAAGTTTGTTCAAATTTTACTTCGTGACCATGAGTCTCCTGATGGTGATTTGATTCGCATTATGGTAAATGACAAAGAAATTGTCCCAAGAGTGTTATTAGAAGAACGCTTTAAAGGAGTTTCCATAGATCTTTTCCCAGGATTTAACAAAATTGATTTTGTTGCTCTCAATCAAGGCACCTCCGGACCCAACACTGCTGAGGTAAAAGTTTTTGATGACAAAGGGAACTTGGTTGGAGCCAACCGTTGGAACCTTGCCACCGGGGTAAAAGCTACCTATATTGTTGTTAAAGAGTAGCCCATTAAAAAATTATACCTGTGAATAATTTTATTCCTCGCCTAACAGAGTGGATTACTTTTTTAATAAGCCCTTTAGAATGGCTAATGCTTTTTATGGTTTTAGGTGGAGGTCTATTTTTGATTATTCAGAGTAAAGGGCGCCCATTTTTATTTCTTCCTAAAGCCTTTCGGCTCTTATTTAAAAAAGAAGATCAAAAAGGTATTTCTCGATTTCAAGCCCTTTCCGCAGTACTAGCAGCAACAGTTGGTCTAGGAAACATTTCAGGAGTAGCCATTGCAATCCATATGGGAGGTCCAGGTATTTTAGTATGGATGTGGTTAACTGCCTTTGTAGGGATGATCATCAAATTTTATTCTTGTTCTTTAGCCGTTGAGCTTCGTGAATATGATGCATCAGGTCAGCCAATTGGAGGCCCTATGTATTACATGACTTTAGGCTTAAAAAAATGGGGGAAACCTCTTGCTGTGTGGTTTTCTATTGCTGGTCTGATTGGTGTTTTCCCCGCCTTTACTGCCAATCAACTCACAGAATCAATCACTACAATGTTGCCTTTTGATGAATTTCTGGCCCTTGAATATTTTCAAATCCGATTCACTTTTGGTCTTTTCTTAGCTACCCTAACGGCTTGGGTAATCTTTGGAGGACTGGATTATATAGTGCGAGTAGCTTCCAATTTGGTGCCCCTAATGGTCCTTTTTTATCTTATTTTGGGTGGGTTTATTTTACTCTCTCAATATGATCAAGTGGGTCCTGCTTTTGCCCTTGTTTTCAGAGAAGCTTTTCAACTAGAAACAGCAGCCGTAGGGGGTTTCTGGGGGTTGGTTCTCTTGGGCGTTAGAAGGGCTGTTTTTTCTAATGAAAGTGGATTAGGCAACGCGCCCATGTATCATGGCCAATCGCAATCTAAACATGCAACTGATGAAGGATTAGTCGCCCTGCTTGGGCCTTTTCTTGATACCGTAGTGGTTTGCACAGTCACTGGGTTAATTGTGGTGATTAGTAAAGCTTATTTGCTAGATTTAAATGGCATCCTTCTCACTCTTGAGGCTTTTGATCGTTTATTTTATGGTTATGGCGATGTACTGCTTTTGTTTATGGTGCTCGTCTTTGGGACTTCAACTTTATTTACATATGCTTACTATGGTACTAAATGTTTTGGTTTTCTAACCAAACGTAAGTGGGGGAAATTTTATAATTTCCTTTATGTAGGTAGTATTGTTTTAGCCGCCATTTCTACAACTGAATTTGTAGTAGGGCTCATTGATCTTGCCTTTGCTTTAATGTGCATTCCAAACATGCTTGCCGTTCTCATGTTAGCTCCAACAATTACCAAGAAAATAAAGTCTGAATTAATCACTTCGTAGTTTCTCATTTGTG
>MDTB01140171.1_pt1 | contig 10849 bp, 11 predicted proteins | sample 811161 | NCBI WGS metagenome assembly MDTB01 (sample SAMN05326650, study PRJNA326480) | marine metagenome | isolation source: seawater | place: Mediterranean Sea | collected 2009 | reverse complement strand
TGTATGTCCTAATCTTTTAGGTCCTTCATTCCTATGTATCTTTACATTCTTATCCTTTTCAGCAATCTCCTGCATCCACTCCCAAGTTCCGTCATCAGAGAAATCATCAGCCCAACATATCTCGTGTCTGTATCCCAAATTCTTTCTGATAGAATTGTAACTCCACTTTAGATATTTCAAATTGTTTCTACTCGGTTGTATGAAACTTATTACCCTCTCATCCATATACTTTTCCTTCAATTTATTTAACTCTGTAAAATAGTAATCTGGTTTTACCTTAGCATTGTGTTTATCTATGCTATGTAACTCTGATATGTGGTATACACTCTCTAAATCGACTAAACTTAATTTTCCATTCTCTGTGCGGATGATATTAGATGCCACTAAATCATAAAAAAACATATCAGTTTTTTTAGCTTTATTTAGTACCTGTTCGTAAAACTCTTTTGGTATCTCATCAAACTCTGAACCTAATGGAGTTCCAGCCTCAGTAACATAGCCAACTATATCATATCCATCAACTATTAATGATTTAAGTGCTGGTGCAATTTCATCAAAGAATCCATCCTCATAAGCCTTTACAAAGTTTTCTCTACGACAATACTCCATATCAAATATCTTATAGTAAACTCCATCGCCTTTTAGAACAGTTCTTCCGTGACTAACACCATCAACAACTCTACCAGCTTTGTTAATTATGGACTCGTAAGAGTCTTGTCTCATCGAAATATCAATTAAATTAATTTTTTCTAACATCGTATTCTAATACCTCTTTTGGTGTCTCTTCTAATGTACCAAGCTCTTCACCTGGCGTTTCATCTGATATTACTATTTCCCTTTTTGGTACAGCACATAACATATCACCTTGCTGTCTTATACCCTTACCATATTGGTCTGTATAATAATCTTCAAAGTACTTTGATGTGTTTTGTCCTAATCTCGCATTTGGTGAGACAGGTTTTAAACCATACACATCAACCATCTCTTCAAGCAAATCTAATATCAATTCTCTTTTGTATATAGCATCTGCTGAAAAGCTAGTCATCTTAACTGGCGCATCCTTAGCCTTAAAAAGAAACAACTCTTTACCGCTATCTGTATATTTCTTTTTACAAGTCTTACCATGCACTGGCATTGGAGCCATCAACTCTTCAACAGTACCATACCTACTACCCACTGTTAGATGGTCTAATTTACCAATCGGCATATAGTGAACATCATTGTCGATAATATCTTGCATCACTCTTTCAAACTCTTCGGTATTTGTTTTGTGAAACATTCTATCCTCTGTAGAAAACATAACATAGGGTGTGGTAGATTCTCTAACAAGCAACAACTTTATAGCAGTCCAATTGAAGTCTGGACCTTCTAGATTATTATATAAGTGTATGTTTTTTATGTACTTATCGTATGTCTCCGTTATCTCATCTAAAAATGCTTTTGTCTTATAATTGACATAAAAGTGACAATCTTTGAAAACTTTACCGAATGATGGAATACCCTTGTTTGATTTCTGATGTTCCAATCTTTTGCGACCTCTCTCGTCGTCAAATAGAATATGGCATTGTATTATACTAAGGTTTTTATCAAGCATCTAACAATATCCATTTGTAATCAATGTCAACAAGATAAATTTTACCATCCATCTCAATACAATTCTTAGGTACACAGTCATCTCTGACAGACCAACCACTTCTAGTGATACCATTTTCTCTACAATAAGATACTAGACTTTCTATCCAATCTTCATCTGGCTGAACAAACTTACCTTTTACATTTTCCATCTCAATTGCGTGGTAGAATGTCTGTGAGTCATGACACTTTAGTATCTGATGTGGTTTAGGTGCAAAGCCGCCCTCTGATAGTTTTGTTTGAATATCAAATATCCTTTTAGCGTTGTTATACTTATCCTCTAAATTGGTTACTGAAGGATCGAAGTTCAGTATTTTCCAACCCACATCTGAGCTAGAATCACCCAAATAGCAACTGTACTTTCCATTGTAATTGTATTTCCCACTCTGATAAGAGTCTTTTTCAATTAAATGTTTACCACCTGGCATCTTATTTTTATAGTCATGATTTGCTTCTACGACAGTGTTAAATATTTCACCTGAAAAGTATACGAAATCGTTTTTATTGCTCAATTCTATCCTAAGACTCCTACTAAGTTTGTAATTTTGCCTCACACTTCTGTCGTTTGTCTCTCCGATATATTCATGATATGGTAAATCCAATAATCTTTCCAATTCCAAATCCATTTTAGACTTAGTATCACCGTAAGTTATAGTGTTATGTCCTTCAAACCAACACAATTTATCAGTATAAAAGTTAATCATATCAGCAAGTTTATTCTCATCACAGTGAGCCCATATTGATAGAGCAAATACGTGATCAAATTTATCCTCTCCTATCAAAGACTTTAGTCCCTCAAGACCATCATCAATATTAAATGTGTAAAATTCTACATCCAATCCCATTTCCTTTGCTAGACTCTTAGCAACCTGAATTGTCTCATCCTTATAATCCAACCCAACAACCCTTTTAGCTCCCCTCTTTTTAGCATCCAAACATATGGCTCCAGCACTACACCCAAAATCAATAACAGTCTCACCATCAAAAGATTTTGGAAATTGAATAATATCATATCGATGTTCCATATCTCTTATACCAGGCTCACCATCTATTGATTGATAAGCCCTATCTCTTTTACCATAAGGAAACTGTCCCTTTTCTTTTAACCTTTGTTTCAGCTCTTCTGAAATCATATCATCTCCTTAAATTTTAGTATCTCTACTGAATCCAGCTTTCTCTTTCAAATCTGGATTATCAGCTTTATCCCAGCCAGCCCAACCTGGAAATCTAGATTGAACTATAGGATTGGAAGTTAAATTATCTGTAAACATATTAAAATTATTTATATCAAACTCCTTTGTATTATCGTATGATGGATCTTCAAACAGTGCTCTCATTATTTCACACTGCATTATGTTATGTGGTGCGTGTGGGTCGTAACCAAAGAAAGCAAACTTCAATTTATCATCTATACCAGTCCTCTTCAACTGAACATAACAGCCATCGTGTGGGTCTAAAAATGGTTCTTCTGAACTTTCGTGATACTCATAAACAGAAGCAAACTTATCCATATTTTCTGAACTACTGAATGTGAATACGTCTTGTAATCTAACTCCATGTCCACCTTTCTTTTCGTAACATCTACATTCCTCTCTACCTGGATATCCGTGTGAGTATTGTTGTGGTGCTCTAAGTCCATTAGTATGTCTAAAATATATATACTGATTATCAAACTCTGAAAAGTTTAGGTTCACTAAAAATATATGGTCAAACCTATACAACATAACCCAATCATATTTAAAACCATTCTCTTCTTCATATTTTCTCTTCAACTTCATCACCATAGCATTAGACCACCATCTGCTTGGTATAGAATTCTTACCTACTGAATTTGGATTGAATAGAATCTGTTTTTCTGCAATATGCCCTTTGGGTTTATATAAGTCAACTAACATATCCTCAAATTCCGTACTCCAAGTATGAAAAAAGACATCGACATTTTCATTAGGTTCTATAATTCTTTTTGTATGGTGATGATGACCTATCCTTGGATCTATAGGTTTACCTAAACCCAATCCAAAATCTACCGAACCCGTGAGTCCATATAGACAGAGTGCTACTCTCATATCAAGTCTCCTACAAAAGCCATTGTATCAATATCAGGTCCTACTGATAACCTAATCCACGTCTTTCTATCGTCACCCGGAACCATTACAGGTGTTCCTGTCTTAGTATCTCCACTCTTAAATGCCAATCCATAATTATTCATAATATCTACAGCCTCACTATTATCTCCATCTTTTTCGTGAAAGTGTATTGAATTTGTATGTGAATTAATAACATCATAACCACCATCGCTTAATAATTTACATAAGTTATCCCTACCACGTATCGTATCATAAGAATATAGAGCAATCTCATCCAAATTGTTTAATAAGTACGAAGCAAACTTTACTGATATATTACTTAGTGGGTAAGTCAATTGAACTTTAGTAACCAAGTCAATTAATTTCTCACTAGCCAATAAATAACCTACACGTATTCCAGCAGCACCAAATGCTTTAGAAAAGGTTCTTGATATCACCACGTTATCAAACTCCTTAATCAATGGTAGCACTGTGCCAGGAGAAAAGTCAACGTAAGCTTCATCTATCAGTAATATTATTTCTCTATCAGCACACACTTTACATAACTTTCTTATCTCATCAATTGTTTTATACTCACCAATCGGACTGAAAGGATTTGATATAACCACCAATCTTGTATTGAGATTTATACTATCTATCAACTTATCTAAATTAAAGGTTATCGAATCATCATACTCTACTCCAATGTGATCACCACCAAATAACCTACCATAAATGCCGTACATAGGATAACATGGAACAGGTGAAACTATATTAGCAGATGGATACATAGTAATCTCACATAAAGATTTTATACAAGCACCTGAACCCGTTGATAGATACACATTACTCCTACCTACTTCATTATGTTTCGCAATATCATCTTTCAATGAGTCGTACTCAGCATAGGATGGATAAGTAATAAAATCTTCTTGTACAATAGACCTCATAAACCTACTAAAGTATTGGTCTGGAAAACTAGATGTTCTCTCAGCCATATCAAATCTTTTATGTTTTTGTTTTGTAGGTCTAGGTATGAACATTCTTTTGATTGGGTCTATCCAATGATTGTGTTTCATTTTTTCTCCTGATTAAAGTCTTGATACATATTACTACTTTTGGTTTTGTCTACAACCTTTTGAAGTTCATCTACTAAAAACTTTCTTCTATAATTTGTAGCTTTTTCATAAACTTCATTATCAAACTCTTTCGTGTTATGTCTTACACCCAAGACTATTGATTTTCTCTCATAAGGTCCTTTGTTACTATGTGAACCATGCACTGTTTTATCAGTAAAGACTAACATATCACCCACTTCCATCTCAGCATATATCTGCGTACAATTACTATTCACCATATCCATATTCTCACTAGGTATTCTTCTTTTATGACCAAGGTTACCATCTATTATATCTTCCGATGGCAGCTTCCCTATTTTATGTGAACCCCCATATAATCTGAGACATCCATTTTCAAGTGTCTGTTTATCCAGTGCTATGTAGACACGCATAAAGCTTTCCCAATCATCTTCCGTATAACCTGGAGCGTAAGTATCCACATTAAATATTTCTCTGTGCCACTCAGCTTCAGGTCCTATCCAAGGTGCTTTGTTATTAATCATCATATTAGGAAATACATAATCTTCGCTTCCAAAGAGAGTTTTACAAAAATCATTCAATGTTTTATTTTCCGTAACTCTCGTAAAAGGTCCTTTGTCAAGTAAACTACCCCACCCCCAAGGAATATTACTAAAAGGGATATATCTCTTAACTTCCAAAGTGAATAAATAAGACTTCAAAAGATTACAAAAATCCCTATCATAAAGAGACCTGAATATATAATACCCATCCTCATTATATTGTTTTACTATATCTTTCATAGTGGAAATTCCATACCAGTGTACAATTTGAATTGTTTTGATGCTTGTAACTTTGCCAATCTCTTACCAGTTTTAGTGTGAACTAAACAATTAATAAAATCATTTGAATCATGAACTATATTTGTTATATCAACAGGAGTGCAATTGTATATAACCGAATCTGTAACACCATATATATCGTTCCAATTATCTCTTGTTATCGTTTTTATGTCAAATCTACAATCATCAGCACCCCATTTCACTGCTTTAGAGTAACCACCATTCCCAACAATGTATAATTTTTTTCGATTGTCATATTCATCCAGTAGTGTGGTGGCTGCATATGAGTCTGTATTGTAAGCACAAAGAGAGCCATCAACATTAAGAACTGTATTAGCAGCTCCTATTTCTTTTACATCATCTGTCATATCATCTACATAATTAAGAACATCAACCTTGTATGGCATCGTTATAGCAAAACCCTTAATATCTAGTGTTCTAACGGCATTTACAGCATCCTCAATACTTTTTACTGAAAATGATTTGTAAATTTTATTTAAACCATGATAGTAAAATGCAGTATTCATCATCTGACAACCCGTGTCACCAGCTTTTTCAGCAAATGAACAATATATTTCTGTATTTTTATCTATCCAAGAGCCCATCTGAAACCTGTCTTGCAATTGCTTCAGCACTCAAACCATACTTGTCATATAAATCATTTGGTGGTGCTGATTCTGGAAATATGTCGTTTAATCCAATTTTATGTAATGATGGCATATTATCATGTTCAGATAATACATCAGCAACAGCGCTTCCTAACCCACCAACTATAGTGTGATCTTCAACTGTAACCAACATCCTACTCCACTCAGCTGCGTGAATAATCAATTCTTCATCTATTGGTTTTAAGGTTGGCATATTAATAACTCTGACTATACGAGATGAATATGATTCTACCATCTCAGCAGCACTCATAACATCACCTAAAATACAACCTGTGGAAATTATAGTGCAATCAACATACTCATTCTCATTGTCTTTTACTATTTGTCCTTTACCAAATTCAAATGGCATTTCTATATCTTCAACTGGCTGCCTACCTAACCTTAAATAGTGTGGGGAATCTAACTCTGTATCACATAGGTATTCAATAACCTTTATAGCCTCCGAATAAGATGCTGGATTCAACACAACCATATTAGGTAGTGCTCTCATAATACTAACATCCTCTAATCCCATCTGAGTCACACCATCTTTACCAATAGCCATACCAACATGAGTACCAACTAAAACCACCGGTCTATTAGGATATGCTAAACTACATCTTATCATATCATATCTACCAGTAAGAAATGAACCAAACGATGCTAAGAATACTTTATAATCATATTCTGATAAACCCGAAGCGACTCCAATCATATTAGCTTCAGCAATACCCATCTGAAAGAATCTATCAGGATGTGCTTGTCCGAAACTAGCAATTTTAGTAGCCTTACCCAAATCAGCATCTAATGCCACTATGTTATCATGTTTCTCACCCATTACAGGTAAGTGTTCTCCGAATGCTTCTCTTGTAGCTCTCATTTTAAACTCCTAACTCTTTCATAGCGATTTCATATTCCTCTTCTGTGGGAACTTTACAGTGCCAAGCGGGATCTTCCATAAATGAGACTCCCTTACCCTTAACAGTATCTAAAATGACACAAGATGGCTTATCATCTTCAGCTAGGTGGGAAAAATCTCTATTGAAATTTACTATATTTCTTATCTGTTCCATATCATGTCCGTCTATTAAGTTCGTATGCCAACCAAATGAGGATATTCTTTCCTCAAGATTATCATACATAATACTGAAGTCTTTGGTGTACCCATCATTCTGTCCTTTGTTCCAATCTATAATGCAAATTAGATTGTTCAATTTAGTTTTTGGGTAATACATTAATGCTTCCCAAACTTGTCCTTCTTGTAATTCACCATCACCCAATACACAAAATACAGTTCCATCCTCACCTCTTAAATCTTTACCGAGTGAGTGTCCTATAGCAATACTCAATCCTTGTCCAAGTGAACCTGTTGTAGCATCCATTAGTGGTAATCTTAATTTGTCTGGATGTCCTTGTAATGGTGAATCAATCTCCCTAAACAAATCTAAATCATCATCACTAATTTGACCTAACTCATGCAATACAGCATATATAATGGGAACTGCGTGACCTTTAGATAAAATCAGTTTATCCTTACCACCTATATCGTAATCTTCATACAATACACTTGTTAGTTCTGCCATAGAAAAAGCACCACCAATGTGGCCTGATTGTTTTGCTACAACCATATCTATAACTTTTTTTCTTAATACATTTGGATTAATCTTCATTATGTACTTTCTCCTTTAGTAGTCCAACAGCTATATGTGTTATCTTTGACAATACATCTTCAAAATGAAAGTTATTGTTGTTGCCACCCGTTTGACCAGGAAACTCCGATGTGCCCTCAAGTGATATAGTTAAGTCTGCAAAATCATTACAATTGTTAATAGAGTTTCTTGTAACCAATATAGTTTTCATACCTCTGTTTTTAGCAACTCTGAAAGCCTCTAGCACATTCTTAGAGTTACCTGAACCAGACATACCGAATACAATATCACCTTTAATACCCTGATATTTTAATTGTTCACTAAATATAAAACGGAATCCCAAGTCATTACCAATTCCGGTTATACTTGCTTGGTCACTACATAAACTAACACATTTGAATTTATTTCGTGGTATTGTTTGAACTCCCTTGTCCTCTGAGACAAATGGGTGCATATTCATATCCACCACCAAGTTTTGCACGGAAGCAACATTACCACCATTACCACACGCAAAAATAGTTTGTTCATTTTCATATGCATCAAATACCATATCAACAAACTTTACAATTTTAGATGTCGGTATATTACCAAACACATTTGCTGATTCTTCTTTATATAACTCTATGAGTTTTTTCTTATTCATTTTTTACTCCTTAATAGAAATTTTGCTAGTAAATATTTTCCATATAAAAATAGAAAGTTTCCATATCGACCATCTTTAAAATTATCATATAATGTACAAATACTAAAATATTGTAAGATACCCAATAATTCTACAGTATCCCAATCATAATCATTGTCATAACAAAACTCTTGGAATATATCCATAAAATAAACTAAGTTACTTTTAGCATAAAACTCAACATTAGCAGTATTTCCAACTCTGTTATAACTAAACATGTCCTTTAATATACTCTGACCATTAATCATTATTGCATGATATATTTTACCTAAGTCGTAATATACATCGCCAATTTTGGTGCTTTTTCCAAAGCTCTGTCTCCAATCAATTAATACAAATTTATCCTTATCTTTATCATATAGTATATTTTCTGGTTGTAAGTCTCCATGGAAATATGAAGGAATTGCTGTTTCATTGAACCAATCCCAATCAACTTTATTTAACATATCTTCTATTGGTTGAACTTTTACGCCATTAATAATAGTTATTCTGTCAAGCTCTGAATTATGTAGTTTAAGTACCCTTTCTTTAGTTTTTGTCTCATACATTTCTTCACAATTTTCTAAAAAGGTATCATCTGTATAAGTTTCTTCCCATAACTTTTCTTGACAATCATCTAAGAATTTTCTCATAAGAGTTTCATCATTTATATTAGAAAGCATCTCGCCATTTATATAATCGTAACAATACATATTCTCATTTATCATTGTTATGTCAGGACAATTACCATTTAAATATCCTGCCCTTTCAACTCTGAGTTTTGTTTTCTTAGGACTGTTAAAGTATTTAATTACTTTACCACCATCAATGAATATCGCCTCATCACTTTTATTAGCAACAACATCATTACAAAAAACCTTTTTTGTTTCATGATATGATTTATTATTACCTGTATCATACCAAGTAAAATCAATTAACTTAATATTTTCCAATCCATCGAAACCATGAATAACTTGATATTCGTCTTTTAATATTTTCCTATCTTCTAAAGCATTCCAAAAGTTTTCATAGTCATGTATCCCAGCCATACCAACATACGCTCTATTACCAGTTCCATAGTATAAATTATCTAAATATTTACTACCTCTAACTAAACAATAATCCATTGAATTTTCTATTGGAACTTCGGATACACCTAACCAGTTATCCCCAACAAAATTAAATACAGCATCCTCTTTAACTAATGTATCAACAGAAGTAAATATAAAAGGAACTTGTAACTCTTCTTTACAAGACAATAAACTATAACCTGGACCCGAACCTTCCCCATCAAAATTATCTACATCAACGTAAGTTATTTTCCTATCAATATAAACTGCTTCTAAATAAGTCTTAATTTGATTTGACTTATAACCAACTGCTACAACAACTTCAACCCTCTTATCCAATTTATCAATAATATGTGATATTACAGGTTTATTTTCTAATGGCAATAATGCTTTATGTAAACCATCGACATCATTATTTCTTGTACCCATACCTGCTGCTAAAATACAAAATTTAAAATTGTAATTTAATTCTTTGTCGCACTCAGAACAATAAAAAATATCTGAATATCCGGAACCATAGTCATGTAAAACTTTTACAGTTGCTTGACAATTATTACAGTAGGATGTTTTCATTAATTACCTTCATGCTCCGTATTTATTTTACCACTACCTCTATCCGAATCATCTTCAAATCTAATGCAATCATTTAGATGTGCAGTTGAACATTCAAGTGCGGTATAATCAGTTGTGGCAATAACTCTGTGTTTTGTCTTTAGTGGTACACACCAACCATCACCAGCTTTGTAACTCCTTGATTCCATTGTCCCATCTTCGTTTTCTAATAATACTTCAGCTTCACCCTCAATAACATAATTGGTTTCTACTTTCTTTTCATGCCACTGTAAACTACTCTGATATCCGGCATTCATATGAATCAACTTGTACGCATAGTGTTCATTCAACTCTAACCAAAGTTCATATCCCCAAGGCTTTTCAACTCTGTATGAACTGATATCCAAGCGATGAGATTTGTTCTCATCAATCTTATCTTTGTATTCTTCTAATGCTTCTTTTACCCAAGCATCATCTATATGATCATATTTTGACATCTTTGACTCCTATATCTCTTTTTAAGTTAATTGCTATTGCTGTAGGACCATCTCTATCAGGCTTTAAATCATTTACTAATACTCTAGTACCACCACCGATACCCATAATCAATTTATCATAGATGATACCAGCCCTTCTTAACTGATTTTCAGTTGA
>MDTB01228197.1_pt1 | contig 10850 bp, 10 predicted proteins | sample 811161 | NCBI WGS metagenome assembly MDTB01 (sample SAMN05326650, study PRJNA326480) | marine metagenome | isolation source: seawater | place: Mediterranean Sea | collected 2009 | reverse complement strand
TGCTACTGAAAAAGGTTTAGGTGCAAGCTAAACTATTGTAGTTGATCTTTGTCATAATTGCTTTTGAAATGTCATTTTTTTTTATGAGATAACATTAGTGGGGCGTTAAAATGGTCATGATTTGGCAATAATTATGTGCTTTGACAAATAGGTTTTTGTCTGGATATGGAAAGCTAAATAATGAATGATTTAAATATTGGTTTTGTGCGATCAAAGTTTCCTGCTTTTTCGGCCCCTGAACTAGATGGAAAAAGTTTTTTCGATAATGCGGGTGGAAGTTTTGCTGCAGGATCAGTCATTTCGAGATTGAATAGATTCTACATAAGCCGAAAAGTACAACCGTATGCACCCTATGAAGCTTCTTTGTTAGGTGGAAAGGAAATGGATGAGGCTCGAAATGAGTTGTCGTCGCTATTAAACGTTGCTCCTAATGCTTTGCATTTTGGCCCATCAACGAGTCAAAATACATACGTCCTTTCTCAGGCATTTAACAACCGAAAATTTAAACGGAGGGTAGTTGTAGTAACAAATCAGGACCATGAGGCAAATTCTGGTTCATGGCGGAAACTTGAAAAGGTGGGGTTTACTATCCGTGAGTGGAGGGTAAATCATATCACAGGTTCATTGGATATGAAAGACTTAGTAAAATTGTTGGATGATGAGGTTCTTCTTGTGGCGTTTCCACATTGTTCAAACATTCTTGGTGAAGTAAATCCAGTGAAAACGATTTGTAATTTGATAAAGGGCGTTGGTGCTTATGCTTGCGTCGATGGGGTTAGCTATGCGCCACATGGTTTTTCTGATCTTAGTGATTTAGGAGCAGATATATATTTATTTTCGACTTACAAAACATATGGAGCCCATTTGGGCGTAATGTATATGTCCGACGAACTCAACAAAGTTTTGGAAAATCAGGGGCATTATTTTAATGCCGCGTCCGCGTTAAAAAGATTTACGCCAGCGGGACCGGATCACGCGCAAACTGCAGCATCAGCAGGAATAGTGGATTATATAAAAGCTGTTCATTCGCATCATTTTGAGGAAAATGTTGAACTAAAACTGGTAGCGGGTAGGGTGCATGATCTCCAAAGACAACATGAAACAAAATTACTTGACCCATTGTTAAAATATCTTAGAAAAAGGGATGATTTGAGAGTTCTTGGTTCTACTTCTGTTAAAGACAGAGTCCCAACCGTGGCCATTGATTTAAAAAATAAGGGAAGACAACTAGCAATTTGTCTGGCTGGTGATGGCATTATGACGGATTGTGGTGATTTCTATGCCGTGCGACTATTGGAGGCATTGGGAGTTAATGTGGAATGTGGTGTATTGAGATTGAGTTTTGTCCACTATACAAGTGAACAAGATGTTGAAAAACTTATAAGTTCGTTAGATAAAAATCTTTAGTATAACAAAAGATAACTGATCCAAATTGAAGATATTTAAGTCACCGGTTATTACCCACTAATTTGAAGTGAAACTTTATGAAAAAATTATTGAATAGTATTTTGAGATCTTAATTAATAACCAAACGTTTACTAATAAACGCACTATTTAGGAAATAAGAACCGATTGAGATGTAAATAAAAGTTAGAGAGTGGTAAGTAAGTATAATGAAGATAGCTGTAGTTGGCTCGGGTATTTCTGGTTTGGGCACGGCTTATGCTTTGTCCGAAAAGCATGATGTGAAACTTTTTGAAAAAAATGTGAAGTTCGGTGGACATTCCAATACCGTCAATATTGAGGTCGGAAATAAAGAAATTTTGGTCGATACTGGCTTCATTGTATATAACACAGAAAATTATCCCAACTTGACGGCATTGTTTGCAGATTTAGAAGTGCCGACGAAGTGGTCAAACATGTCGTTTGGTTTTTCATCAGAAAATGGCCGGTTAGAATATTCGGGAAGTAGTATAGACTCACTTTTTGCACAAAGAAAAAATTTAATAAATTTAGATTTTATTAATGGTTTACGAGAAATTCTGAGATTTAACCGGGAGGCTCCAATTGCAATGGACAATGGAGAACTTGCTGGTTTGAGTCTTGGAGATTTTTTGTCAAAGCGTAAATTCCGAAGTTGGTTTGTTAAAAATTTTATTCTTCCAATGGGCGGTGCTATTTGGTCTATGCCACAAGCTAAAATTTTAAATTTTCCTGCAATTAATTTTATTTCTTTTTTTCGTAACCATGGACTTCTGTCGGGTTTATCAAAGGCGCAATCATGGCGCACTGTTGATGGGGGATCCCAGGTTTATGTAAAAAAACTAATAAATAAATTGGGTCCTCGAGCGGTAAAAAATTGTGCAGTCGTTGCGGTCAAGAGAGTTGTTAATGGCGTGGATTTGATATTTCTTAATGGAGAGGTAGAGAATTTCGATCATGTGGTTATTTGTTCACATGCTCCTGAGACAATGAAATTGATAGCAGAAAAGACAATTGATGAGCAATGTTTGCTCAGTAAATTTCGAACATCGAAAAATAAGGTTATTCTGCATTCTGATACAGCGTTAATGCCGAAACGATTAAAGGCTTGGTCAAGTTGGAATTTTATGTCACCGGGTTTTTCAACGGGAATGAATAGACCATCGGTAACTTATTGGATGAATAAACTGCAAGGAATAGACTCAAAGGTTCCACTGTTTGTAAGTCTTAATCCGTTGATTAAACCCAAAAAAAATACCATTTTTAAAGAATTGGAGTATGCGCATCCAATTTTTGATGGTCAAACGTTTGTTACGCAGAAAAAGATTGATCGAATTCAGGGACATGGAGGTATCTGGTATGCTGGAGCGTGGCTTGGTTATGGTTTTCATGAAGATGGTTTAACTACAGGATTACGGGTTGCCAATGCGCTTGGCGTAGTCCCAGGATGGGCCAGAAATATTCCATCAGGGTTGCAAGATACTTTTTCGCTAAAGGCAGCCGAATGATCCCGCGAGAAGTGATATATGTAGGTAAAATAATGCACTTGCGATTGATTCCAAAAAAGCACAAATTTCAATATAGTTTTTTTAGTTTTCTCCTAGATATTGATTGTCTTCAAAAACCTAAAAAAGATTTAAGGCTATTGAGTATAAATAGGTTTAATATATTTTCTTTTTATGAAAAGGATCACGGTTCTCGAGATGGAAGTGCTCTTAGAGTCTGGGCTGATGATCAGTTAAAAAAAAATAAAATGCCAGTGGCAGAGAGAATTTTTTTGCTGAGTTTTCCCAGAATGTTTGGGTACGTGTTCAACCCGTTTTCTGCATATTTTTGTTATAGTGGCGGTATTTTGACTTCTATAATTTATGAGGTTAAAAACACATTTGGTGATCAAATTACTTATATCAAAGCAATTGAGTTGGATGGCGATAATTTGATACAACACAAGCAAGAAAAAAAAATGTATGTATCTCCATTTATTGAGATGGACCAGATTTATTTTTTTTCGCTTAAGCCTCCCGGAAAAAAACTTTCAATTCGCATTGATCAATCTGGAAAAGAGGGTGAAACACTAATTGCTACTCAAACTGGTAAAGCAATTGAATTGAGTAACGTTAATCTGTTATGGTGCTTAGTAACTTATCCTTTGATGACCCTCAAAGTTATCCTTGGAATACATTGGGAGGCTTTGCTTTTGCTAGTTAAAGGTATGAAGTTGCATAAGCATAACATATAGTTCAAATAAAGAAAACTTTTTAGATATAGGTTGATAGTTGTCTAACTTAGAAAAGAATTTACCACGTAGGTTCAGTAATATTTTAAGTTTGTTACGCGGTTTAGAGCTAGGATCGTTAACAATAGAGCTTCCTGACTCTCGATTATTTAATATTGAGGGTAAGGTTTCGGGTCCGGCCGCCGAAATCAAAATTTTAAATAATGATTTTTTTGCTCGCTTAGTTCGCGAAGGAGAAAATGGATTTTGTGAGTCGTACCTGGATGGTTGGTGGAGCACTTCAGATTTGATAACTCTACTTGATGTCCTTTTGCTAAACGGAGATTTGTTCGGAAGTAATCTGCCGGGTGCTAGCATATTGCGTCTATATGAGCGAACAAGGCACTGGTGGCGTTCAAACAGTAAAGCTCAGGCAAAACGCAATATCGCATATCATTATGATTTGGGCAATGATTTCTACACGAAATGGCTCGATGAAACCATGACTTATTCTTCCGCGTTATTTCAGACAGGCAAAGAGTCATTGTCTGAAGCACAAACGAATAAATATAAATTAATTTGTGATAACCTCTCTTTGAAGCCTTCCGATCATGTTCTTGAAATTGGATGCGGTTGGGGCGGTTTTGCCGAGTATGCTATTAAGAATTATGGTGCTAAAGTGACTGGCCTGACTATTTCAAAAGAGCAACTAGAATACTCACAAAAAAGATCGTTCGAGACGGGTCTTGGTGATAAAGCGAATTTTGTAATGAGGGATTACCGGGATGAACGTGGCACCTATGATGCTATTGCTTCTATTGAGATGTTTGAGGCTGTCGGGGAAAAGTATTGGCCTAATTATTTTAGCACTGTGCGTGATAGACTTTGTAGTCAAGGTAAAGCAACACTTCAAATAATAACGATAGGCGATGAGTTTTTTCCACATTATCGAAAAAACGTAGATTTCATTCAAAAATATATATTTCCGGGTGGTATGCTGCCAAGCGAAAATGCCTTGCAAGAGCAGATCACCAAAGCAGGACTAAACAAAATAAAAATTGATAACTTTGGTCAAAGCTACTCAAGAACATTGCGGATATGGCATCGACAGTTTAATGCCGTTTGGACAGATATTGCTCCGCTTGGTTTTGATGACCGGTTCAGAAGAATGTGGAATTTTTACTTTGCTTCGTGCGCAGCTTTTTTTCTTTCTAGGACTGGAGATGTTACGCAAGTAACTCTTCAAAAAAGCTGAACTTGAGTAATAAAATTCCAATACAAACCCTGACCGGATATTCCGGACTTGCTGCGCCTCTGGCTTGCTTATACTTCCCCGTATATATTTTTCTTGCTGATTTCTACGTAAAGAATTTTTCTGTAACATTGGCAGAAGTTGGTATGATTTTTCTCGGTGTTAGGCTATTTGATGCACTTTCTGATCCTTTTATGGGGTTTATAAGCGATCGATTTAACATGCCTTTGGGGTTTCGTCGATTTTGGCTACTTTTAGGGACTCCCTTAGTTGTCTGTTCTGCTATAGCACTTTTTTGTCCGGATGAAGAATCTTCAATTGGATTAATTTACCTTTTAATTTGGCTTGTATTGTTAACGGTAGGCTGGACAATAATCATGACGCCTTACTTTGCTTTGGGAGCAGAAATTTCTTCAAGTTATATTGAACGTTCTCGAATAACACTTTGGAGGGAGGCATTTGCTCTTGGTGGTACAATCCTAGCAGCAGTATTATATTCTTTGGGAAAAAATGATTTTGAGGGTATGAAAAATATTGCAACCTTTGTTGTCATCGTATTGCCATTAGCTGCTCTGTTATGTGTATATTTTGTCAAAGAAGATTTTGAGTCAAAACGTGTTCCCAAAAACTTTGATTTTGCGCAAATATTGCTTGCTTTTAAATCGCAACCAATGTTCGTCCGTTTATTGGTAGCCTATTTTGTCAACGGTGCAGCAAATGCCTTACCAGCTGCACTATTTGTCTTTTTTGTAAATCAAAGATTAGAAATGCCTAATTTGGCAGGACCGCTCTTACTAGTTTATTTTAGTTCAGCCATTGTAGCAACACCAATTTGGGTGACGCTGAGCACAAAAGTAGAGAAACACCGACTCTGGTGTTATACGATGATATACGCATCGATAGTCTTTTCGACTGTCGCGCTTATCGGCTCAGGGCATATTATCGCTTTCTTTTTAATTTGTTTACTTGGTGGCGCGGCATTAAGCGCTGATCTTGCAATTCCATCATCTATTCAGGCAGACTTGATTGATATTGAAACCCTAAGAGGAGGCAAACGGAGAACGGGTGCTTTTTTTTCGTTTTGGTCTATAGCGACAAAAGGCTCGGTTGCAATTTCATCGGGATTGGCTCTTCTCATTTTGTCTTATTTTAATTTTGACGTCATGGGAAATAATACAGAACTTTCATTGTGGGTTTTAACAGGATTATATGCGCTTGTACCGATCCTGTTAAAAATTGTTGCTATTTCATTAATGTGGAATTTCAAATTAACAAAAAAATGTCATGAGGAGGTTCGGAAAAAGTTAATACATGATTTTTAGTATAATGGTTATAGGATTAATTTTTTGATAAGCCTAGGTACCACATAATCAATTTGTCGATTAAGCGTCGAGGGGCAAAATACATTAGACTTAGTGAAAACTCACGAATGAATGTATATCGTAGTTTTGGATTTGGAGATTCAATAGCTTGTAAAATTTTCAACGCTACAATTTCTGGTTTTAGTCCATTTTCCCCCAAACTTTTCATATCACGGATCATTTTTGCAAATGCGTCTTTATAAACAGTGTGCTGATATTTCTCAAAAACTAAGTTGCTTTCAGCTTTGTTCCATATGGGAGTTTTAATCGCTCCCGGCGCGATGATTGATACAAAAATTCCATGAACAGCCAATTCGCGTCTGAGAGCTTCAGAAAAACCTTCGAGAGCATGCTTGCTACTGCAGTAAGCACCGTAAAACGGATATCCAACTTTTCCACCAAGAGCACTGCTAACATTAATAATTCTTCCTTTTTTAGCTTCTTGAGAACGAGGATCTGATCCAAGTAGTGGTAAAAATGCTTGAATACAATTTAAGGTTCCAATTAAATTTGTTTCGATTTGTTCCAGAAATTCAGTTGGGCTAAGAAACTCAAGTGGTCCCAGGACTGCAATTCCTGCATTATTAACTAGACCTGTTAGATTAGCTTTTCCCAAATACTTTTTTACGATCACTTTTGCTTGGTTGATTTTTACTATATCGTTTACGTCAAAAATTAATGGTATGAAGTTGCTACCAAGATTTTTTTTTAATTTCGATGCATCACGTTCGTTACGAACAGAACCAAAGACGGTATAACCGTGATTTAAAAACAATTCACATGTAGATAATCCGATCCCGCTTGACGCACCGGTTATAATAATTGATTTTACGCTTGATTCCATATCGTGTGATTCCGTCCAATTTTTTTGTGAAGAATAAACGTTGCGTCCGAACCTCCAGCCCTAAATTTGCTGCCTACCCATTCACTATTATCATCATAAAAAAGGTAGATATTTAGATCGCCCCGCACCTCCCACTTCGTAGCAGTAATAATACCTTTTGGCGTGCTTAATTGTACCGTACCAATATTCTTACATTGCACATCAAGTGGTCTCCCATTTTGTGTGCTTACCCAAATAGATCGTTCTAAAAACTCTGGCGTAAAATAACTCGTCGTTGCTACATTGCTTTTCACAATTCCTGAAAAAGACGAACCGTCAATTTCAAAACCATTTATTGTCCTTTTACCTCTAGAATACTCACGTTTATTGCCCGTTAATACCTTAGATTTTAGAGATAAAAGTTCTTTATTTTTCCAAATTTCTTGGCATTCAAGCGAATAGGAAAAAAAGTTCACTCCTAAAAGTGACACATCAATTTTTACATCGACGTCGACTATGACATTGCTACCATTCTTTGTTAAGTTCAAGCTAGAATATCCAACATTAATATCTCTCCACACAATATTAAATACTGTACCTGCATTTTTAGAAGCGCTTGTAGCTAGAGGAACAACTGAAAAACCTAGGCAAGTTAGACCAAAAAGGAACTGCCGTCGAAACATCTTCTATGTTAACAGATTAAACGCCCGAGTAAATCGACCAGTAAACTTTACTTTTCCTGACATCACTATAAGGCAAATACATGGTTCATTTCCAATGATTGAGGGGTTATGAGTGTGAGTTTCGTTAACGATAGAAACATCACCAGAACGTAGGACACTGTCGCCGTCACGCAAAGCACCTGATAAAACAAGCGTCGCCTCTTCACCGTCGTGGGTATGTTGAAAAATTTTTGCCCCAGGTTCTGCTTTTAAAAGGCTAATTTCCTCACCGTTATGGTTCGAAATCTGATAATCGCTAATCCCAGGCAATCGGAAACGCCAGGCAATGTCCTCACTTGTTTTTCCAATAAGGTTATTTAACATGTTTGGCATCACGCCACCATGAATGCTTTCTTTGGTTTCTTTTAATTCTCTACTCTCTTGCTCATCTACTTTATTTAAAACGTTTTGAAAGGATAACGAGCCAAGGTCAGCCGAAATAATATCCTCACTCAATAGTTCTCCGGCTACCATTTCAAGCACCTCAACTTTTTCCCTGCATGTTGGACAAAAATGTAGGTGACCTTTCACGAACATGTCCATTCCTTCAGTGAGTGAACCGCTCGCATAAAGTTCCAGGGTCTCGTCGCTTGGATGCGTAGTAACCATTGTTTTACACCTGTTATGAAATCTTTCTTAACGAAATATCTGTTGTATCTCCTATATAGTCTTTTTTTTTTTTTTTTCACTAAAATTTTGAAAAATAGTGTGTTTGGCAAGATTGAATGCAAACACAATCGATCAATTACATATATTTAACTCAATTTTTCAACTTTAATATTTTGTGATTTGAAACTAAAAGTAAGTTGACTTCGACTTTGTTAGCCAAAGAAAAATTAAAAATACAGGTTTGCAATTAGGCTCTTAATTGAAATAATAACAAGTATGATCCTAAAGATTAATATTTTTTTTATTCAGAAAAAAATATAGTAGAAAACTTGTAAATTAAAGAAGTGAGAAATTAGATGATTAGAAATTTTTCAGAGTTAGTCGGGCACACACCTCTGATACGGTTAAACAAGATTTCTGATATTTCAGGGTGCGAAATTCTAGGAAAAGCAGAGTTTCTTAATCCGGGTAGCTCCGTAAAAGATAGGGCTGCCCTATACATATTAAAAGACGCAATTGCTTCAGGAAAAATAACCCATGGAGGTACAGTTATTGAGGGAACAGCAGGAAATACAGGAATTGGTTTGACAGTTATCGGAGCATCAATGGGTTTAAAAACAGTTGTAGTAATTCCTGAAACCCAAACGAAAGAAAAGAAGGATACGCTTAAAAATTTAGGCGCTCAAATTGTTGAGGTTCCTGCAGTACCATACTCAAATCCAAATAATTATGTTAAATATTCTGAGCGTCTTGCAAATGTGTTAAGTGCTGAACTTCCAAACGGGGCTTTTTGGGCCAATCAATTCGATAATTTATCGAATCAAAATGCACATATTGAAACAACAGCTGCTGAGATATATGAGCAAACTGAAGGAAGGGTAGATGGATTTATCTGTTCAGTTGGCACTGGAGGAACTTTAAGCGGGGTATCGAAAGGTTTGAGAGCATTGAAACCAAATGTTAAAATTGCGTTGGCCGACCCTTTTGGGTCATCTCTTTACAATTATTTTACATCTGGAAAATTGGTTTCTGAAGGAAACTCAATTTCTGAAGGTATTGGTCAGGGAAGAATAACCAAGAATTTAGAGGGCTTGGTTGTCGACTCATCTTTTCAGGTTTCAGACCCAGAGGCTTTAAGTCTTATTCATGATCTTTTATCTTCGGAGGGTTTGTCAGTTGGGATCTCAGCTGGAATTAATATGGCCGGCGCGTTAAAATTTGCGAAGACATTTAACAAGGGTAGCACAATAGTTACGATTTTATGTGATCATGGGATGCGATATCAATCTAAGATCTTCAATTATGAGTTTCTTAAAGAAATGGAATTACCGATACCTAGTTGGATACGAAATGTTGATATTGAACTACCGAATGTGGCGCAAAAATAGCGATATTAAGTTAATTGGGGGTGCTAAGAATGATTAGACCAAGTTACGCTAATTTATCTATCTTAAATATATTTTTCTTATTAGTGGCTTTTTTTGTCGTGAAGCCGGTTGTTGCTCAGAATGTTGAAACAAATGCTTTAATTCTAAAGTGGGAGCGTCTAGCGTCCAGAGCTGATGAAGTTCTTGAACGATCGCAAGCATCTAACGATACACTTAAAATAATTCTTTCTGATTTGCTAAAGCAACGAAAAGAAGTTTATGAGAAGCAACTCTCGAGCGACTTGGAAATTTCAAATTTCTCTGAAGAGTTAGAAGCGTTGGGACCGCTTCCCGCGGAAGGTTTTAGCGGTAACGCTACTATTGAAAAGAGACGAACTGAATTAAACAAACTTATTGCTGAGGCTACCGTACCATTCGTGATATCTAATGCTATGCTTAAAAGGACAGATTTTCTTATTGAGGAAACAAATACAATACTTAGAGGTCGACTCACTCAAAAATTATTTGGTTACGGAGCAACTCCATTTAATAGAAACCTTTGGTTACCTGCCGCTAAAGATTTGGCAGCCTTTTTCGGTAGAATGATAAGAGAGACAAACGCCGTCATTAAGAGTGATACTCAAAGGACATTAGCTATTCAGAAAATTCCTATCATGGTTGTTCTGTGCTTGGCCGCATTGTTTTCATTTTTGGTTTTTTTCAAAGGATTTTTTTATAATACTTTAAAACTTATCCCAGATTCCGAACGGACATCGCTGAAAACAGTAACGCAAGTGACATTAAGTTTTCTAAGTCATTTGGCGTTGCTATTTTCTGCATTATTGATAATTCAGGCTCTTAAGTTCTCTGGTCTGTTTGGTTTTAATGGAACGGCTCTAGTAGACTCACTTATCCCAGTTGCGCTAACGTTAGTGTCTGCTCGATGGCTTGCAGAGAATTTATGTCATAATCGGTTTAAACTTCAAGAGTTAGGCGCTTTGGTGGTTAATAATGGTTTTACAGGGTCGCGCCAAATTTCGTATATATCTGAACTCTGAGCGCCCCAAACAAGCGCAATA
>MDTB01227970.1_pt1 | contig 10850 bp, 12 predicted proteins | sample 811161 | NCBI WGS metagenome assembly MDTB01 (sample SAMN05326650, study PRJNA326480) | marine metagenome | isolation source: seawater | place: Mediterranean Sea | collected 2009 | reverse complement strand
TGAACGGCGACGACCTACCCGTCTCTTACATCCGAAGCAAAGTTTACAAGCGTTTAACTGATGCCATCCAAGATGGTGGTTATCTGATGTGCTTTGGTTTGGAAGACACAATCGATACACACACGGAGAAAGAAAATGCAAAATAAAAAAACGGCGGCTGAGGAAGCGTAATGGGCAGCGTAATAGAACTGAACAAGGAGCGCGAGAAGCGTAGAAGTCGTACCAATGTCGTGCACATTCTCCCCGTTGATAAACACCTAACTCCCACGGGTTACGACTTCAATGACATTCGATGGTGGGGGGTTATGGGATATTACATTGAAGATATCGAAGACAGTTCGACACTACACGGTCATTTATACGGGATCTTGGATATCAAGTCAGATGCCCTGGTTATGCAACGGTACTTAGCTGAACGCCTGATTGAAGACCCGACTGAAAAACAAGAGAGTATAGACAACCCGTACATTGATGAAGAGTTACTTGAAACATTGGTACTAGCAAAAATAGGAGGCGCGTTCGATGACGACGAAGACTAATCCAAAGATGGGTAGACCCCGGAAGTATGAAGGCAAATACAAAGGCACGATGAACATGTTCTCGTTGCAGTTGCCGGATGAAATGAAGCAGCAATTAGACAAAGTCTCGAAGGATTTGTCCAAGGAGTCGGGCACGATTGTTACCAAGTCGGACGTAGTCCGTATAGCAATAGAGGCTTGGCTAGATGAAAGGAACTAGAACCATGAACCCCGATCAGAAGGACGTTATCCAGCGCGCTGCGGAACTGGCACGAGAAAACGCACGCCGATTACAACAGCCCATGCCTCACACGATTCGCAGACGCAAGGCGCAAGAGAAGAAAGGTAGAAAATAGTTGGTGATTTGGTTTACCATTATGGTGAACAAAGGGAGCATACAATGAAGCATTCACCATGGGCACCTGATTGGACATACTTTCCATCACGCCGGAAAAAACCACAGTCGGATTGCGATCCTGTGGTTTGTTCGGAGTGCCCCGGCGGGGATCGATGCTGTAATTACGTCAGGCCGCTAACACGGAAGACGGATTACAGCGATCTCTTGCAAGCTAGTCCCAAGCAGAAGACCCGGTTTTAGTTTTTTTAACAGCTTCAACCGCTGAACGCACGAGCCAGCGCACTTGGCCTGCGACGCTGCGGTCATTCTCTTCTGCCATTTTTTTCAAATGCTCGTAGGTTTCTTTCGGAACCGCCACACTCTTAAATTTATTCGTATCCATTTATCTCTCCTTTGTGGGTTACAGAAATTTATCGACCATTACTTCCTCAAACAATGACTTGGGAGTACCAATGCTTGATTCCTGTGAGCTTCGATTTGACCATTGATGCATCGACTAAAAAGAAAGGGGCGACACATGGATGGCATCTCTGCATTGTCAGGGTAGACCCTTCACTACCCTAGAAAGGACATAGCTCACACCCCTAGATTTTTACCTTCTCTTTTACTTGAAGCCATTGCCGCATCTCTTCACCCAAAGCTTGGCTGGCTAATTTAATTTTGCCTTGGAGCACACGGGCTATGTGCTCATCGACACTGTCCTCAACAACCAGATCGACATAGGTTACGGGATTGTTCTGCCCGATACGGTGGCACCGATCCTCAGATTGCATCCGGTTTTCAAGGTTAAAGTTGTTAGAGTAGTAGACCACATTGTTTGCACTGGTGAGCGTCAGCCCGTATCCTGCTGTCTGTGGGTTGCCAATGAAGAACCGTACCGGGGAATCAACATCTTGAAACTCCCGAACGAGTTCCTCACGATCCTCGTCCTTGGTCGCACCATAAAAAGAACCTGTTGAGTTGTCTCCGTACTTTTCTTTCAGCGCATCTTCTATCTGACGTATGTCCTCAACAAAGCGCGCCCAGACAATCACCTTGCCGGTGACTTCGTCCAACACTTCGAGCAGTGTCTTGATCCGGTTGGTTTCGAACTTCTCATACTTGTCTTCTTCAACAGGCAGATAGCCCGACAGAACTTGTTGCAGCCGGAGCAGTTGTGTCATCGCCTGCGGTGCAGTAACCATGTCATCACCGATGACAGTCAGAGCAGTATGCTTGATAGACTCATAGTGCTTGCGCTGTTCTGGTGTCATGGCAACGTGTCTGATTGTGTATGTTTTATCAGGCAAGTCGAGGCAGTCTACTTTCAGCACACGGCTAGAAAACTTTTTGAGTTTGTCTGCCAGTTCCTTCAAGTTCCGGTATCCAACAATCATGTCGAATGAATGTGTGCCCATCTTTTGCCGCCGGGTGATGGCGTATCGGGCTTGGAACGCATAGAAGTTATGGAAGTTCAACAACCCTTCATCAAGAAAGGCGCACTGTGAAAACAAATCCAAAGGACTCTGGGTCACAGGTGAGCCAGTCAGGATTCGAGCGTAGGTAAACTCCTGCCTCAACCCAATCATCGCTTTCGTTCGTTTGGCTTTGGGATTCTTAATAGTCGTTGATTCATCGATTGTTATCATCGATACGTCACGCCGCAGAAACTTATCAGTTAGAAAGCGCATAGCTTTTGCACTAGCAAATGCTTCGATGTTCATGACCAGTATTCGCAATCCATCGGTGTACTTCACCGCGTCCCATAGTTCCTGTTCCTTTTTCTTGTTGGTCTGCGTATACCAGGTGAACACTTTGTATGGTATGTGATCAGGCATGTGCGCTGGTATTTCTTTCAACACCCAGTTGCGGTATACGCCCTTGGGTGCAATGATCACCAAAGTAGTGAGGTCTTTGTTCTCATATAACCAAGCTGCGTTATCGATCAGGACTTTGGATTTACCACAGCCCATCTCCATAAAGTATGCCCAGTTGAGTTTATCGTGTGAATCAAAGAGAGCCTTCTCTTGGTGCCTGTATGGTTTGGTCTTATAGTTAAACATGGAATCCCCAAAAAACTTATTTACAATACATTGTTTTTGTATATAGTCCCAAGTGTTGTAAGTCAACAAAAAGGAGCAGAACCATGAGTTCTAGCATATTAGATAGAATCGAAGCTGATGCACGATCGTTCAGCGACGTGACCAAAGAGAAAGGGTCTGAGCTTTCTCAACTTATTGCGGCAGCCCAACAGCAACAGGAACAAATCACGTTCCACGAAACGATGGCTAAAGAAGCGAAGCGAGAAAAGCTCCGCATCCTCCGCGAACAAATCCCTCAACTGATGGATACTATGGGCGTTAACCGAGTGGACGTTGGCGAAGACACCGTTACCTTGAACACGTTTGTCGAGGCACACATCACTGAGGAAAAAAAGGCCGAAGCATTTGCGTTTCTTGCAAGCATTGGTTGCGATGACATTATCAAGAACGATGTCAAAGTTACCTTTGGCAAGGGACAAGACAACAAGGCTGGTGCTTTTATGGATGACTGCGTTCAAGCTGGGCTGGATCCCACCAACAAGAAATACGTTCATCCGATGACGTTGAAAGCATTTATTAAAGAGCGCATGGAAAAGGGACAGGAAATAGACCTTGATCTTTTCGGTGCATTTACTGGTAGCGAAGCAAAGATAAAGAGGAAGTCATGAGCGAAGCAACAGCCACAAAAAAAGCAGTAACTAAAACTAAAAACAACGCGGTGCAGACGTTTGGTCTTGCATCTAAGTTTGCCGAAGATGCAGGCATGGGCATGGAGAATGTCCGGTCTGAAGATTTGGTTATCCCTCGTGTAAAACTATGTCACTCAATCTCTCCACAGCGGAAGAAGACTCACGAGAAGTACATCCCAGGGTTGGAAGAAGGTGACATCTTCAACACATTGACTGGGGAAGTCTGGTCAATGGACAAAGGTCTGTTGGTCGTGCCGTGTGCGTATCGTTTGACACACACTGAGTGGTACCCACTTGAAGAGAACAAGGGCATCATTGGTGATTTAGATGCAAATAATCCGCGTCTGAAACCCAGCAATATAAAGTCCTTGGAAAACCCGCGCCGAGATATCTTTGTTGATTCTGGTATGGAGTATGTCAAAACGGCTGAACACTATGTGTTGATTCTTGATCCTGAAACGGGTGAGCACCAACAGTGTCTCATGCCGATGGTAAAGTCTAACCTCAAACACTCTCGCGCTTGGAATACTCAGATGAAAATGCAAACTGTGCCGCATGGCGAGGGTCGTATTAATCTGCCTAGCTTTGCGTGCATCTGGGAATTAGGTTCTATCGAAGTAACCAAAGATAACAAGTCGTGGCACGAGTACAAAATCATTGGTCGCCACTCTATCGTTGAAAGCGAAACGCTGTATGAAGCGGCTAAGTCTTTTAGTGAACTTATACAGTCGGGTGTATCGGTGGCTCTTGATGAGGACGAACAGAACGCAGAGCCACTGGCTCCAGAGATGAAGTTCGATTAATTTCTAGGGGGGCTACGGCCTCCCTACTCATCACAGGCCGATACTATGGACGATACTGAAAAGTTCATGGCGGCATTCACTGGGTTTGATGCGGCACATGGGCAGACAATTATTACGGGAACTAGGGTAAATGGCAAACAAGAGGCCAGAACAAGAATTATCCGTGAACCACTTACCAAAGAAAAAATCCAAGAGCATTTGGACGGTGGCAAAGGCGTTGGAAGTATTCCGATCAATGCTAACAATCATTGTTCTTTTGGTTGCATTGATATTGATACCTATCCTTTGGATCATTCTGCTATTAACAGCCGGTGTGTTGATGCTGGTATACCAGGCGTGGTCTGTCGAAGCAAAAGCGGCGGCGCACATATTTATTTTTTCATCGAAGGTGAAATCCCTGCAACAGACATGCGGGACAAGCTGGCAGAAGTTGCGGCCTTCTTGGGTTTCGGCAATGCCGAAATTTTTCCCAAACAGGAGAAGCTACTGGTTGAGAGAGGTGATACCGGCAACGCTATTAATCTGCCATACCACGATGCAAAACGTACTCTCCGACCCGCGTATAAAAAGGATGGAGGAGAAGCTACACTCAAACAGTTTCTTGCAATGGTTGAGAAGAACCGCAAAACACCTTCTGATTTCATGTCGCTTGCTGTGGAATCGGGCAGCACGATACTTTCGGAAGCACCCCCCTGCCTAGAAAGACACTTGCAAAATGGTGTCGGATCAGGTTGCCGCAACTGTGTCGTGTTTAACCTAGCGACATACTACAAGAAGCAGAACCCGAAGCTGTGGAAGCAGGACGTTGAGTCTGCTAACCACACCTATTGTTCGCCACCGCTACCAGCTTCTGAGATCGTGACGATACAGGATCAGCACGAGAAGAAAGAATATTTTTATCAGTGCAATGAAGGACCGCTTGCCCAGCATTGTAATAAATCGCTTTGTCGTACACGAAAGTATGGCATCGGCAACCACGCTGGGTCGGTAGAGATAACCGGACTAACTGTTGTCTTGTCAGAGCCGCGTATCTGGTTTGTAGATGTCGGCGGCAGCAGGCTCGAACTGACTACAGAACAACTACAAATGCCCATGCAGTTCCAACGTGCGTGCATGGAGCAGTTGAACTTTATGCCACCTAAGATGAAAGAAGATGTCTGGCAAACTGTTGTGAATATTGCACTGAACGAGGTGGTTGAGATTGAGGTGCCCATCGAACTAACCAACAAAGGTCAGTTTATGGAGTTGTTGGAAAACTTTTGCACTGGTCGGGTGCAGGCTCAGTCGTGGGAGGAGGTTGATTTAAACAAACCCTACACAGAAGCGGATGAAGAGCGCACATACTTTAAGATGGCAGCGTTGATGTTGTACCTCAAAAACCATAACTTTGTTTCATACACAAAAGGTCAAGTGCAAGAGCGTATTAAAGAGATAAATGACGGTCGCACAGCTTATGTCACGAAGACATATAACAACGTGAAGGGTGAAAAGAAAAGTATACGGGTTTGGTCTGTCCCGGAGTTCAACGATCCTATTGAAGTACCAGAGGTAAACATAGGACAAGAAGAGGAGGTACCGTTTTGATAGAACCTCTAGCTATTGTTGGACCGCCCGGAACAGGCAAAACACATACATTAATTGAGATAGTGCGTCAACGTCTAAAAGAGGGAATACCACCAAACAAGGTCGCCTTCCTGTCTTTCAGTAAGAAGGCTGCGGAAGAAGCTCGTAGCAGAGCCATTGATGAACTGTCCATAGACTCGCGTGACCTGGTTCATTTTAGAACACTGCACTCCCTGGCTTTCCGTCACTTGAACCTGAAGCGAGACAACGTTTTGTCAGCCCCTGATTACAATAAACTAGAAGAGTTGTTGGGCGTAGAGTTTCGCGCATCGCGTGGCATCAACCTGTCGGACGGTGAGTTCTTCCGGTTCGGGGCGACAGGAGATATGTATCTGTCGATCTTGAACATGGCTCGAACACGAGGTGTTGCAACCGAAGAGCAGTTCAATCACTTCAACAATATGCACTTGGACTACCGCCAGATGCGTATCATTGAAACAGCATATCAAGAATACAAACGCCAGACAAAGAAGATAGATTTTGTCGATATGATTAGTGGGTTCATTGATAGCCCAGACTGTCCGAAGTTCGATCTTTTGATTATCGATGAGGCACAAGACTTGGTGCCCCTGCAATGGGACATGGTTGATAAGCTGGTGTACAACGCAAAAGAAACTGTTTATGCCGGTGATGATGATCAAGCCATCTACGAATGGATGGGCGTAGACCCTAATGATTTTATCAAACGGTGCACGAACAAAAGGGTTTTGGATAAGAGCTACCGTGTTCCGCGTATCGTGCATGACTTTTCTTCATCTTTGATTCACAGGGTGATAGACCGGGTGGACAAGGATTGGAATCCAACAGACAGAGAAGGTTCTATCTCGTTCCATTACAGCTTTGATGAGATCGATATGAGCGAGGGCGAGTGGCTTGTTTTGTGTCGGACGAACTACATTGCTAATCAGATCGGTGGCAAGATGAAGGATTGGGGTTTGTTGTTCTGGCGCGAAGGAGCCGGATACAGTGTATCCACTCGTGTGTTAACGGCGGCGCAAACATGGACACGGTTGATGGCTGGCAAGACGGTCAGTAAATCAGATGTTGAGGTAATGTTGTTTTACATTCGGCAAGATAAGCAGGAAAGAAAAGTTTACAAAGCCTGGCTTGATAGTCTGGAAGAGGGTGTGACTCTGTTAGACCTTGAAAAAACTGACAAATTCGGTTCTAGTTTAGAGAAAGACAAGAAATGGTTTGAGGTTTTAGATGTTCCAGAGAGAGAACGTATATACATTCAATCAGTTCTTCGGGCTGGCGAACGCTTTGGGTCAACCCCAAGGATTCGTTTGTCCACGATTCACAAAGCCAAAGGCGGGGAGTCTGAGAACGTTGTTCTGTTTCTTGATTCGAGTCGTGCTTGTCAGACACTTACGGATGAAGACTGTGAAAGAAGAGTTTTCTATGTGGGCATGACACGGGCAAAGGAGAATCTACACATTGTAGAAGGTTCGTCTAAGTGGAGTTTTAGAATATGAATCAACAAATAAGTTTTATAAATCGCATGGATGGATTGCCGGACGAAGACATAAAAGACGTAGCGTCTGGTTCTTTGGATACTGATTGGTCGCCGCCTAGCTTTTTCCCTGAACACTACAAGCAGGCAAAAGTCATATCCATTGACCTCGAAACAAAAGATCCCAACCTTACAACTCTTGGGCCAGGGTGGTGTCGGAACGATGGTCATGTCATTGGCTACGCCATAGCCTTCAATGATTTCTGTGGGTACTACCCTATCCGGCATGAGGGCGGTGGCAATCTGCCCGAACTAGCGGTGCTAGATTACATCACTGAAGTCATGGAAACAGATATACCCAAGGTCATGCACAATGCTCAGTATGACTTGGGCTGGATGCGTTGGGAGGGTATCGAAGTCAACGGGCCGATCTACGATACGATGACCGCTGCGGCTATGCTGAACGAGAACAGGCGTTGGTATAACCTCAACTCGCTGGCTATCGACTACCTAAACGAAAGTAAAAACGAACGGGCTATGAAACGTGCGGCAGCTGATTACGGTGTTGATCCGAAGGCTGAGATGTACAAACTGCCAAGCCGTTTTGTGGGTGAGTATGCCGAACAAGATGCCCGTGTGACACTGCGCTTATGGGAACGATTGCAGGCTGAGATGGTGAAAGAAGAAGTCACCAGTATCTTTGATCTCGAAAGTCAGCTTACCCGGTTGCTGGTAGACATGCGATGGCGTGGTGTGCGTGTAGATCTTGATAAGACAGAAGAAACATCAATACAGTTAGAGAAGCAAGAGCACAAACTTCTGCATGAGATTAAGAAAGAAACAAACGTAGATGTGGAGCCATGGAACCCAAGATCGATTGCCAAGCTCTTTGACAGTCAGGATCTAAAATATCCAGTGACAGAAAAAAGTGGAGCACCGAGTTTCACGAAACAGTTTCTGGCGGCTCACTCGCACCCGATGGCGAAGAACATCTTGAAGCTACGCGAATACAACAAAGCCAACACGACCTTCATTGAAAGCATTTTAAAGTTTCAGAACAAGGGGCGCATACACGCAGAGTTCCATCCGCTACGCAGTGACGACGGCGGTACTGTAACCGGCCGATTTTCTAGTTCCAACTTGAACTTGCAACAGATACCGGCTCGTGACCCTGAGATTAAGTCCCTGATTCGCGGTCTGTTTGTGCCAGAAGAAGGTGAGCGATGGTACAGCTTTGACTACGCATCACAAGAACCACGGTGGCTGGCACACTATTGTGCAACGGCGACTGGGGCGAACCGTCATCCGCAGATCGATGGTGTGGTAAAGGCGTACCAAAACGGCGATGCAGACTTCCATCAAATGGTGGCAGACATGGCTGGTATCTCACGAAAAGATGCGAAGACAGTAAACCTGGGTATCATGTATGGCATGGGCGTAGGCAAGCTGGCTGGTGTTTTGGACATCACCACCGATGAGGCAAAAGAGTTGCTTGCTGAGTATAACGAGAAGGTTCCTTTCGTGAAGGGTATTGCTAACGCTGTGCAGAACAAAGCATCTGAAGACGGCGTTATTAGAACGATTCTAGGAAGGAAATGCCGCTTTGATATGTGGGAGCCACGGCGTTATGGGTTGCATCGAGCATTGCCTTTGAAGGAAGCAATCAAGGAACACGGGCCGCGTGACAATATCAAGCGTGCGTTTACATACAAGGCGTTGAACCGATTGATCCAGGGTTCGAGTGCCGACCAGACAAAGAAAGCGATGGTTGATTTGAACGAGCAGGGCATCCAGCCCCTGCTCACGGTTCACGATGAACTATGCTTCAGCCTGAAAGACGACAAGATGGCAGACACGATAGTGGATACGATGGAAAACTGTATCGAAACACGGGTGCCGTTCAAAGTGGACAAGGCTGTGGGTGATAACTGGGGTGAGATAGATTGAATCCACGTTTAAGTTTTTGGAAAAGTAAAACAGCAACAGGCTCATGGGGCTTCGGTCTTGTTTGGCGTGGTGATAAAAAAGGTTGGGTGCATTATCCGTTGAAATGGCACGGCTTTCGCAGGAGTTTTCTTAAAACTTGGGAACATTACAAACACGCGAGAAAACATTGAACCCCTACACACTACCAGAGGAACAGATTCAGATATCTCTTAGCGGGGGTCGGACATCTGCGTATATGCTGCATCAGGTGCTCGAAGCAAACGGAACACTGCCAGAAAACGTGGAAGTACTGTTTGCAAACACAGGCCGCGAACTGCCAGAGACAATCAACTTTGTTCAAGAGCTTTCAGACAGGTGGGATGTATCAGTAACGTGGTTGGAGTATGACCGGGTGGATAACAAAGTCTGCTACAAGCAAGTCAACCACAATAGCTGTAGCATGAACGGCGAACCATTTGAGAAGCTCGTTGAATCGAAACAGTACTTACCAAACGTCATGATGCGGTTTTGCACAGAAGAGTTGAAGGTACGAACCATGAAGCGCTTTTTGGTAAATGAATTGAAGTGGAAGAACTGGGTATCAGCTATCGGTATCCGCTCCGATGAACGACATAGATGTAGATCTAAATCAAAGGACCGCTGGTCTTTTTGGTATCCGTTAGTGGACGCGAATGTCACCAAAGAAACCATTACAGAGTTTTGGAAAAAGCAACCGTTTGATCTTCAACTGTTGAACGCTCAAGGCAAGACACCGAATAGCAACTGTGATTTTTGTTTCTTGAAAAGTGAGGCAACTCTCGCAGCGATGGCAAGAGAATACCCAGAACGGGCACAGTGGTGGATCGACATGGAAGAAAAAGTAAACGGTACGTTTCACAAAAACCGTAATTACAAGAACTTTGTAGATTTTGTTGACCGTCAACAGGATTGGATTTTTAACGAAGAGGCGTTCCTCTGCCAAGCAGATGATGGCGATTGCACAGGATAGGATGTGAGATGCAATATATTTTGATTTACTTTTTACAGGTTATGCCGCCCAACAACATCTATACAATAGATGAAGCAATGCTAGGGCTCACCCGGACTGAGTGCTTGAAAGAAGCAGAGGAGTTCAATGCGCTGCCGAAAGAACCAGATGAGTTTTTGTTTGCAACATGCACCCCTCTGGTAAAACACACTCCAGTTAAGTGGGACGATAAGCCATACAAGGTAGAGTGAAATGAAGTATGAGATCATCGACAATGCGTATTCGGCTCAAGACAGGGAGAATATATTTTCTTTCGTGCGGAGCAGTAAGTACGTCCTTGGGTGGGCAGATCAACACTGGGATGATGTAAATGGTCAACGCAGAATTTTATACAGCCACTATTCTTTAGAAGACGTTGAGAACATGGGCGTGTTTCGACTGCATAACAACCCCAGAATAGACGAGCTTATA
>MDTB01166529.1_pt1 | contig 10850 bp, 10 predicted proteins | sample 811161 | NCBI WGS metagenome assembly MDTB01 (sample SAMN05326650, study PRJNA326480) | marine metagenome | isolation source: seawater | place: Mediterranean Sea | collected 2009 | reverse complement strand
TTAAGTTTTGTATGTTGGCAGTCACCACAAAAAAAACCTCTGGCAAACATTGGTCATGATGGAAATAAAAAAAATAATTGATTTTCCAACACCAAACCCCAAAGACCCTGGGCCATTTGCATTCGGCGATTTAGATCATGTAAATAACATTCTTTTAGATGCAGGCTTTAAAGACATTGCAATTGATCCATTTGAAAAAGACGTTGTAATTTTTAATAATTACACTGCAGATGAAGCCGTAAGTGAAATGATGACATTAAATCCTGCCTTGCAATTTCTGAAAGACCATCCCAAAGACAAACAAAACAACATAAAAACAGCTGTTGTATCAAAATTTAATGAATATAAAGATGGCACAGGGTTTAAATTCCCAAGTGCCGCTTGGCTGGCAAGCGCATCAAAATAATTAAGCTAAACAAGCATTAATATAATCAGCAGTATCTTTAAACGTCGTTTCAAATGGGGTCGGAAGAAACCCAAAAACATCACGCGCATTTGCAGGATCTAAATAATAATCATGCCCCAACAACGGAATCAATGATTTGGCAGATTTATCAAAATTTGACATCAGTTTTATCATAAAATTGGGGGCTACTTTTTTAGGAGTATCATAGCCTAGCGAACGCACTGTATTTGAAACATCAATCATCCAAGCTGGATCAGAAGTAACAAGAAATCGTTTACCTATCGAGGCATCATTTTCAAGTGCATTGCAATGTATTTTTACAACATCACGAATATCAACAAACGGAACTTTCATGTTAGGCAACATCGGCATTTCTTTTTTAAGAACCATTTTAAAAAGTGAAATCGAAGTTGAATTTAAATGATTGCCAATCCCTGGCCCCCAAACCACCGATGGATTAATAGAAGTTAATTGCAATTGGGGATGACTTTTCGCAAACTCCCAAGCCTTTTGCTCCGCAATGGCTTTGGCTTTTGTATAATCATCAATGTGTGAATGCTCAATATTTGTCCATGTGGAATCATCATAGTGATTAGTATCAAAGTTCCCATACCAAATAGCAGCATTGGATGATGTCATAATCACGCGCTTTACATTTTGATTGAGCGCTGCTTTTAAAACACGAATAGTTCCATCAATCGCAGGCTCCATCATATCCTTTGCATCTTTAAATGGCTTTGCTGGAAAAGGACATGCAACATGCATAATGGCATCACAATCTTTAAACGCACGCTCCCAACCCTGATCATCTGTTAAATCGGCTTGAACAAAATCAATGCTAATACTGCGACCCAAATGCTTTTCAATGTCAGATTGAATGGCCATAGAGCGATCCAAATTTCTTAAAGTTCCTCGTACCGCATAATTAGACCCAATAAGATCAGCGATTATACGCATTGCAATAAAACCAGATGCACCAGTAACACATATTTTTTTCATGACGTTTCTCCCATACTTAATTATATTACAAAACTCAGATTTTTCGTTAAATTCATTTGATTAAACACCAAATAAAAGCTATGGCTTTGAAAGAAAATTCGTTATGATTCAATTAGGAACAAAAATTAAATGACAATTTCTAAAATTAATTTTTTAAATGCGATTGTATTGGCAGTCATGGGACTGTGGGGCTATGTAGAGGTGAGTTCTCCAACGGCTTTAATACCAGTATTTTTTGGGGTCATCATTGGGTTACTGACACTAATTTCTTTAAAATTCCCCAAATTAAAAAAACCGACACTGGTTATAGCGTGTTTATTTACATTCTTAATACTCTTTGCACTCACTGGAATGAGACTTCCGAAATCACTCGAAAGTGGTGGATTTGGGCTAATGAGAGTATTGGTTATGATTTCAACATCAACACTATCCGTTATAATATTTGGTCGCTACATTTTAAAACCCAATACGTAGCATTTTATAAGTTATTATTTACGTAATGATTGATTGGAATAGAATGTCCTGCTTGATTGATCAGAACACACTGATCTGTTGGCAAACCATACATAAATTGCCCCATTAATCGACGCCCATCGGGATAAGAAAACACACCTTTGCCATGATATTTACCAAACTGAAATTCGCCATCGTAAAATCGACCATCACAAAACATTAAAACGCCTCGCCCGTGTAATTTACCTTTTTGAAATTGACCACTATATTTATAAAGTTTACCCAAACGCAACACTCCAGAACCATGAAGCCTCCGAAATTTTAAATCACCAATATAACATTTACCATTTTGACCAACTAGAAGCTGATGGTTACAAATAGAAATCGCTCGAGTATCTCCCCATACAGCAAGTTTTTTTAAAAAATAAATATCAAACCTAGGATCATTTAGTTCCATACTATACGAGATAATAAATGTTACAAATGTTTCCAACTGTGTCTTATACTCAAAAGAAAGTTGATCAACCCATGTTTTTTTTATCATACACAACTCATCAATTAAGGTTTTAAACTGTTTAATTAATTCAAAAGGCTCAACATCCCGAAGAAACTTTTGTGAAATCTGCATATCGTGAAGAAAGTACTTCGGTAATCGCTGCACAGATGTTTTAGAAAAAAATTGAAAAGATTCTGGCAAATGAATTGGAGAAATTAAATAAACACTATCATTGGGATGACAAATTTTTCTTGAAACAGAACACGAATACCGTTGGACAATGTGACCCAATCGTGAAAGCTCCGCTTTAACATGATAATTATTCGAGTGAAGCTTAAAATATAAAATTTCAGTAAGGCGCCGCTTAATCTTTTGCTGCATCTGGGCTTGATCTTGCATCACATGTTTTAAGCGATTACGCAGCTTTTGATGACGTTCTTTCAAATGGCGATGTTGAATTTTTAAAATACGGTACTGCAACGATTCATAGGCCTGAATTTCAAAACGTTCTTTTAAAATTTGCATCATCGTTAATTTTTTGAATAATTCAACTTGATTATTCTCTATAATTGAACGAAACCCATACTCTGATTTAATTTTAGTTAATCCCACAACAATCCCACAACAATCCCACAATTAATGAATATTATTTTTTAGCTATAGTAAATATATAGCATTTTTTAATGGAATTTGGAATTAAATTTTTTTACATCCTTTAGACAACCAACACAATTTAAAACAACATAGGAGGATTGAGCTATTCGTGATAATATATTGAAAATTTAAAACCAATGAAAAATAAGTAATTTTTATTTAAATTAACTTATTTATTGCAAATTGAATAGAAATGAAAAAAACAATAGCGACGAAACAATCTTACCCAATTAAAACCAACCATCATTCTGTGATAGAAGAGGTTAAATTAATTATTAAGAACAACAAAGGAATCGATATCCATTTTTCAGACCCACTCATTCAATTATTAAGTGAATTAATAGAAAACGAATTTGAGGTCATTTTTCATGGAAGTGCTTTTGATGATACAAAAAGAATCCCAAGAGATATTGATATACTCATCATGTCAGAAACATACACAGACAAAGCAGAAACCTTACAAAAAATTAAAGATATTGTATTACAATGCAGTAATTTAAAACCTGATAAAGATTGGATCAATCAATTAAATGCATCGGAAAGACCCATTTTTATCTCCCTGAAAATTGACTATTTTGAAATCAACTTTTACACCGGTAAGAAGGAGCTATATTATTTTGAAGGGGTTGGAATAACAACAAAAGAAAATCCATTATATGTAATTAGAAAAATCAATAACGAAGCAGTATTAGTCAAAAGAAAAGCGTATGAACATGATGCAATGCTAAAAGATTGCCTGAATGCACTCATTCGATCTCATACAATAAGCGAATACAAACGTGCTTTCCAAGATCGACTAGCGGGTTTTATTTCACACCAAGAAAAAAAAGATCAGGAAATTGACGATTATTTAATAGGTAATTTATATGGTTTTTTTAATTTATTGACTGAATGCAACGAATTTCATACAGATACAATTGAATATAAAAAAATAGAGACAGTAACACAAGCAAATCAACTCACACGCCATTGTCAAGACATCAAATCACAAGCACAAAAAATTCAAAAGGAAATTATTGATGAAATTGAGAAAATAGATCTTGATCAAATAATGGATTTAGAGTCTAAAAGAGAACATCGAACACAATTCTATGCTTTAATTAATGAAAAATACCAAAATTTTCAAAACAAATATGCAATCCTTCGAGTGGAAAGCAATTATAAAAAATTCCACATCGCAACACCAAAAAGTGAAAAAGAATTATCGATAGGACAAATCTATTGCTGCATTGATTTAATATTAAATCACCTCATTGAAAAAACCAACATTGAAATTAATTTCTCCCATCGTAACGAAAGTCTGCAAAACATGACAAGCTTTGATGAAAAAAGCTCAGGTGGTCATAGCTCAATCGATACAAGCGAGCACAGCGTAAGTAGTTACGGATTACCGACACAAAAAGCAATTAAATCAGATGATGAATCAATGAATAGTGGGTGTACAACAAACAGCGATCAAAGTGAAAGAAACAAAGCCATATTCAGACGATTTATAAGAAATAAGGCAGCTACGAAAATATGTAATTTGATTTGGAAATACAAAAAAAAGAAACCCTTAAACAAAATCGCTAATGTTAAAAAGAAAGAATTTGATCAACACGAGATAATAACAGGTGAAGATAAAAAAAGCATTCAAAACAACAATACGTTATATTCAATATTTAATCTTCTACAACGTGAAAAAAAAACATCAACAAAGAACTCAGCAGTTTGGAATATAATAGAAAATCAATCACAACATATGAACGATAAAGAGCTCACATTAAAACAAAATGAAAATGAAAAATTTATCGAATTTAAAAAAAGATACACTCAATATAACATTCCATTGCCAGATACATTACTATTCAACATGAAGCATAATATAAAAAATAAGCATTTCAATAATCCAATCAATCAACTCAAAAATGAATTCGATAACGTAAAATTACCTCCCAATAAACCGGAAGAACAAATAACAGTTGCTGAAAGTAATCAATCAGAACAACAGAAAATAGTAAAAAGAAAAAAGAAAACTACGAAGGTTACAGTATCTCCAGCTCATAACGAGAATCCAGATGGGTTTTATATTCCAAAAGGGTTTTATAACTATCCAAAAAATCGAGAAAAGAAATATGCAACACATATTGATGAAGTGAGAAAAATATTAAAATTTCGCGAAAGTTCAATTCCTAAACAAGATATTTCTAGCCCAATATATTGGATGATATTAATATTTGCTACATCAAAAATTTGCGTTCCGGGATTACCAAAATTATATAAAAATGAAACAATAATGATGTACATTTTTTTAATCGGATTATCCGGATATTTGTTAGTAGTAAACCACAATTATTATAAAAATGTAGAAGATCCAGCTATAAAATTAAACAAATTAAAAAATTTATTAACAGAATATGTTGATGACAATGACGATTTTAAATCAGGCGAACATGAAAAATTTTTAAAAGAAACACAGCAATTTTTTACATATAAAGAGAAATTAGCATATCAAGTACTTATAAAATTTGCAAAAAGAAATTTTTCAAAAATTGTACCCGTTAACGAAATAAAAATGCAAGAAAATATGTTTTTTAATAAAGATTATTGGCGCAAGGCTGGTTCAATATCATAATAATCAATCATAACCTTTGAAATTTCAGAAAATAATGGCGCTGCTGCACGAGACCCCCAAATGGTTGTTTGAGGTTCATCAATTGCAACAAAAATTACGTACTTTGGGTTTTGTATTGGTAATAAACCAACAAAAGATGCAATATAGGCATCATCCTCATACCCCTTTCCATTTTCCAAAGGCTTTTGTGCCGTTCCTGTTTTTCCTCCAACACGGTATCCAGAAACTGAAGCAGCACGCCCCGTACCATCACTAACAACCGCCTCCATTGCCTGGCGAACAAGCTGAGACGTTCGTGTGGATATAACACGACGCTGGCGATAGGAAGTAAGATTTGATATCGTCAAATTATTATGATCCGTTTGATGTTTAATTATTTTCGGTCGAACAAACATACCCCCATTACCAATCATCGCAATTGCGGCTGTCATTTGAAGTGAAGTTACACTTATCCCCTGACCAAAGGACATAACAGCTGTATCAATTGGTGCCATTTGATCCAATGAGCGAACCAATCCATTGGTCTCGCCTGGTAAGAAAATATTTGTAGGCGTACCAAAACCAAACGCTTGAATATATTGCAAAAGAGCTGGGGCACCCATTTTATTTGCCAGCAAAGTTGTTCCTACGTTCATGGACTTCGTAATGATTTCCTTGGCTTCATAATGGGTTGGTGCATCGGGATCACGTTTATGCGCCTCTTTAATTCGTCGTCGCTGGATAACCAATGTTTCAGGAATTTCAAGAATTGTTCCTGGCGTGACTACCTTTTCTTCTAATGCGGCAGCATAAGTCACCAATTTAAAAATAGACCCGGGTTCAAAAATATCAACAATACAAGAATTTTTTAAAATGGAATGGGGTTGCTCATGGTACGTATTCGGATCAAAATAAGGAAAATTTGCCATCGAGATTATATCTCCCGATTTTACATCCATCACAATCACTTGTCCGGCATTGGCACTAACTCGCTCAATGGTTTCAGCCAATAATTTTTCAACAAAAAACTGAACACGGTAATCGATGGTCGTTACAATATTTCCACCACGAAGCGAACTGGCTTCCACACCCGACTCACTCCGACTAAATCCTTTGGCTCGTCCAATTAATTTTTTATTCGAAGAAATAATTCGAACACCACGTGGATCACCCTTAATAATATAGTACCCCTCCTCCCCAGTTAAAAACCGATCGAATTGATACTCAAGGCCACCAAGACCTTTATCCATACCAACAAACCCCAAAACATCACTTAATAAACGGTTATTAGGATAAACACGTTGCTCTTCAAGTAAAACATTCACTTGTTGCGGAGAAATTGCTTTAATCTTATCTGTATCAAGCTGAGTCATTTTTCGTTTCAACCAAACGAACGAGGATGCATTGTTAATTTTTTTGTACACATCGGCTTCAGGCAAATTAATAATAGGTGCAATTTTCTTAATAAACATTTGCTTGTCATCAATACGAACAGGCGATGCATAAACGGAGTAAACCGGCCGGCTCATTGCCAGCGGATGATAATTTCGATCAAGTATCTTACCACGGCTTGTATCAATTTTTATAAGTTTTTTAATTTGCTTTTCAGACCGATCCAAATAAAAATCATGCTGAATCACCATTAAAAAAATCAATCGAGCAAAAATCCCAAAAAAAATCGTACAAACAAGTCCAATTAAAATCAAAAATCGCAAACGAAAAGCATTCATCGTGCGTCTAAATCATCCTTCACAAAGACGTTGATTTCATTTTGACGTATCATACCCAAGGATTCCTCAGCATAGCGATAAACACGGTCCAAACTGGTTTGTGTGTAAAACGACAATTCTTTTAAATTAACGTCATGTTCTAACTGTTGCAACTCTAATGTTAATTCCTGCAAATTTTGGGTTAAACGAAACGTACGGACATTGAAGTTCAAATTCAAAATAAGAAAAAGAAATGAAAAAAAATAAAGAACAACAAAAAAAAAGGAGCGTTTATTCACCCTGACAAGCGCTTAATATTAACTCACGAACAGTATCCGGTTTAGCGCGCCCCTTAGTCTCTTTCATTACTTGCCCCATTAAAAAATTAGCAGAACCAACCTTGCCATTTTTAATTTTTTGAACAACATCAGGGTTTGCTTTTAAAACAGCATCAACAATTTTCAAAAGCTCATCTTGATTGGAAATTTGTGACCCACCCATAGCCGATATCGCTTCATCAACATCCAAACCTTCAATCAGTTTGGGCAAAATATCTTTAACCATCTTGGTTGAAATATCCCCAGCATTGCATCGGTCAATTAATTGAGCAAAACCCAATGGCGATACCACATCTATTGAAACTGCATTCTCTTTTAATAAGGCATTTAAATCGCCAACAATCCATTTCGACATATCTTTTGGAGCGGCTGTTTTTAAGTGGCGTTGTGCCGCCTCAAAAAAATCATATAAGTGCCGAGTTTGCAAATAAACCTTAATATCATGTTCAGGCAAATACAATTCATTGGAATATCTGGATTTAACAACCGCTGGCAATTCTGTCATTGATTCTCTGACGTTAGCTATTTGATCTGGAAAAACCAATAACGGTTTTAAATCAGGATCTGGAAAATAACGATAATCATGGGCATTTTCTTTGCTTCGTAATGCGCTTGTCTCCCCAGTGACATCATCAAAATTCATGGTTTGCTGAATTATTTTACCACCAGACTCGATGACCTGAATTTGACGTTTCATTTCAAAATTAATCGCACGCTCTAAACTTCGAAAAGAGTTTAAATTTTTAACTTCCGTTCGTGTACCAAACTCACGCTGGCCTGTTGGTCGAATAGAAATATTAGCATCACATCGAAACGAACCTTTTTCTAAATCCCCATCACAAACACCAATAAAAGATAACGTTTGATGAACCGTCTCCATATATGCACGTGCTTCTTTTGCACTTCGAATTTCAGGTTCAGAAACAATTTCAATTAAAGGCACACCTGCTCGATTTAAATCAGCAATTGAACTTGTTGCCCCAGCAATTCCGTCCGCACCTTGGTGGTTTAATTTTCCCGCATCTTCTTCCATATGAATCCGCGTTACATGAATTGTTTTATCAAACTCATCCAAATAAACATGCCCTCCCAAACAAATTGGAAGTTCAAATTGAGAAATCTGATAGCCTTTGGGTAAATCGGCATAAAAATAATTTTTACGTGCAAAAACAGAGCGTTCTTGAATATCAGAATCAAGGGCTAAACCAGCCATAATTGCCAATTGAACAGCGTCTTTATTAAGTACAGGTAATGCACCAGGCAAACCCAAACTAACCGGCGAAACATTGGTATTAGGAGCATCACCAAAATCAGTTGCAGCAGTACAAAACAACTTCGATTTCGTATTTAATTGTGCATGGATTTCCAAACCAATAATAAGTTCATAGGTCATGATGAAATCTCCAAATTAAATGAATGTTTCGGTTTAAATTCAATACGGGTTTGAAGGGCATAAGCGGCTTTCAAAAGTTCTTTTTCTTGAAACCAATTTCCGGTTAATTGAAAGCCAATGGGCAAACCATTTGGATCGAGTCCACAAGGAATTGAAATCGCGGGTAAACCAGCCAAATTAATCGGAATTGTTGCTATATCAGATAAATACATTGTCAACGGGTCTCCCTCATGGGCCCCTTTTTTAAATGCGGTTGTAGGAGCAGTTGGCGAACAAATAAAATCATATGTTTTCAATAAATTTGAATAACGCTCAGTAACAATGCCGCGAACATTTTGTGCTTTCCCATAATAGGCATCGTAATAGCCAGAGCTTAAAACATATGTCCCTAAAATAATCCGGCGTTTTACCTCATCACCAAAACCTTCCTGCCGAGATTTTTCAATCATTTCCTTTAAGTTTTTCCCATCATTTGAGCGGTGTCCGTAGCGAACACCATCAAACCGACTTAAATTGGAAGATGCTTCTGCCGGTGCCAAAATATAATACGTTGCTAATGCTTCGTCAAAGTATTTAAAATCAAAAAATTCAACATGCGCACCAGCTTCCTCAAACATCTTTAATGTTGATGACGTTGCTTCTCTTACGGCATCCGATACTTTATCAGACATGAGTTCATTTGGAACACCAATTCGTTTATCTTTCAGCGTCCCTTGTTCTAGCTGGTCCGTAAAAGACTCCTCTGGAAGTGATTCAGACGTTGAATCATTGGGATCAAAACCACAAATCGACTCAAAAAGAAACGCAACATCCTCAACATATTGACCCATTGGACCAATTTGATCCAACGAAGATGCAAATGCAACCAAACCATATCGCGATACTCGTCCATACGTTGGTTTTAAGCCAACAACCCCACAAAATGACGCCGGCTGCCGAATCGAACCGCCAGTATCCGAACCCAAACTCACGGGAACTAAACCACGGGCAATTGCCGCAGCCGACCCACCTGAAGAACCACCGGGAACACAAGCTGAATCCCATGGGTTATCAACCGCACCATATATCGAATATTCATTAGATGACCCCATAGCAAACTCATCCATGTTTAAGCGTCCAACCGGAATAAAACCTTGAGCTAACATGTTCTGAATGGCAGTCGATGTATACGGCGAGCGGTAATTTTTCAAAATTGCAGATGCACAACTTACACCATGATTTTCAAAGCACATATTATCTTTTATACCAACAGGAACGCCAGTTGAAATAGAAAACGTATCATGATCAACATTCATTTTTTCAGCAATAGTAACAGCTGTTTTATCAAATGATTCAATAAAAGCATTACTATCGTCCGCAGTTATATTTTTTAGAACAGCTTGCGTGAGCTCTTTTACAGAAAACTCCCTCGCATTCAGCTTTTTTTGAATTGATTGTAAAACACCCATTACACAATCCTAGGAACTGAAAACCCACCCAATTTAAAATCAGGTGCGTTTTCTTTAACCAAATCATGTTGAAATGGTTTTGGAGAATCTTCGCGGGTCACCACATGTTTTGAAATGGGCCATTGATATGCTTCTTTTGGCCGTTCTTCAACATTATTTAAAACGCTCATATAATCTAAAATCGACTCGATCTGTTTTGAAAATTCCTGTTTACGTTTGTCAGTTAACGATAAAGAACTTAACTCTAAAATAGGATCGACATCAATAGTTGACATAAAAATAATATACTTGATTTTCTACTGAGTTTCAAATTTATCGAAGAAGACCCCCCGATTTAAATTTGCAAATTTATTATTCGTTA
>MDTB01026664.1_pt1 | contig 10850 bp, 11 predicted proteins | sample 811161 | NCBI WGS metagenome assembly MDTB01 (sample SAMN05326650, study PRJNA326480) | marine metagenome | isolation source: seawater | place: Mediterranean Sea | collected 2009 | reverse complement strand
TACCATATGAAAATTAGCCTATCTATTAAGCTTATATATTATAAAAAAGTAAAAACACAAGTGGTATTGTAAACGATTGTGTATTTAAATAAAACTTGTTGTATGATCAAATGTAGGCATATTCTATAGCTGATAATTAAAAAACAGATTTGCAGCTGGTTTCATAATTTTTTGAATCAATGTTTGCTTAACCGGTGAAGTGATCAATATAGTATTATATTTTTCTATTTCATCATACAAATAATCATCACTAGTTTTAAGCGTATCAACCAGCTTTAAAGCAATCGCATCCTTTGCAAGCCAGTGCTCACCAGTCGCAACTTGCTCTAAATCTAGCTTTTTACGGTAAGTCGATACATGTGTTTGAAATAAATGGTGTATCGCTTCTAAATCTTCTTGAAACTTTTCACGCCCCTTTTTTGTATTCTCACCTAATACAGTAAGTGTACGTTTATACTTTCCAGCGGTTAAGAGCTCAATATCTATATTATTTTTTTTGAGTAAACGATGAATGTTAGGCATTTGTGCCACAACCCCAATAGAGCCAATAATAGCAAATGGCGCTGCAATCACTTGATTTGCAACACATGCCATTAAATATCCACCACTGGCTGCAACTTTATCAATACACACTGTGAGAGGAATATTTTTTTCTCTAAGTCGCGCAAGTTGGGATGCTGCAAGACCATAACCACTGACTGCACCACCAGGGCTTTCTAGTCGAACTACAACTTCATCTTTTGGTGTTGCGACCGTTAATATCATTGAAATTTCTTCTCGAAGTGCTGAAACTTCAGAGGCATGTATATCCCCATGAAAATCTAACACAAAGCGTGTGGACTTTGCTGGCTCAGTTTTTTTTGATTTTTTAGCCTTTCTATGTTTTTTGATTTTTTTAGATTTTTTCTCGTCGGGTAATGATTTTTGCAAACGTTTTTGTTGATGCTCAAATAACTCATTGAGTGAATCAATTTGAATTTCAGGCTTTATTGAACGCCTGCTCAGTGAAAAAAAACCCGAAAACACTACTAAAATCCCCAGAACAAATGTAAGCATTTTTAATGCAAAAAGGCCATATTGGGCTAAAAAACTCATACTAAGGTGTCTCCTTAATCATCAGCAATAACGGGAATGTTGGTTCAGGTAACGATTGAAATGATTGAGCCGGCAGCGGCAGTGTATTAAATTCAAATCCCTGAAGCGCAGGCAGCAAGTGTCTAAATGGAGAGAACGCACCTCGCACAATAATATACTGCATTCTATCAGCCAATACAGGCTTCTTTTTATTTTCAGGGTAGGGCTGTAAACTACCTAGCCATATGGGTTCATCTTGATTTCTTAGTCGATAATTTGAGCGCCACAAGCTTAAAACAACACCCACAGTATTTTCATCTCCATATTTAACTTCATGTGTCATCACCAAAACCGGACGTTTATTTAAATACAAAGTCGTCCTAAAAGGCCTAATAGGATTTCGAGTAGGTTGGTTAGCACGTGAAATAAGCTGCTTCATAAACGAGTTAGGCCGCTGACGCCAGCCTGCATCTTCAAGTGCCATTTTAAATGTTTTAAGTTGACCATAGTACTGGATATTAAAAACACCCACCGGTTTTCCAAAACGATTTTTAGTATAAATAGGCAATATAGGTTCTTTTTGATACCACCATGCCTGGCTTGATAATACATATTGCTCAGGGAAAGGATAATGATCTCGAAGTTTCGCTTGAAATTGCCAAATCAATATTAGAGTGCCAGCAAGTGCAAATAATTCAAATGCAAACCAAAGCGCACGAGTAGACGGCGGATGCCTTGGAATATGCCGACGATAAAGTAACCAATACAACAGTGCAAACAAAGCACCAATGGTATAACTCATCAGAACACTTGTTATCCAATGCTCGCCCAAGTAAAGCAAAGCAAAACCATTTAATACGAGCAATATACTCCAAGTCAGCCGTAAAACCCGTGCAAGGCTTTTTAGTGAAATATGTCCAAGCTGAAGCAGTAGAAAACCAAGTAAAGCCGTTGCAAGCGTTAAAGACACCGAAGGAACCACAAAAGTACTCTGAGATAACGGGGCGTCATATAGCCTCAACTGACTCATGAGACTACTAAAAACTTCTGTAAAAAATACAGTAACAAGGGCAAGACTAAACCAAAACCAAAAAAGCCGCCAATTTCTTTTATGAATAAGATAGCCCGATAGTGCAAGCCAAAAGACAAACAGCGTATAAAAATTTACAAAGCATAATATCAATACAAAAAAAGCATCTAGCGCCTGAGTACGTAAACTTTGAAAGAAAAAATACACAGGTAAGTCTAAAAGCTCACCCAACTCATCAACAAAACTTAGCCAGATTAACATGCTAAAAATTACTAGCACAACACCAACAGTACAAATTACAAGTGCCATTGTGCCGGCATGATGGACCTCACCAGGTGGTGTAAAAAAACGCGTAAATCGGGCTAAGTGTTTTTTGTACTGTAGCCAATGCCATGTATGATGAAATCCTATTCTAAAGTAGTCATTTACGCATAAAAACACCCACTTTACCCCAACACTTACAGCCCATATCAACACCAACAAGAACAAGACAAGTATAAATAATCGCCCAGCACCCTCTGTTGAAAGCTCTGCACTAGCTGTACCAACGAGAATACCAGGCGTAATATATACTACAGCCCAAGCAATACCTGAGAGTACATTAGCAACTAAAAACTGAGCTTGTTTCATTCTCATCATGCCCGCAATCACGGGAATAATAGAGCGTATTGGACCTATAAAACGTCCAAGTAAAACACTTTTTCCACCATGACGTTCAAAATAAGCTTGTCCGTACTCAAGCCAGCTTGGGTAGCGGCTAAAAGGCCATATTTGATGAATTCTATCGCTTAATGTATAACCCAGAAAGTAGCTAGCTGTATCTCCAAGTATTGCCCCAAACGCTGCAATCACATAAGTGAGATCTATCCTCATTACACCAGAGCCTGCGAGTATGCCAACAGCAGTCATGACAACCGTGCCAGGAATAATACTGCCAACAACAGCAAGTGACTCAATAAATGCGAAAAAAAAAGCAATGAACAACGCCCAGTTTGGATGAAGGTGGAGCCAGGCTGTTAAAGGTTCTAGGTAATCAGCAAACAGATGCATGCTTTATGCCTTCTTGTTTAAAGTAGTCTGTACAACACTGCTTAAATACTGCGTGTACATCATCAAAAGTCACTTCGGGCTGAAACTCCGAGACTTGTGTCATTTCAAGTGATTCATAGCCACAAGGATTAATGCCTTTAAATGGTGACAAATCCATCGCAATATTTAAGGCAATACCGTGATAGCTACAGCCTTTTCTTACCCGAAGCCCAATGGATGCAATTTTTTTATTTCCAACATAAACTCCAGGTGCACCTGCCTTTACAGTTGCTGGAATACCGAAATTTGACAATACTGCAATGAGTAATTTCTCTAAAATACAAACAAGTCCTCTAATACTCAAACCACGCCGCTTTAAATTAAACAAGAAGTATGCAACCAATTGACCCGGGCCATGATAAGTCACCTGGCCACCTCTGTCGCTTTGTAAAATCGGTATTTGGTGTGGGTTTAACACATGCTCTGGTTTACCAGCCTGACCCTGTGTATATACAGGTGGATGCTCTAATAACCAAATTTCATCCGGTGTTGACTCATCCCGAGCATCGGTAAATGCACGCATATCTTCCCAAGTTTTCGTATACGGTTTTAACCCAAAGCTTTTTATCACTAACATTAAAGCACCATTTTGGTGTTTGGATGTTTGACTAAATCTGCATATAAAGCATCGAGCGATGCTTGGCTTTGCGCAAATACAGTAACACTAATCGCAATGTAGTTACCTTCTTTACTTAACTTTACTGCAATGGCTTCGTCAGCCAGTTCAGGGTGATGTTTTCGTGCAATAGTTAAAATTTCTTGTTTAAAACCATCTTGTGCGTCACCAATGATTTTAATTGAAAAATCGCAAGGAAAGTTAAATAAATCCGAATCTTTACCATTATTGCCAGTCATTGAATTCTCTCTTTAATTTGCGATTAACTCATCCACTGCTTAAATGTTAGCGCAATACTGTCTTTAGCACGGACAAAAAACCCAGCACGGTCCACTGATTGTAATGCATGTAAAGGATGCTCTACTAATACTTCGCCATTAAAAGAAATCACTAAGTCACCAACTTTTTCGCCTTTGTTTATAGGTGCTTTCAAATACTTTTTTGTTTCTGTTTTAATAGTTAAGCGCTGATATTGTCCTGAAGGAATTGTAATATAATGATCTTTTATAAGACCAACAGGTAAAGCATCAGCAACGCCTTTATATAAACGCAACTCAGCAAGTGGCTTACCTGCTTCATACAACTTATGCGTTTCAAAAAAGCGGAATCCGTATTTTAATAAACGCTCGCTATCATCAGCACGAGCTGCTTCAGTAGGGGAGCCAAGTACAATGGCAATTAAGCGCATGTCATTATGCCTTGCAGAAGAAGCAAGACAATAACCGGCCTTGTCTGTATGACCTGTTTTAATACCGTCTACGCGATTATCTCTCCAAAGTAGGCGGTTCCGATTAGGTTGACGAATTTCATTGAAGGTAAACCACTTTTGCTTATACCAGTGATAATAATCAGGAAAATCTTTCACTAAGGCCCGCGCCAAAATAGCTAAGTCTTTTGCCGTGGAATATAAATTTTCTTTAGGCAGTCCTGTGCTATCAGTAAAGTGAGAGTTATGCATACCAATTCGCTTGGCTTCTTGATTCATAATATCAACAAAACCTTGTTCACTGCCACCAACATGCTCTGCTAGGGCAACACACGCATCATTCCCTGAGTCTACAATAATACCTTTGAGTAAATCTTCGATACGTACATCTTGCCCTTCTTTAACAAACATCCGTGATCCACCTGTTTTCCAGGCATTTTTACTGATATGTACTGTATCTGTCAGTTTAATTTGTCCATCTTGTAATGCCTTAGAGACCACATATAGCGTCATCATTTTAGTTAAGCTCGCTGGCGGAACTTTTTTCTCACTATTATTTTCAGCTAATATCTTGCCACTATTAGCCTCAACTAATAAATATGCAGAAGCATTCAATTTAGGAGCAGTGGGAACAATCACAGGCGCTTTTTTAGGTGGTGGCGCAAGATGGCCTGTATCTGCTGCGTGAATTAGCCTTGGTTGTGCTAACATGGCAGCACATAATAAGAAAGAGGTTAAGGCGTGCAAGGTTTTATTCATGAGAACACTCGACTTATCAGTAAATGATTTTAAAAATTGGTGATATTCTAGCATAGGATTTTTTACCTCACCATCTCTAGATGTCAACTATAATAATCAATAGTATTAACCTACATCATGCATAGGGATTAATATGTATTTAGTTAAAAATGTCAAACTTTTCATGATCTTAACTTTATTTTTTACACTTTGCTCATGTAAAAACAACCCAATTGAAACGGGTGAGATGTATGCTTCGCTGCCTACACCCAAAACTCAAATTGCACATGAGCCATTAAGTCATTATGGCAACCCAAGTACATATCATGAAAAAGGGGAAAAATACCAAGTGCTCACAAGTGCACAAGGTTATAAAGCACAAGGCACAGCTTCATGGTATGGCCCTGATTTTCACAAGCACCGCACTTCCAGTGGTGAGCCTTATAACATGTACGCTCTCACTGCGGCCCACAAAACTCTACCACTACCAACTTATGTTCGTGTCAAAAACCTAGAAAATGGCCAAGAAACAGTAGTAAAAGTCAATGACAGAGGCCCATTTCATGGAGATAGAGTCATTGATTTATCATACGCGGCAGCAAAAAAACTTGGCGTAATAGAAAAAGGCACAGCACCTGTTGAAATCGTAGCAATTGGCACGCCACCTAAGGCTAATTATTATCTACAGGCCGGTGCGTTTAGCACAGCCAAACGCGCCAAAGCGCTAAAATATAAACTCTTAAGTTCTAATTTTAATACGACAGTCAATGTCGAGCAGCGTGATAATAAGTTTATTGTGAATTTAGGTCCAATAGCCAATAAACAACAATCTGATTTATTCAAAGCAAAACTCAAAACGCATGGCATTTTAAACGCTTTTTCATTTCTGAGATAAGCCTTAACTTTAGGTGTATTTTATATCACTAGAGTTACCGAGATAAATTGACCTCCCCAAAAATTCATCTGGGTAAAGCGCTACTCAACCCTAGATGCTGTATTTCGGCGTGTAATTCGAGCCGGTGGGGCACCTACAATCACACGAGTGCCCTTCATACCAATACCTGGTAAGTCAATAAACTCTTCATTAAGCCAGCGGGCATCTTCGATAAAAATTCTGACACAGCCATGGCTTGCGCGATATCCTGGAACAACGGAGCTACCATGCAAGGCATAACCTCTAAAAAAGTGCATACAATAAGGCATTTCAGCGCCACCATTAAAACCATTGGCACGGCGAGGGAAAGCGGTTGATACACAATCAATATCTTGCTTTCTAATCACCCTAAAAAAACCAGAAGGTGTTTTACAAAACCCATTACTGGCATTACATTTACCATTACCTGATGAAAGTGGACCCCACCACACAAGCTCGCCGCGATCATCATATGCGCCCCAAGCTAAATATTCTTGGTTCACATAAATAGTTTTTTCACCAATAGACTCAATATAACGAGGGAAGGGCGATACATCATAAATCGTTAAATTTTCAATATGCTTTGGAATGGCTATAATCATGCCAGGTCGAAGACTAATATTCATGCGATTCACACGCCGAACAATATCTTCTTCTTCAGGATTTGGAAACAAAGTTTCCCATCTATCGCCTAATTGTATGCGTATGCAATCATAATCAGGTAAATTACAAAAGCGCTCACCGTAGCGCTTTTCAGCATAAAGATTCTGACTTACGAGGAACGTGACAAATCCAACAAATACAATCAATAAGTTACGAATAGACATAGTGCACTTCCCACTCTCAATTATTTATGATTTATTATTATTTTTTGTGTCTATATCTAGAGCTATCGCCTCATTGAAGGAAAACTTAATAGTTGTATTAAAAAATATGTTATAATGGCTTCTATTTCGTAATGTACAGGTCGTTTTCACATGAGTTGGCTAAAAAAATTACTGCCTTCAAAAGTTAGAAAAGTAAGCACCCAAAAAAAAGGTGTACCTGAAGGTGTTTGGGCTAAGTGTCAAAACTGTCAGGCATTGTTATACCGCGCTGAGTTAGAAAAAAACTTATCGGTATGTTTTAAGTGTAATCATCACCACAGAGTCTCAGCTCGAACTCGATTAACGCAGTTTTTAGATGAAGGTAACCTTGTTGAAATCGCAAAAGAATTAGAGCCTATCGACCGTTTAAAATTCCGAGACTCTAAAAAATATAAAGACCGCATACACCAGGCGCAAAAAGCAACCGGTGAAAAAGAAGCGTTAATTGTATTTAAAGGCTCTCTTAAAAACATACCTGTTGTAGCATCGGCATTTGAATTTCGCTTTATGGGGGGCTCAATGGGAGCAACAGTAGGTGAAAAATTTGTTCGTGGCTTAAACGAAGCTTCAAAAATGGGTGCCCCATATGTTTGTTTTACCGCAAGTGGTGGTGCTCGAATGCAAGAAGGACTTTTTTCTCTCATGCAAATGGCTAAAACCTCTGCTGCAATTGCTAAATTTGCAGAACAAAAACTTCCATTTATTGTTGTTTTAACTGATCCAACCATGGGTGGTGTTTCTGCAAGCTTTGCAAGCCTTGGTGATGTCATTATTGCCGAGCCTAATGCACTGATTGGCTTTGCAGGGCCACGGGTCATAGAGCAAACCGTGCGTCAAACACTACCTGAAGGCTTTCAAAAAAGTGAGTTTTTATTAGAGCACGGCCATATTGACCAAATTGTTGAGCGAAAAGACTTAAGAGATGTTGTTGGTGAATTTATCTCAAAGTTTATGTATGAGTCTAAATATGGCACAAGTAGCTAACTGGTTACAATATTTTGAAACGCGTTATGAAAAGCCCATTCAACTTGGGCTTTCTCGTATTAAAGCCGCAGTAGATACACTAAGCCTGCATAATTTGGGTATACCTGTTATTACAGTTGCAGGCACCAACGGTAAAGGCTCTACAGTTGAAGCACTTAAAGCCATTTACATGGCAGCTGGCTATCAAGTAGGGAGTTATACTTCCCCTCATTTATTTGAATTTAATGAGCGTATCAAAATTAATAACCAGTGCATATCTGATAAAGCACTGATTGATATTTTTAAAATCATCGATGCTCAGTCACAGCAACTTACTTATTTTGAAGTATCAACGCTTGCGGCACTTTTGTATTTTAAGCAGCACAAGCTTGATGTCATCATCTTAGAAGTAGGTATGGGGGGTAGGCTTGATGCAACAAATTGCATTGATGCGGATTTAGCAATTATTACTACAATAGACTTAGATCATGAAGCCTACCTTGGTCATACAGTTGAGGCCATTGGCTTTGAGAAAGCAGGTATTTTTCGAAAAAATCAACACGCAATTTTTGCAGATCTATATCCACCACAGAGTATTTTGCAACAGGCAAAAATAAATCACATCGATTTAATGGTTTTAAACAAAGATTATCATTATCAAATTAAAAATAAGCAATTTCATTTTTCAAGCAGTAAAAGCAAAAGCATAACCATACCCATGCCAAATATACATCCACAAGCACTTGCAGCAGCAATGATGGTAAGCATCCAGCTTGGGTGTATATTACCCGTTTCAATGAGTGAAATTCAAAATTCAAGCCAATATATTAAGCTTGAAGGACGCAGGCAATGGCTGAATACAGCCATACCAACGCTGGTTGATGTGGCGCATAATCAGCAAGCTGCTTTATCACTTGCTCAGTATATTCAAGCGCTATCAATAGAAGGAAAAGTCCATGCCGTATTTTCAAGCTTGCAAGATAAACCACTTTGCGGCTTAATAGATACTATTCATCAACAAGTGGATTATTGGTATATAACAGGTTTGGAAGATGCACGAGCAGCCGACAAGCAGCAGCTTATTAAAGCTTGTGAGTACGCAAACACTTATGCGCCTGCAACACTATATGAAAGTCCAGTGGCAGCTTATGAATCTGCAGCACGTGCATCAAACTCTGGAGATGTTATGATAGTATTCGGCTCATTTGTATTAGTCAGTGCAGTGATGCGCACTACTCGTTTTAAGCAAGGAGAAATATCATGAATTTAACTATCGATGAACGCACAAAGCATCGGCTTACAGGCCTTGTAGTGCTCATTGCTATTGCCATCATTTTCTTGCCAGCTATGTTAAAAAAATCTAACCAGCGACTAGAAGAAAATGTACGGCTTTCTGTTCAACTGCCTCCAAAGCCTGATGTACCTAAAGTGGCTATTGCTGAAGAGCCTCAAGTATTTGAGATGGTTAAAGTTGAGAAAATCTCATTACCAAAAGTGCCAAAAGCAATGCCTGCTTCTCAGATCGCTAGAATAGAAAACCTTAAAGATAAGCCACGTGCCATTGCTGAGCAACCTAAAGCAAAACCTATCGCGATGGCTACAAAAAAAAATCTACCTAAGCCAAAAGCAATGCAGCCTGCTCCGATTAAATCAGCCTCAACAGCTGCTGATAGCTATGCCGTGCAGTTGGCTTCATTCTCTGTTCAGCAAAATGCTGTAAAACTAGTATCTCGGTTACAACAGCAGGGGTATAAAGCACGCTACCGTACAATTTCATCAAACGACGGACCACTTTATAAAGTTACCGTTGGCACGCTTGATGACAAAGCAGATGCCAAAGTTCTAAAACAAAAGCTTTCTGAAACCATCAATATGGATGGGTTTATTGTGAAACGCGAGGTCAGCTAACCATGTCATTAGACTGGATTGATTATGCTATTCTCCTTATTATTGCACTTTCAGTGCTCACAGGTCTTGTTCGAGGCTTTATTAAAGAACTTATCGCACTTTGTGTTTGGATAGTCGCCATTTGGGTAGGCTTACATTACTCAGAATACTTAAGTCCACACTTGCGTTCGTATGTACAAGATGCCACCGTACGTGCTGCAGCAAGCTTTGTTATATTATTACTAGGTACATTGCTTGCAGGCAGCCTCATGAGTAGCATTTTAAGCTTTGTATTAACCCGCACACCACTAAAAGGCACCGATAGATTACTTGGGATGGGTTTTGGATTAGCCCGAGGTATATTTATTGTAGTTTTACTCATAGGCATGCTAAACCTCACCACTGTAACCAAAGACTCAGACTTCAAACACTCACTATTATATTTACGCTTCAAACCATTATCTGATTGGATGTTTAGCTTTACACCGCAACTTATGAATAAGTTTACACCCAAGCCTCAAATTGAGCCCACCGAAGATACGCTTGTTATACAATAAACGCGACGTGGAGAAAGAATTAAGATGCATGTGGATAGATCTGAGCTTGGCAAAAAAACAGATTACGATCAATTCTATAACCCAAAGCGATTATTCCCCATTGCACGTGAAGGCAAACGACTAGAAATTGGCGTTAACCCAAATGCACTTCCTTTTTTTGGTTTTGACTGCTGGAATCATTATGAAGTTTCATGGTTAAACCCTAAAGGCAAGCCAATTGTCGCTACGGCTGAAATCTATTACGACTGTAGCTCACCCAATATCATTGAATCCAAATCTTTAAAGCTTTATTTTAACTCGTTTAATCAGGCGGTTTTTAATAGTGCATCAGAAGTTAAGCAAACCATTCAAACAGACTTAGCACAAGCAGTTGGGGCTGCAGCACATGTCGAGATACATCCAGTAAGAAGC
>MDTB01193882.1_pt1 | contig 10851 bp, 7 predicted proteins | sample 811161 | NCBI WGS metagenome assembly MDTB01 (sample SAMN05326650, study PRJNA326480) | marine metagenome | isolation source: seawater | place: Mediterranean Sea | collected 2009 | reverse complement strand
GGCCGACCCAAGCAGGCTACTCAAAAGGTCTACTCAAAAGGTCTGCTCAAAAGGCCTGCTCAAGAGGCCTGCTCAAGAGGCAGATTAAATCCAAGAGTGCACCTAAAACACCGGCTTGGTACTCTTCCGAAGTATCAGCGCTGCCGAACTTCGGTCGCGCAGCGGTTAAATACTTTGAGGGGGAAATATGAAGCCAGTTTGTCTAGTAATCGGTGCCGGCGCGGGAATCGGCGGCAATGTCGCCAAACGTTTTGCTATGGCCGGCTATCATGCGGTGCTGTGCCGCCGCAGTGATGCAGAAGGCTTAGAGCGGATGGTGGAAGAGATTATTGCCGCCGGTGGAACGGCTTCGGGTTATCTGCTTAATGCCGTCGAAGATGGCACGATAGAGGACCGTGTAGCAACCATTGAAGCGGAGGTCGGCGGGATCGAGGTTGCTGTTTACAATCTTGGCGCCCAAATCGGCAATCGCTCTCTTAGAGATACTTCGTATCGCGCTTTTGAGATGGGTTGGCGGCTTGGTAACTTCGGCCTGTTTCGTCTTGCCTCAGCCGTCACGCCTTATATGGAAGATCGTGGTAAGGGCACTATTCTGGTCACCTCGGCGACCGCGGCCGTCCGAGGCAATGCGGGCCAGCATTCCCACGCTTCTGCAATGGGCGGACGGCGTATGTTGTGCCAGTCACTCAATGCGGAATTCGGTCCAAAGGGCGTCCATATTGCTCACTTTATTATTGACGGTGCGGTCGACGCGCCTGATACGCTTGGCAAAATGCTTGGGCCAGAAAAATTCCAAGCGCTACGCGAATCCAAAGGTATGGAAAACGATGGCCTTATGCTGCCGCAGCAAATGGCCGAAACGTATTTCCACGTTTCACAACAGCATCGCTCTGCCTGGACGCATGAATTGGATCTTCGCGCCTTTTCAGACCTCGCTTGGTGGAACCACTAAACAGCGCGAGAGGTGGCGTTGGTTCACCTGGGCAGCCGAGGCGACAGCGCCTCGATTGCCCGCTCAGAATCTATCTCGGTGTCGAATCGAACACCTCGTTCGATTTCTGCGTGTACCTTTTCTGCGTTTACCCTACTACGTGTACCATTCCATTAATCCGCTTGTTCGAACGCGGTTACCGCCAGGACTTTGCACGGGTAAACCAATCGCTGTAGCGGCGAGACTGGCAGGAACTTCACTACAGGCACGAGAGGTCTATCCGCTGTCGTGCAAGCATTTCCACTTCGATGGTATTCTTGCCAACACTGAATAAGCCTAGAGATAAGCATAGGGTGAGCGCTATCGCGCTGAGCAGAGCCTCGCTGATCGGCGCACCTAATCGAAAAATGCAATCGATACACGTGATCGAAGCGGCCCTTTAATGCGACTCACTCGGGAAATCATCCATTGCAACGCCCGGCCACCAAGGAGCTCATTATGAATACCAGACAACCTGTCATCATTGGTATCAGCCATATCGAACAACGCCAGGACGACATCGCGATAGCTAAAGAACCTATCGAATTGATGATCGACGCGGTGCATGAGGCTGCCGCGGACGCGGGTAACTTAGAGGTCCTTAAACCGAATTCAATCCGGGTTATCAAAGGCAGTTGGCCTTACGAAAACCCGGCAAAGGCGATTGCCGAACGCATTGGACACACTGGCGCTGAGACGGTCATCTCACCGTTTGGTGGGAATTTTGTACAGACGGTAATGAACCTTTCCGCTGTGGACATCCAAAATGGTGTGCATGATCTGATTATCATGACGGGTGCCGAGTGCGGCAACACCCAAGCCAAAGCCGCCAAGGCGAAAGCTGAACTAAACTGGCAAGCCCTCCCCGGTGAACCAGATCGACGTATCGGCGCTGAAAAAGATATGCGCCACAACGCGGAACGCGCGATTCGACTGGGCAGACCAATACAGGTCTATCCAATCATGGAGATCGCGCTGCGCCACGAACTGGGCCTTGGCGTTGGCGCCCATCTGGAGCATATCTCTCAGCTTTGGTCGCGTTTTAGCGATGTCGCCTCGCGCAACCCAAATGCCTGGATTAAAGATGCGCGGACGGCAGAAGAAATTAAGACGATTTCCAAGGTCAATCGTCCGGTCTCTTTTCCGTATACCAAATTCCTAAATTCCAACAACAACGTGGATCAGGCGGCAGCCATTATCCTTTGCTCGGTTGCAAAAGCGCAGGCACTGGGAGTGCCCGAATCACAATGGGTTTATCCCTGGTGTGGCAGTGACGCCCAGGATCACTATTACCTGTCGAACCGCGATAATTTTTACTCTAGCCCTGCCATTCGATTCGCCGGCAACCGCTGCCTGGAAATGGCCGACACCAGCGCGAATGAGCTGGATCTGGTGGACGTTTACAGCTGTTTTCCCGTAGCCGTACAGGTTGCCTGCCGTGAGCTCGGCTTAGACTTGGAACGCCCACTCACTGTTACCGGTGGACTGACCTGGGCAGGCGGGCCACTCAACAATTACGTTATGCACTCAATCGTGCGCACAGCACAGCTGCTGCGCGAGGCCTCGCAGACGCAAAAGGGCTTAATCACGGCAAATGGCGGCTACATCACCAAGCATGCGTTTGGCTTTTATTCCAATGCTGCGCCAGAGCAACCTTTCCGCCATGAAGACCTTCAGGCGAAGGTAGATGCCACCCCAAAGCGCGATGTGATCATCGACCACGAGGGTAGTGGCAATATTGAGAGCTACGGCGTTATGTACGGCCCAGATGGACTAGACAAAGCGTTCGTCGCTGCAAGATTACAAGATGGCCGGCGCGCTTGGGGCATATGTCGAGATCAGGATGTATTGCAAACGCTGATTGAGCAGGACCTATGTGGTGCCGACGTTCACCTGAAAGATCACGTGGCGACTATCTAGGTCTGTATAAGCTCCTGACTTTGCTGCACCAACGCTAAAGACCACCATGGGATACCCGCTTAACTAATGACCAACGATAGCCCGCACGGGCAAGCTCAAGCCAGTAACACTGATGCCGCCGCCACTCGCTCGGGTTATCCGGCCGGTCTGGGAAGACGCTTGGGTGCAATGTTTTACGACGGGTTATTGATCCTTGCCCTGTGGTTTTTGAGCAGTTTTATCTGGGTCGCGCTTACCAATCAAGTGGCCCAAGGGTTAGGCTTTCGCCTGATGCTTGCGCTAGAGTGGTTTGGCTTCTATGTCTTTTTTTGGCGCAATCGCGGCCAAACCCTCGGCATGCGCGCTTGGCGTCTTCGCTTAATCGATGGTAGCGGCCAGCGGGTCTCGCTTGCCAAAGCCGTACAGCGTGTCGCACTCGCGCCGATCTCACTCGCTTGCTTGGGTTTAGGTTACCTTTGGTTATTTGTCGATCCTGAAAAGCGCACTTGGCATGACCGCTGGAGCCAGACTTTCGTGGTGCATATTCCAGACGACTGAAGACACGCTAGCTGCCCCGTATCATCGTTTACAGCCTTTGCTGCGCTATCGCCTCCAGGATGGAAGTCTCTGCAGACGCCGACAACCACAGCAATCGCAAAATTCTAGCCGCCTAATTTCTACCACCTATTCCGTCCTAACGCCTTGCCGCATACAATCGGTGACCTTTGACGCTTTAAAAGAATGACATCCTATGAAATATGCTCTAGCTAGCGATGCAATCGCTGACCTCCGCACCCCTTGCCTGGCAACCGACCTGAGATCTGCACGACGCTATGCACGCGCCCACAATCTGCAAGCAGAACTTAAGCAAAACACGCAGGATTTTAATGACAAGCTAGGCGAATTCGTTAGCGTGCCTCTAAGCGGAGCCGTTGACCGACTGCTAATCATGGGTGGCTTAAACAACCCGCTAAGCCCGGCAGAATTTGTCAAAGCCAGCTCTGTTCTGGCGACACAGTTAACCAAACTGCCGATTAATCAAGCGGTCACCGCGGTGAACGATGTCCGCGTCAAAGGCCGCAACAGCGCGTGGGTTGGCGCAACGGTAATGCAGGCTTTGTCTCATGCGAGCTACCGATTCACTACCTACAAAAGCAAGCCGGCACCAGCGCCAACGCTGGCTAGGGTGCGTTTCCTGGGCGGCGAAGCTGACAGCGCAGCGTTACGCGCCCAAGTAAAACTCAGCAACGCTTTAGATGCTGGTCTAAAACTGGCAAAGGACCTGGGTAACGAACCGCCGAATGTCTGCACCCCCAACTATCTGTTGAGTGAAGCGCGTAAATTGGGGCGGCAGGACAAAGTATCTGTGACTCAACTCGACGAGAAAAAAATGACTGAATTGGGTATGGGCGCCTTTATGTCCGTATCCAAGGGCAGCGACAATCCTGGCCGTATGATCATCATCGAGTACAAGGGCGGGAAAGCTAAAGCCGCTCCGGTTGCACTGGTCGGTAAAGGCATCACCTTCGACACCGGCGGCATCTCGCTAAAGCCGCCGCCTGGCATGGATGAGATGAAGTTCGATATGTGCGGCGCGGCTGCCGTTCTCGGTGCGACTAAAGCAGCGATCGACGCCAAGCTTCCGCTGAATTTGATCACCGTTGTGGCCGCCGCCGAGAATATGCCGAGCGGTCGCGCCACGCGCCCGGGTGACATCGTGACAACCTCATCAGGCAAAACAGTGGAGATCCTCAACACCGACGCAGAAGGCCGTCTGGTGCTTTGCGACGCCCTCACCCACGTCCAAAAATTTAAGCCAAAAGCCATTGTTGACGTCGCCACACTCACCGGTGCCTGCATTGTCGCACTGGGCAGCCACGCCTCAGGCCTGTACGCCAACGACGATAAACTGGCGGAAAATCTGCTTGCAGCCGGCGAAGACGGTAACGACCGCGGTTGGCGCATGCCATTGTGGAGCGATTATCAAACCGCCCTGAATTCTAACTTTGCTGATATGGCCAACATCGGTGGCCGCGAAGCAGGTAGCGTGACCGCAGCCTGTTTCTTAGCGCGATTTATAGACGGCGTACCATGGGCTCATCTAGATGTAGCGGGAAGCGCATTTCATGGCGGTGCGCGCAAAGGCTCAAGCGGCAGACCGGTACCGATGTTGTTTAATTACCTCGTCAGTCAATGTTAGTGCACTATGACGCGCGTCGACTTTTATGTGTTGGAAGATGTCGGACAGGCTGCCGCCATGCGGTTCGCTTGTCAGCTCGCCCTCCGTGCGCGTCAAAATGATATGCCTGTGCACATTCACACCGGCACAGAGGCTGACGCCGAAGCCGTAGACGAGTTGCTCTGGGATTATCCTGCGCACCGATTCCTGCCGCATGCGCGCCTAGACCTTGCCGGTGACACACTGCAGCTGTATCCGATTCACATTGGTTTTACCGCGACGGCGGAAGCAACCTTAACTAAAACTGCTGCACCCCGCCTGGACAACGGCTGCATGATCAATCTAGCACCAGACGTGCCGCAATTTTTTGGGCGCTTCGATCGCGTCGCGGAAATCATCGTGGCCGACCAAAAAGAAGCCGGCCGAGCGCGCTATCGGCACTACCAAACACGCGGTTACCATCTATCGCATCACGACATCAAAGACTGGGAAAATTAAACCCGGCAAGAGTGGATTAACGCACTGTAATGGAAAAATTTAAGCCCCAGGACATTGAGGCGGAGCTATATCAGCAATGGGAGTCAGCCGACTATTTCGCACCCAGCGGCAACGGCGACCCCTATTGCATTTTGATTCCACCGCCGAACGTAACCGGTAGCCTGCACATGGGCCATACGTTTCAGCACACGCTAATGGATACCTTGATTCGATATCAGCGCATGCAAGGCGGCAAGGTGCTCTGGCAAATGGGCACGGATCACGCGGGCATTGCCACGCAAATGTTGGTCGAACGACAGCTCGCAGAAAGCCAACAAACACGCTACGACCTGGGTCGGGAAAAATTCCTAGAGCGCGTCTGGGCGTGGAAAAATGAGTCGGGCAACAATATCTCCCAACAAATACGTCGCGTAGGTTCGAGCCTGGACTGGTCGCGTGATCGGTTCACCATGGATCCCGGGTACGCCAAAGCCGTCACCGAAGTTTTTGTGCGCTTACATGATGACGGGTTGATTTATCGCGGCAAGCGATTAGTCAATTGGGACCCGGTATTGCGCACCGCTATTTCCGATTTGGAAGTTGAAAATACAGAAGAAAACGGGCATTTATGGCACTTTAAATATCCGCTTCTCGATGGCGCCAAAACCGCAAACGGCGAAACCCACCTGACTGTTGCAACTACTCGCCCGGAAACCATGCTCGGCGATTCCGCAGTAGCCGTGCACCCAGATGACGAGCGCTACGCACATCTCATTGGCAGTCATGTGCAGCTGCCTTTGGTTGATCGACCAATCCCGGTGATTGCTGATCATTATGTTGATCGCGAATTCGGTACCGGCTGTGTGAAAATCACGCCAGCGCATGACTTTAACGACAACGAGGTGGGCGCTCGCCACGACCTGCCGCTTATCAATATCTTCACCGATACGGCCGCGCTTAACGAAACTGTCCCAGAGGCCTATCGCGGCCTGGATCGCGGCCTCGCTCGCACAACCATCGTGGCCGACATGGACAACCTTGGGCTGCTCGCAAAGATCGACGACCACAAGCTAATGGTGCCACGCGGCGATCGGTCTGGCGCCGTTATCGAGCCGTATTTAACGGACCAATGGTTCGTAAAGATTGCGCCGTTAGCCGAGCCTGCAATTGCCGCAGTCGAAAACGGCGACATTCAGTTTGTGCCAAAACAATATGAAAATACCTATTTCGCCTGGATGCGTGAAATCAAAGATTGGTGCATTAGTCGGCAACTCTGGTGGGGACATCGCATACCGGCTTTTTACGACGATGCAGGCAAGATTTACGTGGCAGCAACGGAAGCCGAGGCGCGCCGCAAGTACGATCTGTCTGACGATGTCACCTTGCGCCAAGACGACGATGTTTTAGAAACCTGGTTTTCCTCGGCGCTGTGGCCGTTCGCGACCTTAGGCTGGCCGGATGAAACGGCCACTTTGGAGGACTTTTTGCCTTCCTCCGTACTCGTTACTGGCCACGACATCATCTTTTTCTGGGTTGCTCGCATGATCATGATGACCCAGCATTTCACTGGCAAAGTGCCGTTCAAAACCGTTTATATCCATGGCCTAGTGCGTGACGCTGAAGGTCAAAAGATGTCGAAGACCAAGGGTAACGGACTTGATCCGCTGGATTTTATTGACGGCATAGAACTCGACGCGCTGGTTACCAAACGAACCAGCAATCTAACCCAACCAAAAATGGCGAAGCGTATCGAGCAGGCCACGCGTCGCGACTTTCCCGACGGCATACCAGCCTATGGCTGTGATGCACTGCGATTTACTTTTTGCGCTCTTGCGACGACCGGTCGCGACGTGCGCTTTGATTTAAACCGCATCGAAGGCTATCGCAATTTCTGTAACAAACTATGGAATGCAGCCAACTTCGTGTTTATGAATACCGAAGACCTGGACATCGCAAAAGCACAGAGTGCCGCCCCCAGCATCATCGACCGCTGGGTCAACAGCCAAATGCATCGCTTAATACAAGACAGTGAGTTAGCTCTAAAAACCTATCGCTTCGACCTCTATGCTAGCAGCGTCTACGAATTTGCTTGGGGGGAATACTGCGACTGGTATCTGGAGTTTTGCAAACCACTTTTCTGGCGCGAAGACACAGATGCAGAAACCGAAAACGCAAAGAATGCGGCAAAGCTTAACTTGCTGCGCGTCCTCGAAGCGCTCCTGCGGGCAGCGCACCCGATCATTCCTTTTATCACAGAAACACTCTGGCAGACCCTGCGCGAGCGGCTCAACATCAGCGGCGAAACAATTATGTTGCAAGCGTTTCCGCAGACCGATGAATTTACGCTCGATGCCCAAGCCGAAGCACAAGTGAATTGGCTGAAAGCCATTATCACCGGCGTCCGAACCATTCGTGGCGAAGCCAACATAAAACCCAGTCAGGCGGTTAATCTGCTATTACAGGGGGGTAACCAAGAGGATCGCGAGCGCGCCGAGCGTGACAAAGATGTCCTACAACGACTGGCGAATGTCGGCGACATTAATTGGCTCGCGGCAGTCGAAACAGCGCCTCCTAACGCCCTTGCCTTGGTCGGCGACCTTAAAGTTATGGTTCCGCTCGCCGGTTTGATAGATGTTGCCGCGGAACGCCAACGCCTAGACAAAGAGTTAGAAAAACTCACTAAAGAACTGAAACGTATTCAGGGCAAGCTGGGCAACGAATCGTTTGTGGCGAAGGCGCCGGCAGAGGTGGTTGCGAAAGAACAGCATAAGGCAGCAGACATCGAAACAGCGCTAGGTACCTTAAATGAACAGGTAGCACAGTTAGCAGAGTTGGGGTGATGCGTTGCTAAGCGGCTTGCAACCCCTTGGTAGGCTTCAATATTCAAGCCCGCGAGATTGAATTCGAAACGAGCAGCGGCAGAACACCAAGCGCTAAGTGGCGTAATACCAAATTAGCAGCCTTGATGATTAAGCTACCGCGCCTCGACCTTTTGCGGCGCAACATAAAATGCGTTTGCAAGCGTAATGATCGAGTCGTTTGCCCAGCCCTAAGACGGACTCCTTGCCCAATGTGCAGCTAATTTATCGTGGTCTTAAAAGAATACCGAGCAGCAGCTTGTATTTGCTGTACAATCCGCGCCCTGAAACCGGTCGGGGCTATCCCGACTCGTTTAACACTGCTTTCATTTCATCTTAAGCGACTCGTGCTTAGCCGTTAGGGCAAACTACCGGTCGCTACAGCAATCTGGTTAACAAGCGCAACTGTGTGAGCGCCATTAACTCAATGGAATGCTAGCCGTCCAACGGTTTTCTAAGGACTTTGTGAGAAGATTCGACGCTGCTTCGAGCCACTAGCAGAGCAGCAGTCGATTGAGGCAAACCCCTAGCTAACCAAGCGCACGTTAAGCACTCTTTGTTCTCGACAGCTAACTGTCGGCAAGCAGTCCTTTCAAAACGATAAGTTATAAATGCATGCGTTGCTGATGAATATCGAACTCGCCGTTGTTACGGCGATAACGCGTATTAGTCCGTGATGTGGCAACAGGAAAAATATGACCGCTGACAATTCTATTCGCTTTGCTGACCTCGAGCTCAAACCGTCGCTCCTGGGCACGCTCAGCGATATCGGTTACGAGACGCCCTCGCCCATTCAAGCTCAGACCATCCCGCTGCTGTTAGCAGGGCAAGATGTATTGGGGCAAGCACAAACCGGTACTGGCAAAACTGCCGCTTTTGCCCTACCCATTTTGTCGAAAATCGATCTGAAACAAAAAAAACCGCAAGTGTTGGTATTAGCCCCAACTCGGGAGCTTGCCATACAGGTCGCCGAAGCGTTCCAGACCTACGCCGCCAAACTAAAAGGGTTTCATGTTCTACCCATTTACGGCGGTCAGGATTATCGCAGTCAAATTCGCGCACTACAGCGCGGTGTGCACGTTGTGGTGGGCACACCAGGACGTGTCATGGATCATATGCGCCGCGAAACTCTCCGCTTGGATAATCTAAAAACGCTAGTGCTCGACGAAGCCGACGAAATGCTGCGCATGGGCTTTATCGATGATGTGGAGTGGGTGCTCGAACAGACCCCTCCGGATCGCCAGATCGCGCTGTTTTCAGCGACCATGCCGGATCAGATTCGACGCATCGCGAACAAGCATTTAACCGATCCCGCGCAAATAACAATTAAGGTCAAAACCCAAACCGCTGACACCATTCGCCAACGCTACTGGCAGGTCAGTCCAATGCATAAACTGGATGCGCTCACGCGAATACTCGAAGCGGAGAGCTTCGACGGCCTGCTGATTTTTGTTCGTACCAAGACCGCCACCATTGAACTGGCGGACAAGCTGGAAGCGCGCGGCTTCGCAACCGCTGCTTTGAATGGTGACATTGCGCAGAAATTACGCGAGCGAACCGTTAAGCAGTTTAAGGACGGCAAGATCGACATTCTGATCGCTACCGATGTGGCCGCTCGCGGCCTGGATGTTGATCGCGTGAGCCATGTCATCAACTACGACATTCCTTACGACACCGAATCATATGTGCATCGAATTGGACGCACCGGCCGCGCGGGACGCGAGGGAGATGCTATTTTGTTTGTCGCTCCGCGCGAAAAGAGAATGTTGGCAGCGATAGAGCGAGCAACCCGCAAGAAAATTGAGTTAATGGAACTACCCTCGGTAGAAATCATCAACGACAAACGCATCGCAAAGTTCAAGCAACGCATTACCGATACGCTTGCTAACGAAGACTTGGGGTTGTTTAGCAAACTCATCGAGCAGTACCAACAGGAGCACAATACGCCCGCGTCCGACATTGCAGCTGCACTGGCCCTGTTAATCCAAGGCGACGCGCCATTTCTCCTAAAGCATAGACCTGAGTCGAGAGGCGAAGATCATCCGTTCAAAGACCGCGCTCGCAATTCGGACCGCCGCGGCGACAGGCCACCGAGGAAAACGGGCCGAGACAATGCCAGGCATTCTGACGAAGACATGCAACGCTATCGTATTGAAGTCGGTCACGAACACGAAGTGAAGCCCGGCAACATTGTTGGCGCAATCGCCAACGAAGCAGGCTTGGACAGCAAATTTATTGGACATATTAAGATTTTCGACGACCATAGCTTGATCGATTTACCCAGAGGCATGCCGGATGAAATCTTTAAGGGACTACGAAAAGTATGGGTTGCGGGACAGCAGCTTAACATCAGCGAACTAAAGCCTAACGCGGTCGCGGGACGGTCTGGCGATAAGCACAAAGGCTCAGTCAAAGACAAACCGACTCCGGCAAGAAAACCACGAAAGAAAAAGCGTACCTAAAACTGG
>MDTB01190708.1_pt1 | contig 10851 bp, 9 predicted proteins | sample 811161 | NCBI WGS metagenome assembly MDTB01 (sample SAMN05326650, study PRJNA326480) | marine metagenome | isolation source: seawater | place: Mediterranean Sea | collected 2009 | reverse complement strand
CCATCACCCTGCCAGCTCTTATCCAGCTCTCTGCGTCCCTGCGTGAGCATAAACCAGCGCGTGCCATGCGTTTTGCAATGCTCGGGCGAACTGAACTACTTTTGCATTCAGCGAGCTTTGCGCCGCGCTTTGCCCCGCCTATTATTTGCATTCTTATCTCTTGGTTTTTCAAAAACAGAGTTACGTTTTCTAGGTGCTATTTTTTGCTTGCCAACAGATATGGTAGGTTTTTTCTCTTCCTCAAGAGTCTGTCCGAGCTGTTCGAACAAGACAGCTTGCTTTACCTCTTGCAAATCATCTTTATTCATATTGCCGAGTTGGAATGGTCCGTAAGAGGTTCTGATAAGACGGCTAACAGAATATCCAAGATATTCCATAACGTGCCTAATCTCACGATTTTTTCCTTCTTTAATAGCAATTGTTAGCCAAGCATTACTGGTCATTTGTTTGTCTAGACGCGCAAGAAGACTTCCAAAATGAATACCATCAATGGTAATCCCGTTTTTTAGTGCTTCTAGCTGTTTCTCGTCAACTCTGCCATAAATGCGCACTCGATATTTACGCGTCCAACCTGTGCTAGGCAGCTCAAGATGGCGTGCCAGACCGCCATCATTTGTTAGTAAAATTATGCCTTCGGAATCAAGATCAAGCCTTCCAATACTCATTACACGAGGGAGCTTATTTTTTATCCTGTCAAAAATAGTCTCTCGATTTTGCTCGTCTCGGTGAGAGACAACAAGCCCGCGTGGCTTGTAATATCGCCATAAGCGCGTTGCCTCTGGATAAGGCAGAGGTTTGTTATCTACAATAATTTTATCATCTGGCCCGACTAAATGCGCAGGAGTCCCAAGAAGGGTATCATTTACCATCACCCTGCCAGCTCTTATCCAGCTCTCTGCGTCCCTGCGTGAGCATAAACCAGCGCGTGCCATGCGTTTTGCAATGCGCTCAGACTGGGCAACTTCGTTAAGGGAAAAAGAGGTTTTTAATAGAGACATGATGAGTGGATTAGAACATAAATGAAAAGGAAAAAATAGTAAGAAGAAAACAAGATGTTGCTTTTTTATCATAGTTTTGTCATTGCGTAGATATGCGCAGTATTGATTATATGGATTTAGCCCTTTATCAGGCAAATAAAGCAGCCCAGCTTGGGGAAGTACCCGTTGGAGCGGTGCTTGTTGGTGCAGATGGAGATGTGATTGCTCATGCCCATAATCTTGTGGAATCACAGCGTGATGCAACTGCGCATGCAGAGTGCCTTGTGTTGAGGGAAGCTATGAAATTGCTAAAACGGAAGTTCCTTGATGGGTGTGATTTATGGGTGACGCTTGAGCCATGCGCGATGTGTGCGGGTGCAATCTCAATCGCTAGAATTCGCAGGCTATACTATGGTGCAGGGGATAAAAAAGGGGGTGCAGTAGAACATGGAAGCCACGTATTCAACCATTCCACCTGTCATCATAAGCCAGAAATTTACGGCGGGATAAAGGAATATGAGGCATCAAGATTACTTGAAAATTTCTTTGCTGAAAGACGTTAGAAATTACCAATATCAGTTCGGTAAAAACCGTTTTCCCATTTTATTAGGGATACGGTATCATATGCTTTTTTGCGGGCCGCACTATAAGTGTCAGCAGTTGCGGTAATGCTTAAAACACGCCCGCCTGACGCAATGATATCCCCTTGCTCATTTCTTTGTGTGCCAGAATGATAAATAAATCTGTCTGATTTTAGTAAAAGCGTATCTAAATGTCTGATAATTGAATTTGGCTGATAGCTTCCAGGATATCCCTTGTTGGCCATGATAACTGTAATAGCAATATCAGGGCTGAAAATAATTTGTGCTTCTTGTTGTTTTTGATTGCAATGCAATATGATTATTTCAAGTAAGTCACTTTTTAACCGCGGCAGGATGACTTGAGTTTCTGGGTCGCCAAACCGACAATTAAATTCTATTACTTGCGGGCCTTCATCTGTAAGCATTAGTCCTGCATATAAAATCCCTTTATATGGCGCGCCATCAGCAACCATTCCTTTTGCTGTTGGCTTTAATATATTCTCTATAATACTTTCACGTAAACTATCTGTCTCGTCCGGAGAGGGGCTTGCAGCGCCCATACCACCCGTATTTGGGCCTTTATTTCCGTCAAACGCCCTTTTGTGATCACGCGCACTTGCCAGCCAAATTACATCTTCTCCATCGACAAGTGCAAATGCAGATAGCTCAGGCCCTGAGATACACGCTTCTACTAAGATGGTTTGACTTGCATCGCCAAAGCCTCCTGCGAGCATCATATCGATAGCATCAAAAGCTTGTTTTGTCGAACCACACACCACAACCCCTTTGCCAGCGGCAAGGCCATCTGCTTTTATAACAGATTGAGGACCAATTATGCTTGCGTATTCTTTGGCTTTCTGAACGTCTGTAAAACGTTCATAGGCAGGCTGGGGTATCTTATAACGCTTGCAAAAATCTCGCGCAAAATATTTGGAACCTTCTAATTTGGCGGCGGCGGCGCTTGGTCCAAAAGCTGAAATGTTGTGATTGCGCAATGCATCGGCAAGACCAGAAACTAATTGCACTTCAGGCCCTATAACAACCAGCTCTATTTTCCGTTTCTGACATTCTTGAATTATGGATTCGGGGTTATCAGAAGATATTTCAAGACAGATAGCAAATTGGGATATTCCTGGGTTTCCAGGCGCTGCATATAATTGCGTACATTTTTGTGAAGTTGAAATTGCGCGCGCAATAGCATGTTCTCGCCCGCCGCCTCCTATAATTAATATATTCATACCTAGCCGTCTAAAAGATTTCCCCAAAAAAGGTTATGTACCCTTTAAAGTTGGGTTATAATGTAGGTAACGCACCCTTTGTCCTTGAGGATATATCTGTGCCATAAATAGAGAGCCAGAACAATGGATTTCAAATGATAAATCTTATTCCCTCAAAATCAGATAGTCTTTCCAACCAGCCAATATATTCGGTTGCTGATTTATCAAATGCGATTAAACGCGCGATTGAGTCCAATTTCGATTTTGTAAGAGTCCGCGGGGAAATCTCCAAGCCTGCTTTTCCAGGCTCTGGGCATATATATTTCAGCTTGAAAGATGTGAATGTAACACTTGCTTCCGTTATTTGGAAAGGACAGCTCAGTCATATAAATATCCAACCAGAAGAGGGCATGGATGTAATTTGCACAGGAAAATTAACAACTTTTGCTGGTCAGTCTCGCTATCAGCTAAATGTCACCCAAATTGAATTTGCTGGTGAAGGTGCATTACTCAAACAGCTGGAGGCTCTAAGGCAAAGACTTCAAGCAGAGGGGTTGTTTTCTGAAGATCGCAAGCAGCAAATTCCCTATCTTCCGTCTGTTATAGGCGTTGTAACATCGCCGACTGGTGCTGTTATAAAAGATATACTTCATCGATTGTCAGAACGTTTTGGAACACGTGTTTTGGTCGCGCCGGTACCTGTTCAGGGTAGGGGTGCAGAGAAGCATATCGCAAATGCAATAAATGCATTCAACCAAATGCGCGAGGATGGGCAAGTGCAAAAACCAGACCTTATTATTGTTGCGCGTGGTGGTGGGTCGCTTGAAGATCTGTGGTGTTTTAATGATGAAATCGTTGTAAGAGCCGTCTATGAGAGTAAGATAGCTGTTATCTCTGCTGTAGGGCATGAAACTGATACAACGCTAATAGACTATGTGTCAGATAAAAGAGCGCCCACCCCAACTGCGGCCGCAGAAATGGCAACACCAGTGTTAATAGAACTGGTCGCTCGAATCTCAGAACTCATTTCCAGAACCAGCCGTGCCTTAGAGAGAATATTCAATTTTAAAGATAATCAACTCACCGCTGCATTTCGGGGGGTGATACATCCATCTGACCAGATTAATCAACTTGGTCAGAGAATAGATATATTAAATGAAAAAATTGAAAAAATTTTGCAAAACATTGTGAGTGACAAACAACATAAGCTAGCAAGCTTGTTTCAGCGATTGCCAACCCCAATTCGAAAGCTGGGGGATATTCAAGCACGAATTATTGCCGCAAATGAGCGCCTGCGATCGCAAATTGACAAAAAGCTCTCAAACTCAGAGCAGACAATCTTAAGACACGAACAATTACTAAATGCTTTTTCATTTAAGCGAGTTTTAGAAAAAGGGTTTGTGCTTGTAACTGATTTAGATGGAAACCCCGTGAAGCAATCAAAGGATGCAGCTCCTTGTGCACATATCAATTTGCAGTTTTTTGATTCAACAAGACAAGCGCAGCTTGACCCAAAGGAGATTCCAGATGGTAGCAAAAGAGCCAACACCTCACGGCAGAATCAAACGCAAAATAAAAAAGAATCAGCAGATGATGACTCTATAACCACACAACCCAAATTGTTTTAGGCTTTAATTCTTCCCCAGCGCCGATGAGGCCATAACCATTGCTCTGGTCGCTTTTTAATCCAGCTTTCTAATAGTTTATTTATCTGCAGGGCTACTGCGAGTATCTCATCATCCGAAGCTGTTTTGCTCAATGTAATTGGCTCGTGAACAACCATTTTATAGTAAGCACCTTCAATTCGGATTGTCTCGAGCGGAAAGAGTTTTATTTGTTGTTTGGCAGCGATTTTTATATGGGCGATAGGTGTTTTCGCAGGAACTCCGAAGAATGGTACCATTCGGCCCTCACGAAGTTGCTGGTCAATTAACAAAGCAACAATTCCATTCGCCTTAACCGTAGCTAGCATGCCTTTTGCTGCCTCACGGCCTTTTAGAAAAAAGTCAGCATTTAAATATCCTTGGCGTTTTTGGATAAAAAAATCGGCAACCGGGTTATTAAGGGGGCGATAGACTATACCGGATTTTCGATCAAGTCGTTTTAGGGTGGTCGGAACTACCTCCCAGTTTGCTAGATGCGCGCCGATAATAATACTACCCTGCTTACAAGTTGAAATTTTATCCAAGCCTTCAATCTTAACTCGTCTGGGTGAATTCATTAATTTGAGCGTGTGTGGAAATTCCCCTACATTGCGACCAAGGTTCCACCACATTCCGGTCAATATTTCCCTGCGTTTTTGGTCGGTAAGCTCTGGCATAGCAAGCCTTAAGTTAGCATTTGCTCGCTTATGCCAGCTTGTATGGGGTCCAATTTTTGAGCCAAGCCATCCAGTAGAAGCACTGGCAATATCAATTGGGATTAGACGAAAAATCAGTAGCGCTGAAACCAAAAACACTGCTTCGAAAGGCCAGCTTATATACCGAATTAAAAACTGTTTAAGATTATTGTTGCGATGAAAGGACATTTTGAAATGTTGTCTCAAGAAGTGATACTATTTTTATAGAATCAGCTGAAGAAAAATGAATTCTTACAGGTACAGTCAAAACCCGCTCTCGCCACTCAGCAGGCAATCTCATCCAGTCCTTTTGTGTGGTAACAAGCTCAGAACCGGCCTGATTTGCTTCCTCATATAATTGTGACATATCAGTATCAGTATAGGGGTGGTGATCTGCAAAATGGGCTTCACCAACGACATTAGCTCCAATATTTTGGAGCGTTTTGAAAAAACGAGGAGGATTCCCAATGCCTGCAAAGCCGTAAACACGTCTGCCTTTCATTTGTTCAATGATCTCGTCATCTGGGCGAAGTTCGCCTATAAATATTGGGATATGCGACAAAATCTTTTGTGTTAAGCCTGTTTCATCCTCTCCATTAAAAATAACCATGTCTACATTTTTAAGTCCATCTTCTAACTGCTCCCGCATTGGTCCTGCTGGCAGTAAAAGTCCATTTCCAATCCCAAATTTTCCATCGAAAACGGCAATCTTTAGATCTTTTACCAAGGTTGGGTTTTGCAGACCATCATCCATCACAACACAATCAAGTTCTTTTTCCGATGAAATAAAAGCGGCACCAACGGGTCTGTTGCGGCTTACGCAAACGGTATTTGAGTTTGACATCATTAAAGGCTCATCCCCAACGTCTTCAGATTGGTGAAGATTGGAGTTGACAAAAACAGGCCCTTTCTCCCGCCCCCCAAAGCCGCGGGTTAACACAGAAGGCGACTTGCCAATGCCAGACAAAAATCTGCATAGGGTTATTACAACTGGCGTTTTACCGCTTCCGCCGACTGTAAGATTACCAACGCAAATTATGGGGAGGTCACTTTTTTCAGGGCTTGCATTTTGCTGATTTAAATAGTGACCAAAGCGCCATATATAACTAAGCGGAAATAAAAGAATAGACTGCCAGTTCAGTCTTGACCAAAATTTTGGTGTTTTCAATGGCATCGGAGATTATTTCTCTATGGTTGATATGATATAATGTGCCGCTTTTGCAGGACGCATGCAAGCCTCTTGAGCAATTTCCTGACCTTTGATGATAGCCTTGGACATTGCTTTATCGGATTGTAGTATTTCATTTATTGTTTCGTTTAGAGTTTCGTTTGATCGAACCTGCTGAATAATTCCAGCCCTTATTAAATCAATATAATCAGCCTCGTTATTGAAAATGGATTTTCCACAAATCATTGGCTTTCCAGAAAGTGATGGTTCAACTGGATTATGACCGCCAGAATGAAAAAAACTTCCCCCAATTATTATAATATCGGCCACATTATACAAGCTTGTCATTTCGCCAAAGCTATCGCTCAAAAAATAAGGATTTTGGGGGTGCGGAAATTCACCTTGCGAGCGTTGTGGCATTGTTCCTATTTGGTTTATTATTTCCGTTGCTCTGTGTGGATGACGTGGGGCAAATATCAACAGATACTCACTTGAATTGCTCAATTTTGCAACAGCTTTGGCTATAAGCACTTCTTCATTTTCGTGGGTTGAGGCAGCAAGTATGAACTTTAATCTAGCTTGCTTGGCGTATTGTTTTAACGCTTTCTCGTATGCCAAGTTTAACTCACTATCGGAAATTCTACTTTTAAGTGAGCCCATTACTTTTACTTTCTGATCGCCGTTATTCTTGATACAGCTGGCTAATTGCTCGAAGTTAAATTTCTGTTTATCATCGATAGCTAAAATCAAGGATGGGCTGGAAAATAACTTTCTTGCTAGAGAAGGGTTTTTCTTCCATCTGGCTTTTGCAATGTTTGATATTTGACTTGAAGCAAAAATGATGGGTAGCTGCCTTTTTTTAGTTATTGTGACTAAATTAAACCAGAAATCAGATTCCAAAAATATAGCGCCATTTGGTTTCCAGTAATCTAAAAAGCGAGATACCCACTGTGGGTGGTCTAATGGTTGGAATATTTGAGTAACGGGCATGGTGGTACAACTCTTCTCAATGTGGTCTGCCGCCGTTATGGTGTTTGTGGTTATAAGGAAATGCCATTCAGAACGTAAATCTTTAAAATGTGTAACCAAATTGATTGCTGCGTTAGACTCGCCAAGAGATACTGCGTGCAACCAGATTAGGGTTTTGTGAGGACGAGCGGATTTATACCCGTGTCCAAAACGCTCTGATATACGTGATTTATCCTCTTTTTTCTGGCTAATGCGCACATGTAAATAAAGGCGAATAAAAGGAGCGAGCAGAATCCAGAAAATCTGATAAGCAAAAGGCGTAATACGCATCTTTATGGCTCCCTTTTTTCGCGAAAGTTCGTTTTGAAAGTATTGTCACATAATTCGTCGCATTGTTTGGTCAATGAATTTAATTTATCTTCAATCTGACAACGCCAATTCTCAAGAGAATGTTTTGATATCTGTTTTTCAGGATTATCTAGATTTTCTGATTTTTTTATTTTCTTCTTAGTTTTTAGCGTTTCGAGTCTAATTGGCTCACCCCATAAAACAATTGCGTTACTAAAGGGCTTTGGGATCCTGGTCTTGTCCCAGCTTTTCAGAAGCCATTGTCTATCAGCTGCAAACACCACTGGAATAATTTCGATATCACTCATGTGAGCCAGAGCTACTGGTCCCATTGCAAGTGTTCTTGCTGGACCTCGTGGTCCGTCAGGCGTAATCCCAACATTTCGTCCTTTCTTAAGTTCCTTGGCAAGCTGACGTAGACTACTAAGGGCTTGTTTGTTGGAAGAGCCCCAGACCACATTAATCCCAGCCATCTGCACGGCTTTTCCAAGTACTCTGCCATCTGAGTGAGGCGAATTTAGCGTTGTAATAGGTCTTGGGAGATTCCAAGTCATACCTAATATATGTTCATGCCAAGAGATGATAATGTAGGGTTTTTTATGTTTTTTTACTAATTGATAAACGGCATGGTTTTCATGCCGCCATTTAACGGTTATTCCCAGAATAAAAATAATGCACGCAAATATAGCCGAGAACAGCGTTTGACCTATCATGGAATGGCTTAGTTTTTTAAGCATATATGGGGCAACAGAGCTAAAGTTGGCGGTCACATGAAACTGTGGAACAATCTCACTAACATAGATTTTTCTATTATGTCTTCACAAATATCACAATTTGCAGACATAATGAGGTTTTTGCATAAAAAAGAAATTATTTGCGTATAAGTATGATAAAAAGACACTAATAGCGAGCTAAAATAATGCCAGAAAAAACCAGAAAAAACCAGAGAAAATAAGAGTAGATGTCATTATATATTGAAGGTTGCTGATGACAAACGCATCAAAGACAACATTTGAAGTTATACAAGAAATCTGGGAGGGCTTTGCAAAACCTTTCACTAGTTTGTTTGCCTATGCAATTTTACTGATGGTCGTCGTTGCCGTTTCAGGCGCCGTTTATCCTGCAATAATACAACAAGTTTTTAATCACCTATCAGGTGAGGATAGTATTTTAAAGTATAATTTTCTAACCATTTTTCCCCTAAGCATTATCTGCATTGCGTTGATAAAAGCTGTTGCAATGTATTTGCAAATTATAACAGTAAACCGGTTTGCACAATCTATAGCGACGGCAATACAAACTAAAATGATGAGCCATCTTGTTAACGCAGATCTAGGCGTTATAACGCAGCACTCATCTGGTGTTTTTATCTCTCGAATCATGAATGATGTAAATCTGATAAAAGAGGCTGTGGTAAGATTATCCAACAATCTAATAAGAGACTCACTAACAATTCTTGTAATGATTGGAATGCTATTTTGGTTTGACTTTTTGCTTTCCATCTTGGTGCTCGCGATTTACCCGCTCGCTTTCCAACCAATTTGGCGTATGGGCCGCAAACAGCGCGGCCATTCAAAGCGTTTACAGATAACGATGGAGGAAATTACTTCAGTGATATCTGAGATTATTAGCGGCATCAGAATGATCAAGACATTCGAGCTAGAAGATAGCCAGAAATTAAGGGCATCACAGAGTTTTGATAAACTCAAATCTGCTTATCTCTCTTTGTTATCAGGCAGAGCTCGAATAGATCCTATATTGGAAGTTTTGGGCGGGATTGCTATTGCTGGAGTTGTTGGTGTCGCAAGCTGGCGAGTTAACAACGGTGAAATGCTGGTTGGCGATATACTGGGGTTTATAACAGCACTGCTAATGCTTGTTCAGCCTGTAAGGGCGCTTGGAACTCTGAATGCCGTTACACAAGAAGGGGTCTCAGCTGCTAATAGAGTTCTTGAATTGCTGGCTACTGAACCTGACATTCAGTCAGAAAAAAATGCCATAGATTTAAATACTGAAAAAGCCGAAATTGAATTTTCAACTGTATCTTTCTCTTACGATACCACGCCTATATTGCAGGATGTAAATTTTAAGATAAAAGCTGGCGAAACAGTAGCTTTGGTAGGTGAAAGTGGTGCTGGAAAAACTACCATAATGAATCTAATTCTAAGGTTTTTTGATTCTGATGAAGGCACCATCTATATCAACGAACTTGATATAAAGCGTCTTAGTATTCGTAGTCTGCGTGCGCATATTGCGCTTATCAGTCAGGATTCCATTTTGTTTGACGAAACGGTTATGGCAAATATTGGATTTGGTAAATCAGATGCGACAGAAACGGATATTATTGATGCGGCCAGAAAAGCAGCAGCAGATAAGTTTATTACATCACTTCCGCAAGGGTATCACACAAATGTTGGCCCGCAAGGAAATTTTCTTTCTGGTGGCCAGAGACAACGCATCGCAATATCAAGAGCCATACTAAAAGACGCCCCAATTTTATTAATGGATGAGGCAACATCAGCTCTTGATGCTCAATCAGAGCGGCTGGTTCAAGACGCATTGGAGCAATCTAAGAAGGGACGCACCAGTCTTATTATCGCACATCGGCTTTCTACGATTAAATCTGCAGACAGGATATATGTTATGGCATCTGGCAGAATTATAGAAACAGGCACTCACGAGAGTTTATTAGAGAAAAAGGGTGCCTATGCAAAAATGATTTCATTGCAACAATTCTCGAAGTGAATATTTTTGAAGTGAATGGCTATTTGTAAATTATTGACTGATTATTCTCTTTTTAAGATGGAATCAACAAAGCGACTTGCTAAGGGCTGCGCTTTGAATTCCTGTAAAAGTCTTTCAGGCTCATAAACTTTTTCTACCCATTGCATGAACTCCATGCCTTGTGACTCAAACGGAATATAAGATGCGATAAAAGCATCGAGGATGCCAGTTTTTGCTTGCTTTATATGTAAATATTTAAAAGAAAGCTGCTTTAACGCTTCAACAGCTGGTTGTTTCATAACAATAAGCACATAAAGTGCTGACATTAATCCTGCTCTGTCGGCACCTGATTTACAATGAAGTAACGTGGGTTGTTGGATAGACGAGAAGAGTTCAGGCAGCTTCAGCAACATTTCTTTTTCAGGAGCTGCTCTAGAGCGAACTCTGAAATTTATAAGTTCTAGCCCTATTTTATCGCAAGCCTCAGCCTCTAATTGCCAGCCACCAGATGCACGAGGGCCTCGCAAAT
>MDTB01180831.1_pt1 | contig 10851 bp, 7 predicted proteins | sample 811161 | NCBI WGS metagenome assembly MDTB01 (sample SAMN05326650, study PRJNA326480) | marine metagenome | isolation source: seawater | place: Mediterranean Sea | collected 2009 | reverse complement strand
TCACATCCTCAACATATGGACCGGTGACCCTCCCTACGATCTCGAAGGCGACTTCTGGAATATCTCCACCCGAGAGACCCAATTCCCGGAAATCGGCCTCGGTCCGATTGCCAAACCCTATCAGAAACCTTATCCGCCGATCGTCGGTACGGTCGTCGCACCGTTCTCCAAGGGAGTGATTGAAATGGGCAAGAAGGGCTTCATGCCGATCTCAGCCAACTTTCTGCTTGCGAAATGGGTTGAATCCCATTGGGATAATTATGCCAAAGGCTGCGAACAAGGCAGCCGCATGGCGAATCCTGCGGATTGGCGTATCGCGCGGTCGATCTACGTTCATGACGATCACAACACCGCTATCAATTACGGTAAGGATGATGGACGCAGCCCTTACCGGTTCTATTACAAACAGCTCTATACCAAGCTGTTGAAGGCCGGCCGACATGAGGTATTCAAGCCGTCGCGTGACTTCCCGGACGACAATCTGTCACTCGATTATATCCTCGACGAACTGGTCATCTGCGGCGACGTCAACAGCGTTATCGACCAAATCCTCGCCTTCCGCGAAATCACTGGTGACTTCGGCACCCTGCTCTACGCCGGCAAGGACTGGGAAGATAAGGAACTAGGCAAACGCTCGATGGAACTGATGGCTGAAAAAGTGATGCCAGCGGTCAATGCAGCGATCGCTCAAACAGCGGCGGCGGAATAAATATTCGGCCATACTCCTGACATCGCGCTTACGGAGGACAGAACCCCCTCCCTAATTTACATGCTGTCAAACTTGGCCAGTCGCTGGCGCCGACTAATTGGATATTCTGGATCGACGTTGACGCTAGCACAAGGCGATGTCCCGTCATTGCGCTGAAGAATTTTCACAATTAGGTCCGCAATTGGTGGTCGGCGGATAAAGTCTTCTGCAACGGTCATGCTGCTAAAACGCCCCCGAAAGATGTCAGCACTGGCCCTGTTAGGAAGCAATTTCCTTGTGCTATCTTAAACTGAAATAACAACAGCGCAGCACAGGGGTGCAGAAAAATGAACAACGGTAAAAGCTATGATTACGTGATTGTGGGAGCTGGATCGGCCGGGTGCACACTGGCCAACCGGCTAACGGAGGACCCGAACGTTCAAGTGCTGGTGATCGAAGCCGGCGGCAGCGACCGTAATCCCATTATTACGGTGCCACTGGGCTGGGGAAAAATCTTATTCGAACGCCTCTACGACTGGGGTTACTTCACGGAAGAAGAAAGCGAATTTAATGACCGCAAGGTTGAATGCGCTCGCGGCAAGGTGCTGGGCGGATCATCATCAATTAACGCGATGGCCTATGTTCGTTGCCACCGCGAAGACTATGATCGCTGGAGCCGCAATGGCTGCAAGGGTTGGTCCTATGCCGATATCCTTCCCTATTTCATCAAGTCGGAAGATTGGGAAAAAGGCGACGAACCGCTGCGCGGTACAGGGGGCCCATTGACGACGATCGAAAACAAATATCCCGATCCACTGCTGGAAGCGTGGCTTTCGGCCGGCGAGCAGGCCGGCTATTCGCGCACCGCAGATTACAACGGTGCTCAGAATGAGGGGCTTGGCACCCTTCAATCAACCATTCGTAACGGCCGCCGCTGCAGTGCAGCCGTCGCCTATCTGCGTCCCGCTATGAAGCGCTCGAACTTGACAGTGATCACTAAGGCGCTCGCGCATCGCGTAGTGCTGGAGAACACCAAAGCTGTCGGAGTCGAATATTCGATGGGTGGCAACGCTACGACCATTGCCCGCGCTGAGCGTGAGGTTATAGTTGCCGGCGGCGTCATCAATTCGCCACAACTGCTGATGCTGTCGGGCATCGGCAATAGTGACCATCTTGGGGAACACGATATTTTGACCGCGATCGACCTTAAGGGTGTCGGTCAGAACCTTCAGGATCATCTTTCCGTGGGCGTAGAATATGAGCGCATCGGCGATGGCCCATTTGTTGGTACGTTGCGGTGGGACCGGCTAGCCTTGTCGATGGCGCAGGCCTATCTCTTTGGCACTGGTTTTGCGACCGAAATGCCAGGCCCACTGACTGGCTATATCTCGTCGCAGGAAGGCCTCGCGCAGCCAGACCTGCAATTGCTGGCACGGTTCATTCCGCCGGAGTCGCAACCATGGATGCCCCTGACAGGCAAGAAACCGAAAGACGCATTCATGGTGCGGCCGGTAGTGCTACACCCAAAAAGCCGTGGCGAACTGAAACTAGCATCAGCCAACCCCGGCGATCACGCGAAGATCCATCAGAACTTTCTATCCGATCCTGCCGACTGGAAAACCCTCAAAGATGGCATCGCCATCGTCAAAGAAATCGCCGGCCAAAAGGCGCTGGACGGCTTCCGCGGACCGGAAATTCAGCCGAAAGACGAATCGCTCGACGAGTTCATTAAGCGCACCGCCTGGACGGTCCATCACCCTCTCGGCACCTGCAAAATGGGGCCAGAGAACGACGAGATGGCGGTCGTCGATCCCGAATTCCGAGTGCGCGGCGCGGAAAACCTACGGGTTGTCGATGCATCGGTTTTCCCGGATATGCTTGGTGGCAACATCAATGCGCCGACAATAGCCTTCGCCGAACGGGCCGCCGATCTTTTGCTTGGTAATACACCCCTTACACCGATCAAAGTGGCGGCCTAACTCAAGTGCAAGCGGCTGGGGGAATAACATGAGTGCAAGAATCAACGTCGAACGGGTCGATCACACCGGCATCCGGGTCGCAGACCCGGATCGGGCAATCAACTTCTATGGTATGCTTGGCTTCGTGGTTCTGAAAAGAATAACTTACGATCCGGTCATCATCATTCGAAATCCGCAAGACGTGGAGATCAACCTGATCGTCAATGCTGCTGAAGAGCATAACGGCAGCAATATTCTGATGGATGTCGATACCAAATATGCCGGCATCACCCATCTGGCGCTACGGGTATCTTCGATCATTGATACCATGGCCGTGCTGAAAGAGAACGGCATCACCGTCACCCAGGGCCCGGTAATGTTCGGCGGTGACGGACATGTATCGCTGTTTATCCGCGACCCCGATCTCAATGTGTTGGAGCTCCGCGCCCGAGAAGAAGACCTCGACGCGATTGAGGGACTGGAGCAATACGAAAACATAAACTGACGGATGCGGCGGTGCCGGACCCATCAGTTCATCCGCCTAAAGCCACCACTGGATGACGTAGTCATAGGGCCCTTCGCGGTTGACTAGATCAACCCGTTGAAGCGCGATACGATAGCCGCCATCATTTTTCTTGAGCAGATGCCGATACTTGCCGGTAAAATTCCGAACCTCGTAACGGAAATATTCCGCGCAATGAAAGCGCGACCGGACGATGATATCGCCATTCGCCGCCTCGCTCTCGATGATGACGTTAGAGACCACGTGGCACAGCCGGTTATGAGGTGCTTGGCTATGCGCGCGGGGATGGGTGTTCCGCGCGTTCCGCATTAGCATCAAGCCCTGATCTTCCCAGAATATGTTCGGCTGGCCATCGCCTTCGGTCTGATCTTCTTCTGACGGCATCCAGTAGAAGCCGTCATCGGCAAACAGCGCCAACCAGTCGTCGAACTGCTTCTCGTCGAGAATTTCCGCTTGTCGGTAGAGAAAATTCTCGACGGCAAGCTGGGTTTGGGTGCTAACATCTGCGACAGAATGAGGATCTGACGCCGCCAATATTTCGCAGGCCTCCGTCATGACTTCACTCCCGTCTCGTCGGTCATATAATCACGCCACGCATGCATCATGTGCCGCAGCGGCAACTCGCTCATGCTGTCGGGTGCCGAATAGCTAATCCCGTCGCGTTCTTCATCTTGGCCGGCTTTGCGGTGGAAACTCACCCATTCCTTCGCCGAAGAATCTAAACCGTGCTGACATTTCCACCAGTTAAACAGATCGTCAGCGTTGATAAGTGTCGATGGCGAATTCACTAGATAGTAGTAGGCAAGCGACCGACGGTAGATCGTTTCCGGCGCATCCTTGAGCCGGAAGTGCCAGATTTCAGTGAGGGTCTTATCATGTGCCAGCGGTCGGATGGTTCGGAGCTGTTGTAGCGGCGGCTGCACCGAATTACATGGGTAAACCAGCATGTGATGGATATTGGTCTCGAGTATTTCCTCGGCCTTTTCTTCACCATAGGCCGCGTACATGCGGCGCACATATTCGTTGGTATCCGGATCATCGGGACGAAGTCCCATATATCCTTCTAAGCTGCTATGTCCGTTACGGTAACCAACAGTTCCGAACTTGGTCCAGCCGTCATGGCCAAGCCTGGCAAAGTCCGTCAGGAACGAGAGCTCCAGCGGCGGCTCCTCGCCGTCGGACCTTATTTTGGCTTCGAGCTGCTGGGCCGCCTTGCCGGTCGATTCGTGTGTAACGCCGGGATGAGACGCATCAAGTTGGTTCTCAAGGAAAATCTTCCAATTGGATTGCTGCACGATACGGAAGCATTCACCGACAATTTCAGTCTCTTTGCCGGGTGCACGATCTATTAGCTGATCGAAGGCCGCGGTTGATTCGCCAAGATGTGAACGCAGATCGGGTCCGTCTTCAGACAAGCTCGCAAACCAGAACCCGCGATAATTGTCAGCTCGCGGCGCCTTAGTCATATGGAATTCAGGGTTTGCGAAATCCAGATTCGTACCTTCGTATTCGCGCTTTGCCGGCATGCTTTCGAGCTTGCCGTCTAGGTGGAACGTCCAGGCATGATAGGAACAGTAAAAATTTTTGCCGGTATTGCCCTTACGCGCGGTGCAGAGTTGGGCGCCGCGGTGCGGGCATCGATTGAAAAGAACCTGGATATCACCGTTCCCGTCGCGCACCATCACCATCGGCTGGCGGCCGATCTGGGCAAGATAGTAATCGCCAGAGTTTTTTACCTGGCTCTCATGGCCCATATAAATCCAGGTTCGCTCGAAAATACGTTCCATCTCGAGATCAAAAATCTCGGGGTCGGTATAGGCTTTGCGGTGCGCGCGGTCAGGTTCCACCATTGCGCTAATCTGTTCTGTGGTCCAGCTCATCTCTGTCTCCCGGTCGTTAATGATGGATTTGTTATCCGGGGCGGTCCTCATCAAGCGCCCGTTGGGGAGAGTGTTGCCGTTTAAACCGCGCTACACTAGCCCTGCAATGCGGAACTTAGCCTAAATACGCAGTTATTATGCGTTTCTGAGCGTTTCCGACGGCAATTCACCGAACCGTTCCTTATAGGCTTGTGCAAACTTGCTGAGGTGGTTGAAGCCGCAATCCATTGCAACACCGGTTACCGACGTATCACCGGCATCGCTTTGTTTAAGCACGAGGCGCGCGTTATCGAGCCGGACATTTCGCAAATAGATCATCGGCGTCACGCCATAGTATTTCTGAAACCCCGCATGCAGCGACCGGCGGCTTACACCGCTTGCCTGCACCATATCATCCAGCCCAATGGGCTCATGCGAGTGACCGTGGATATAGGCAGCGGCATGTCGGACATGGCGGGGCCGAAGCGTCGGCGACCTATCGGACAGCAAATGACTGTAATTATGCGGCAAAGTGTTAAGCATCATGTCGAGCAACATCTGCATAGCGTCGCCGCTACCCGGCCCATCGAAGAATGAACCCTCCAGTTCCAAGTCCTGTGCCAGCAGATCGATCATCTTACCCAGTGTGGCCACCCCTCCTGAGAGTTGTTGGGGAGAGCGATCGAAAAATAACGGGTCGCGCACCGGCATGCCTATGCGCCGCTCCAGCGCGGCTTCCATATCAGTCTGATGAATTTTGACCATCATCTGCCTGCCGTCTGTATGCCAGATCTTGGTGTGCGGACCGTTGGCATTGATCATGTAGACCTCACCGGGATGAAATGATCGGTCTGCCCGAAGTTGGCCAACCGCCATTTCGCCTCCGAGATTGATCTCGCACAGATATATGTTGGCCATGTTCGGCACATTTATGCGCGCTTCGCCCTTACCGAACATAGAATATCCCATCTCATGAAAAGTCAGTGTACCGAGTGACGCCGTGCGGAAACGCACGGTCGCGGGCCGTTTTTGACGAGATTCATGAGAGAGAGAATGCGAAATTATGTTCTTACCGACGATCTCGCTGGTCTCACGGGGATCGCTGGAGACGAAATACGGCGTCCAGCGACCGGTATTTACCCCGATTTGACTCCTCTTCTGGCTCCCGTTTTGACCGATAGTCACGCGTTCCTTGATCATAGCGGAAAGCATGAACAAATTTAGTTTTAAAATCAATTTTCCCGCGCCACCCCTTTGACAATCCACAGGTAGCAGGAAAGAGTAACCCGTCTTCCCATGCAGATTAGACAGGTGATGCGTTGGCTTCCGACAATACAAAAAAATCGACGTTGGCAGCGGCAATCGCTGACACGCTTTCGTCCCGCGGCGTAAAACGCATTTTCGGTGTACCGGGCGGTGGATCGAGCCTGGACCTGATCGATGCGGCATCAATACAAGGGATAGAGTTCATCCTCTGCCGTAATGAAACGGCCGCCGCAATCATGGCGGCGGTGACCGGCGAACTGACAGGCATCCCCGGTGTTGTACTGACCGGCATCGGTCCCGGTGCCGCGAGCGTCGTCAACGGCATCGCCTATGCATCGCTGGAACGAGCACCAGTTATCCTAATTACCGACGCGCACGAGGATACCGCAACCGCACCACCCCATCAGATATTCGATCAACAGGGGGTGTTTGCGCCGATATCGAAAGCACAGCGGCGGCTGACTGCCGCAACAGGGGCCCAAGATTTCGAAGACCTTTTCGATCTGGCGGCCGCCGAACCGCCTGGCCCCGTCCATTGCGATCTGTCGGCAAAAGACGCGGCGAGCAGCACTGCGCCGTCAGTCAGTCAGTCGCCGGTCGCACGCCCCGCACTGGACGAATTTGCGCTGGCCAAAGCGCATGATCTGATCGGTGCCGCCGAGCGGCCAATGCTTGTAGTTGGGCATCAGTGCCGTCCAGCTGACCGCGCTGACGCGGCAAACAGCCTGAGCCGCACGCTGGGTGGCCCCGCCATGACCACATACAAGGCCAAGGGCGTCTTATCCGAGGACGGGCCAAATTTTATCGGTTTGTTCACCAACGCGAAGCTCGACCATGAATACCTCGCTCAGGCAGATCTAATCGTGTTCTGCGGGGTCGACCCCGTCGAAATGATTCCTGGCGCATGGCCGCATGACGTCCCGGTCGTCGTGCTCTCTGAAACACAGGGTCTCGCATGGCCGTTTATCGCGGATATAGAAATCGCTGGACCGGTGGCAGTTAGCGCATCATCGCTTGCACAAGCGCAGACAGATACCGTCTGGGAGGAGACCCAGATCGCACGCTTCAAAAGCAGCATTCGGGAAACCCTGACAAATACCGTTAGCGATGGCCGCGCTCCCGATGCAGTGATCGACGCGATCGCCGAGGCAGCCCCGGCTGGTGCCCGCCTGGCGGTAGACGCAGGTGCGCATATGTTTTCGGCGATGGCGCGTTGGCCAGCATGCGCGCCCCATGACGTGATGAAATCGAATGGCCTGTCGAGCATGGGTTTTGCAGTGCCGGCAGCACTGGGAAGCTGGCTGGAACAGCCGGACCGGCACACTATCGCGTTGACCGGTGATGGGGGCATGATGATGTGCCTGGCCGAGCTATCCACGGCGGCGCGGCTGAGTGCGGCGCTCACCGTCGTTGTGCTGAATGATGCCGCGCTCTCGCTTATCGATATCAAACAACAACGCCAGCAACGCCCGCCGCTCGGCGTACGCTATCCGCGCCCCGATTTCGCTTCAGCAGCGCGAGGCATGGGATGCTCTTCATGGACGGTGGCAGCGCTCGACCCGCTGGAATTTGCTCTTGCAGAAGCGTTCGAAACCGACGGTCCAACACTTGTGGATATAAGTATCGATCCGTCCGGCTATCGCGATCAGCTGACCGCATTACGTGGCTGACAACTGGGTCACGCAGGCCCCGAGCCGGGCCAGTTCTCCAGTTACCAGCGCTCTACGGCGAATTTTGTTTTACCATCACTTTAGTAAAGGAATCACGGAGGCCCACGGTCCGATTGAAAACCGGTTTAGCGGACCTCGTGTCGGGATCGGTACAGAAATAACCAAGCCGCTCAAACTGCACCACCTGTCCTGCCCGAACGTCTGCAAGTGCTGGTTCCAGTTTGCAGCCCGTTAGTGTTTCAAGAGAGTCTGGGTTGAGCGCAGAGACGAAATCTTCCGTAGCGCCAGGGTTTTCTTCGGCAAAAAGAGAACTGTAGAGACGCACCTCTGCCTCGATCGCGTGTTCTGCTGAGACCCAGTGCAGGGTGCCTTTGACCTTGCGCCCATCGGGCGAAGCCCCGCCGCGGGTTGCCGGGTCGTACGTGCAGCGTAACTCGATCACCTCGCCTTCAACGTCTTTGATAACATCAATACAGGTGATGAAATAAGCCGCCCGAAGACGAACTTCGCGGCCCGGGCTCAAGCGGAAAAATTTTGCCGGCGCATCTTCCATGAAATCACCGCGTTCGACATAAATCTCCCGGCTGAACGGCACCTTGCGCAGCCCTGCAGTCTCGTCACGAGGATTATTAACCGCGTCGACTTCCTCAACCTGCCCTTCGGGGTAGTTTTCGATCACGACTTTTAACGGACGTAATACCGCCATGCGGCGCAGTGCAGAATCGTTCAACGGATCGCGGATACAGTGTTCGAGCATCGCGGCCTCGACCGTGCCCTCGTTCTTTGAGATTGAGAGGCGGCTGACAAAGTCTCGGATCGCCGAGGCCGGAACACCACGGCGGCGCAGACCAGACACGGTCGGCATACGGGGATCGTCCCAGCCGGCAACATGACCGTCTTCTACCAGCTGCGTCAGCAAACGTTTAGACAATAAGGTGTGGGTCATATTCAGACGCGAAAATTCAAATTGCCGAGGCTCTGCCGGTACCGGCAGATTTTCAATCAGCCATTCATAGAGCGGGCGATGGTCCTCGAACTCGAGCGTGCACAGCGAATGGGTAATCCTCTCCATCGCATCGGTCTGGCCATGCGCGAAATCGTAGGTCGGATAGATGCACCAAGCATCGCCTGTGCGAGGATGAGGCGCACTGATGATCCGGTACAGTACCGGGTCGCGCAGATTAATATTGCCCGACGCCATATTGATCTTGGCGCGTAAGACGTGCGCGCCGTCCTCAAAGTCACCTGCACGCATCCGGCGGAACATGTCGAGATTTTCGTGGATGCTGCGGCTGCGCGACGGGCTTGCACGGCCGGGCTCAGTCAAAGTGCCCCGATATTCCCGCATTTCATCGGCCGACAAGTCGTCGACATACGCGAGACCCGCACCAATCAGGTGTTCGGCCCACTCGTAGAGTTTCTCAAAATTATCAGAGGCGTATCTGACCTCGCCGTTCCAGCCGACATCTAGCCATTTCACGTCAGCCTGAATGGCATCAATGAATTCCTGATCTTCTTTGGCCGGGTTCGTATCGTCGAACCGCAGATTGCAACTGCCCCCGAATTCCTGCGCCACACCGAAGTTCAGGCATATCGATTTGGCATGGCCGATGTGCAGGTAGCCGTTCGGTTCCGGGGGAAAGCGTGTCAACAGCCTCTCAACCGTCCCATTCGCCAAGTCGTCGCGAATCTGGTCACGGATGAAATCATGGATCTCTTCAGGCGCAGCGGTATCTTCAGTATTCATGACCCAGCGTATACCACGCCGATTTCATTGCGCTAAGGGGCAATGCCGACATTCAAGCCCAACGAGAAATTTTTTACGAAGGCAACCATCTCGTGCTGTTTTTCGATGGGCGGAAAATGCCCAACACCCTCGACCCCTGCGGATCAGACCCAAGCCATTGCAAAAACGATTGTTGCATGAAATTTCAAAATTAATAACACTCGGAAAGCCGGTTAAAAATTACCAAAAGCCATCGCCCCGCACCGGGAGTATTTCTGCTAAGCTGCCGAAAAGTAGATAGAAATACGGACCAAAAATGCTCAAAACTGGGCCCGCCGCCGGCATCTTCTGGATGTGTATGGCGACACTTATTAGTTCCATTTCCGGCGCCATGGTCCGCGAACTAGCGGGGGAGATCCCAACATTCGAGCTGGTGTTTTTCCGCAATCTCATCGCAATGGTTGTCCTCATCCCAATCGTCCAGCGCCAAGGTGTCGGTCTGCCCGCCAGAAGGCAGCTGCCCTATTATGGGATGCGTATAATGTTCGCGTTCGGAGCTATGGTGTTTCTGTTCTATGCTTTGGCACGGATGCCACTCGCGGATGTGTATGCTCTGCAATATACAATCCCGCTTTTTACCATCCTTCTTGCCGTGCTCTTCCTTCGGCAGAAAGCCGATATCCACAGCTGGGCAGCTGTATTTGTCGGGTTTGTAGGCACCCTAATCGTGATGCGGCCGGGTATCATTGAGATCACATTGGCCGCTCTTGGCGCCATAACCGCAGCCTGCCTTTCAGCCGGGTCGAATACGACCATAAAAATATTGTCGCGCGAAGACAACGCCGAGGCCATAACGCTGTGGACTAATATCGGCATGTTGCCGCTGGCGTTGATACCGACCATCTTTGTCTGGGTTACGCCGACGACGCAGCAATGGCCACTTATCATCGGCGTCGGCGTGGTCAGCAGCATAGGCGGCTATTGCTTTACCCGGGCAGTATCGGCGGCAGACGCACGAATCGTTCAGCCCTTCCAATTCTCGCGTATGATCTTCGCCACCGCCATTGGCTGGATCATGTTTTCTGAATTCCCTGACCTCTGGACCTGGGTCGGCGCCGCTGTGATTTTCGGCGCATCCTACTATATCGTCTATCGTGAAGG
>MDTB01042367.1_pt1 | contig 10852 bp, 9 predicted proteins | sample 811161 | NCBI WGS metagenome assembly MDTB01 (sample SAMN05326650, study PRJNA326480) | marine metagenome | isolation source: seawater | place: Mediterranean Sea | collected 2009 | reverse complement strand
CAAAAGGTAAATGCGGATTGGAGAGAAATTTCATTAACGGGCATGCCTCCCAATATTCCCCGATATATTACAGGCAAGAACTTGATTGAGTTGAAAGCGTTAATGATGAAACATGGGATATTATAGCCAACATAATTTACTTTACCGGTAAAGTTGCGAAGTGTTCTCCTAAATAAATTTTTACAATAAAATTAAATTTAAGAGTCACTATTACTCAGCGAATGGGGTTTGGTAGGCATTAACTGATTCATCCAACTATAATATCAAACGTCCCCATTTTTTCATTATTGGGTAAAGCCTTAAAGTCAACAACGACAGAAGATTTTCGTTTAATATTTTGTAGAAACATGTCTTGCTCATTTTCAGTTTCACCAGCAAAATACATCTGAGTTATAAATATGTTTTTGGCCTCATTGGTAATTTTAAAGTGTATGTGTGGTGTTCGTTTTATGCCATTATAATTATACCCTGAGGGTTTAATCGTGCGAAAACTATAGTCTCCGTTTTCACTAGTGTTTACCCTTCCATAGCCTTGGAAATTCTTATCCCAAGGTAGATTAGATTGATCTCGCTGGTCTTGGTATCTCCCCCATTTGTTAGCTTGCCAAATTTCAACTAATGCATTTGAAATTGGCTCTTTATTTATGTCTAAAACTCTACCTTTTAGGATGTGAATATCACCTTGAGCAAGTTTTTTATTATTATTTAAAAACGTTAGATCAGCGTCTTGGTCAATTGGTTTATTTATTGGGTAGAAAGGACCTTCAGTGTGAGTTGGTGTTGTAAGTATTCTAGCATTTAAGCTTTTTGTATTAGAATAAAGTCCAATAATTGAAGCGCTCGACAATAATAGCTTAGACAAAAAGTTTCTTCTAGTTTGGTTTTTCATAAATTATTATCCAGTATTCTAATGAATTTGATTTTTAATTTTTTTAACCGGATTAGGTTATTGACTCAATTGGTAATATTCAGACTTAAATCAATCAATTTGACAGTGTACTTTCTCAGACTTGGGAAATTTAACTAAATAAAACTAGTAGTATAGATGGAAAATTACGACGACTAGACTATATCAAGTAGTTCTTAAACTCTATAAAAACTAAATCAAGAAATTAACGTTTCGAGAAATGTTAGAAGATTAAATTGTATTTAAAACTTTTTCTAATGTTTTTAGACACTTTGAATTAGACTCTTCCGTGCTTACTGTGATTCTGATAAAATCCTCATAGCCACGATCTGCCCAGGCATTTATTTGGACGCCATTTTCTAACATTGTCATCATTACGTCCCTGCCGTGAGCAGGAACCTTCGTTGATACGAAATTAGTTACGGATTTGAGTGGTTTCAGCCCTAAATTACAAAGTCCATTATATAATTGATCTCTGCCAGTTTTTGTTTCTTGGAGAATAAAATTTAGGTATTCTTTATCTAAAAGTGACTCCCTCGCGGCATATTGTGCCAATAAGGGAACGTTAAAAACACACGTTGTTTTTTGGAGAGCTTGTGCGATTTCATTACTACTGCATAAAGCATATCCAATTCTCATTCCTGCCATGGCATAGGCCTTCGAAAACGTGAATACAGTAATCCATGGACCCTCTCTTTTCTTCAGAATACTTAAAACGTCTGGTCCTCCTGCATGGATACCATAATCATAGTAAGCCTCATCAACACATAATAGAACATCACTAGGCACGCCATTAATGGCTCTCTTTAAATCATTTTCTTCTATTATAGATCCACTTGGATTATTTGGAGTAATTAAAAAAACAATTTTTGTATTATCGTCTATTGCCGCGTGGACACCATCAATATCAATTTTCCCATCTGATAAATTTGGTATTTCTGCAACATCGGCTTCAAATGCTGCTACCATGGCTTTGTAGCCCCAAAATGTAGGTACTGGCAATACAAGTCCCTGGCCAGGGGACAGGGATAAGTCAATAGAACCTTTAAGAAGTTCTTCGCTACCATTCCCCCAGACTATGCAATTTCTATTAACTCCCGTTCTTTCTGATATTATATCAGTAAGATGCGGACATTGGGCATCTGGATATAGATTAACTGCGTTTAAGTTATCACGCATCGCTTGAATTGCTTTTGGAGAGGGGGGGAAGAAACTCTCATTTAACCCCATAGAATGTATTTTTGAGGTATCTAATCCTCGGTGCCTGAGTGCTCCGTCTGTTGGAGGATCAACTTTATTTGGGGCATCTTGAAGTGCTTTGCGGATATAAGGTAAATAGTTTTTAATTTCATTCATTTTTTTAGCCAGAATTAAAAGTTTAAGTATTGCGACATAACTGCTGTTCCGTGGGTAATTAGCAAAATGTCTAGCGCGAATCTTCCGATAAAACAAACATGCCTAGAGAATAAATATCTTAATGCTTTAACTAAATCTTTAATTGAGATAATTTCTAAAATACTTTTGGATCAAATTAATCTATTATTTTAGCGATTGATCTACTGAGTAATAAATTACTATTTGATTAAATTATTTTGTAAACGAGGCTTTATAATGGCAAACCTATCTTTAACACTAGCGATGGAAGACTATGATCATGTAAGGGATCTAATGTCTGGCGAAATTAGTCCAAAGGGGATAGATTTAACTTGTTTGAATTTCCAAGTTGAAGAGACATTTTTTAGATTTGCCAACGCTTATGAATGGGAAATTTCCGAATTATCATTGGCAAAATTTTGCTCATTAAGATCGCAGAAAAATCCAACAATTGTTGGAATTCCTGTTTTTATATCTCGCATGTTTCGCCATTCAGCTTTTTATATTCGCAATGACGAAAAAATAGAGAAATCAAGTGACCTGAAGGGATGTAGAATTGGTGTTCCAGAATGGACACAAACAGCTACTGTTTATGCTAGAGGTTGGTTACATCACGAAGGGGGGGCTAAATTAGATGAGGTTGAATGGGTCCAAGGAGGAGTTAACCAACCAGGCCGGCTTGAAATGGGCAAGACAAATGTTCCAAGTGGAATAAATATTACACCAGTAACTGATAAATCACTTTCGAATATGTTATTGGATGGAGAGTTAGATGCAATAATTTCTGCTAGACCCCCGGATGTATTCCTTTCGAATGATGGCCGCATCAAACGTTTAATGCAGAATTATCGAGAAGTTGAGCTTGAATATTTTAGACGCTCAGGTGTCTATCCCATAATGCATACGGTGGCTATAAAAAGAGATGTTTATGAGAAAAATCCTTGGATTGCGGTGAATCTGATGTCTGCATTTGAGAGCTCAAAAAAAAGAATGATCGAAAGAATGACAGATATTAATGTCTCACGTATACCTTTGCCATGGCTAACCGATACCTTTGAAGCTGCCAAGGCCGAATTTTTTAGTGGAGGTGATTACTGGCCTTATGGAATTGAAGGAAGCAGAAAAACTTTGGATACGTTTTTAAATTATTGCGATGAACAAGGTGTAACAAATAAAAAAATGACACCTGAAGAATTATTTGTAACAGAAACACTGCAATCTTTTAAAGTATAAATATAATTATTTATGTAAGTAAGGTGATTATAATATGATTAAACTCTATGATTTCTTTAATTCCGGAGCTTCCTATCGGACAAGAATAGCACTAAATTTAAAAAAATTAGATTATGAAAAAATTCCGATACATTTGACCCAAGATGGTGGACAACAATTCTCGGAGGAGTACTCGAATATCAATCCACAAAATTATGTGCCTACTTTGGTTGATGGAGATGTTCAAGTGATCCAATCAATGGCTATTATGGAATATCTTGAAGAGGAGTATCCCGAACCTAGTCTCTTGCCAGGATCAATGAAAGATAGGGCCCAAATACGGGCTCTCGCCAATATAGTAGCGTGTGATATTCATCCCATAAACAATTTGAGAGTTAGGCTTTATCTTGAAAACGAAATGCAAGTTGATAAACAGAAGCAAAAATTATGGATAGAAAATTGGATTTTCTCGGGATTTTCAGCCTATGAAAAGGCCTATAAAACCGGACCTAAGGGTAAATTCAGTTATGGGGATACACCTACAATGGCTGATGCTTGTCTAATTCCTCAGATGGCAAATGCTCGCAGAAATGAGTGCGATTTATCTAATTTTACTATTTTGCAGAGTATAGAGTTAGAATGTAATCGATTTGAGTCCTTTTCAAGAGCGTTGCCAGATAATCAACCACGATAAAATTATTAAGCAAAACGATTTTGTAAATTGGAAACTAATAAATAAGGTAATTATTATGGTTAAAGGGCGTTAGCCTTTTCCAAAGATTGTTTGCAGAGGACCAAATTGTAGTCTTCTCCATCACAACAATATGCTATGCCTGAGCCATTGCATCTTGGACATGGTATAGGCTTATAATGTCCTGAAAAGGTTATATTTTTATTGTTTTTTATCATCCCTTTATCACAATCGGGGCAAATCATATTTTTAAAGTCCTTTAGTTAGGCTAAAACAAATAATTAGGTGATATTTTTATCAATTCATAAAAAAAACTCGTAATACAATAAATATTAAGATTGAAAATACTAGTATAAAAAACTTGGTTCTTATATTGTTGTATACAAGTTAAATATTAAAATTTTCCTAGGAGATTAGCTTTAAATGAAATTTGGTATTGGCCAACCAGTAACACGAAAAGAGGATCCAAAATTTCTTAAAGGTCAGGGAAATTATGTTAGTAATATTAATTTAAAAAAGATGCTACATGGTTTTGTCCTTAGATCGCCACATGCTAACGCTAGAATTTTATCAATTGACACCTCTTTTGCTCAGAATACTCCGGGTGTCGTGGTTGTTCTAACCGGATCAGATTATGAAGCCTCGAACTTAGGCCTTATAGAGTGTGAGTCCATGGCGGAAATGTTAATGGGGGGAACTAAAGGAATTCAGAAACCTTATGGTGCATTAGTAAAAGATTATGTTAAGTGTGTTGGTGTTCCTGTAGCATTCGTAATTGCTGAAAGTATAGAGAGTGCAAAAGATGCGGCCGAATTAATTGAAGTAGATTATGAGACGCTTCCAGCATTAACGAGCACAAAACAAGCAAGATCGAAAAATGCGCCTTTAGTCTGGGAGGGCACTAAGGATAACGTTGCGTTCAAATATAAAATTGGAGATGTAAAAGGCGTTGATAACGCATTTGCAACTGCAACTCATTTGATTAAAGCGAAGATTGTTAATAATCGTATTAATACAAATGCGATGGAGCCAAGAGCTTGTGTGGGTATTTTCGATAAAGGAGAACAAAAATATACACTTTATTCTGGCAACCAAGGCCCGAACCGTGTGCGTGGAGAACTAACTCAACATATTTTTAAAATTTCTCCAACTAAACTTCAGGTTATAGCGCCAGATGTCGGTGGCGGATTTGGGATGAAAGGCGGATTCTATAGCGAGGATATACTTGTTCTTTGGGGAGCAAAATTGGCCGGACGGCCTGTAAAGTGGGTTGGAGAAAGATTAGAGTCTTTCATGAGTGATGCACATGGCAGGGATGTGATTGCTGATTGCGAAATGGCATTTGGTCCAGATGGGAAAATATTGGGACTTAGAGTGTTTGGAGATTATAATGTTGGTGCGTACTTGAGCCCTGCAGCAGGCGTCTCACCAATGTTTTTCTCGCTTTTATTATCCGGTGTTTATGCGATACCAGCAATTGATGTTACCACTAGGTGTTTTTTTACAAATATGGGAATGACGGCTCCATATAGAGGAGCTGGAAGACCAGAAGCAGCTTATATTTTAGAGAGATTATTGGATATAGGAGCTCGAGATTTAAACATTGATCCTATCGAGATTAGACGCCGAAATTTGATAAAATCTGAGCAAATGCCATACGAGACCGCACTGATGTCCAAATTAGATTGTGGAGATTTTGAAGCCGTAATGAACAAAGGAATTGAGGCCTCAGACTGGGAAAATTTTGAAGCACGCAAAGAGGAATCAATTACAAATGGAAAGCTCCGTGGTAGGGGTTTATCTGTTTACATGGAGTCGGCAGCTCCGTTTAATGAAAGAATGGAAATACGCTTTGATCAGGGTGGCGAAGTTACTATTGTATCTGGTACTCATTCACATGGTCAAGGGCATGAGACTGTTTACGCTCAAATGGTTTCTGAATTTTTGGGAATTCCATTTGAAAATATACACTTAATGCAGGGAGATTCTGATAAGGTTGCCATGGGTCGAGGAACTATGGGTTCCAGAGGGATGACCGTTGGAGGAGGTGCTCTCTTCAATGCGGCAAACTTGATTATTGAAAAAGGGAAAAAAATTGCGAGCCATATTTTAGAGGCTGGAGAAAGTGATATTGAGTTTGTCTCAGGGGAATTTATCGTTTCTGGAACAGATAAAAAGATAAATATTGCTGAATTGGCAAAAATGTCTTTTACGCCGGTAATGTGGCCAACTCATCTACCGATGGGATTAGATGCCGTTGGTGACTTCAACCCCGGAACAGGGAATTTCCCTAATGGTTGTCAAATAGCAGAAGTGGAAATTGATCCAGACACTGGAAAAGTGGATCTAGTAAAAATGATTATTGTTGATGATGTCGGGACGGTAATCAATCCGCTACTTTTAGAAGGGCAAATTCATGGGGGTGTTGCGCAGGGTATTGGGCAAGCTTTGTTAGAAGAAATGGTGTATGATGAAGATACAGGACAACTTTTAACAGCCTCTTTTCAAGATTATTGCATGCCACGTGCGGATCATTTTCCAAATATGGAGATTACAAATATGTCTATTCCAACAAAATCGAATCCTTTAGGGGTAAAAGGGGCAGGTGAGACAGGAACTGTTGGTGCTCCCCCAGCATTGGTGAGTGCTGTAAGTAATGCTCTTGGCGTTAATGACATAGCTATGCCTACTTCGCCGGAGCGGGTCTGGCGCGCATTAAGCAAAAGTGTAGCTTAATTAGCCAAAACTTTATTAACTTCTTTCTTCAGAATTTTAATAAATATGCTGACCATTCTTGGTGTTGCGGTGGAACGTCTGAACGAGACGCCAGCTGGAAATTTCCATAGAGTACCCTGTATATGAAGCGGTATAAGGCCCGCTATTTTAGCCATTTTTGACATTGATGACGCCGCACTCGTAAGAAAATTCCCTTCTTTAACCATCGAGAATGCAGTTTCAAAAGAATTAGTCTCCATTATTATTTTCGGGGGACTTATTCCGTTTGATGAGAAATAAGACCCTAATCTGCTTATTGCTACCTGATCCTGAGCGAGCATAATCCAATCATATGACATTAAGTCTCTAGCAGAGATAATTGTTTGGTTTGCCAATGGATGGTTGGCTCTCGCAAAAATGGTATGCTCAAAGTCTATTAGGTGCTCTTTGACGATTTCTGGATGATCTGGAAAGTCTAATGAAGTGCAGATAATATCGAGATCGCCCTGCAAAAGGTTTGGAAGGAGTGTATTTAATACACCGTTTAATAGATCAATTTTAAGGCCTCTATTTGATTTAATAATTGTTGCTGAAACCCGTGGTATGAAAAGTGTGGTAAATGCTGGACTAGCACCTATTCGAATAGCACCTTTATTGCCCCCTTTAATCGCTTCTATTTCAGCAGCCGCATATTCAAATTCCAATTCGACCAATTTCCCTCTACGCATTAAAATTTCGCCGTAAACATTAGGGACAACACCCCGTGAGTGTCTTTCAAGTAATTTTATGCCAAGTGAACTCTCGAGTTTTCTGATATTTTTTGTCAGAGCGGGCTGACTAATATTTAAAGCTATACTGGCTGCCGTTATATTACCGTGCTCAACAGCAGCTATAAATTGTCTGATTAATCTGTGATCAATAGAATAGGACACTGTTACCCCTTAATAGATATTCCTAAATTGCATATATATCCTAATATTTCCTATTGATTTTTTCTTAATTTGTCTAGCTAATATAACTTAATGTTATGGGGTTGGTTCAATCTTGTATTTGACGCCAAGCGCAACCTACCGCAGTATTGGGTGCTATAATTAAATCAAATAGTCTAATTATGAGGGGAGTAGTAAAAGATGACCCACGTCGTTGATCCTAAATCGGGTTTGCAACTGTATGAATTAAGTCATGTTTGGGGTCATGGCGTACCTTCCATGCCGGGTGACGATGATGTGAAAATGTTTCGTTCAGTTAAACATGGCCAACATGGTGTTATGACACATCGTATCACTATGGTTATGCATTCTGGTACACATATGAATGCGCCTATACATATGATTCAAGGCGGAGTTGCATTGTCAGATATTCCTTTGGATAGTTTATTTGGAAATGGTGTGATTTTATCAATACCGAAAGAACGATGGGAGTTAGTGACTGAGGAAGATCTAGAAAAGTCGAAAATAAAAATAGAAAAAGAAGATTTCGTTGTAATAGTGACAGGATGGCATCATAAATATTCGGATAGTTTAGAATATTGGGGAGAGTCTCCGGGGCTATCATCTGGAGCAGCAAACTGGCTTGTAAAGAAAAAAGTTAAGTTAGTGGCTATGGATACCCCTCAAATTGATCATCCTCTTGCAACATCTCTTGGACAACATCGTGGAGGTCCCCTTATGAATCGGATTGTAGGAAAATATGCTGATCTTACAGGTCGCGATGCGAGAATTGATTATCCAGATTGGAATATAGCACATAAAACACTGTTTAATGCAAATATTCCAACCATTGAGCAGGTTGGGGGCGATGTTGATAATTTATTAGGAAAGCGTGCAACAATGGTTGCGACACCGTGGCGTTGGCAGCACGGAGATGCCTGCCCGGTTCGTTTCGTGGCGATGATTGATTCTACTGGAGACTGTAGGATAGATAATGGCAGGGGAGAATAGCAAAATGACCAAAACTATTACAAAGGATGGTGTTCACCTGTATAATCTGAGCCAATTTTGGGGTCACCATATGCCGGAATGGCCCTCAACTCCAGGTATTAACGTTCACGTTAAGAAATTCCATGCTAAGGATGGAATATACCAAACTGAATTTGATGGTATAATGCACCGAGGTACGCATATGGATGCGCCAATCCATGTTACAGAAAATACAAAAGATATTATGGATTACGAGCTTTGGCGCTTTTTTGGAACTGGGGTAGCTATCTCGATTCCGAAAGGTAAGTGGGAGGTGATAACGGCTGAAGATTTAGAGAATGCTAGACCCAGAATAAAGGAGGGTGATATTGTTATGATAAATACTGGGATGCATTCAAAGATGAGTGACACCGACGAATACTATGCTTATTCCCCGGGAATTTATACCGAGGGAGCTCAGTGGTTAGTTGATAAGAAAGTTAAGCTTGTTGGTTATGACGTTCAATCAAATGATCACCCAATGGCAACGAAACTCGTTGATCATGGTTTAGGTCCAACGCATCCTCATCTAATTGAAGAATATAAAAAGGAATTTGGTCGAGATCCGAAAGAAGATTTTCCAGATTGGGAGTCGGGACATAAAACATTGATGATTGGTGGCGGTATTCCGGGTATTGAGAATGTGGGGGGAGATTTAGACGAAGTTACAGGAAAGCGTTGTACCTTTATGTGCATGCCATGGCGCTGGAAAGGAGGGGATGGTTGTGGTATTAGAATTCTTGCGGCAATAGACCCTAATCAAAAATTTAGATTCGAATCTGGACAAAATAGATAAGGAATGAACTATGTCGAATAACGAGATTGGAGAAGTCACAGATTGGATGAAAGATCCAAATAAGATGTTTGATGTGTCGGGCCAAACAGCAATTGTTACAGGGGCTTCTGGAGCATTTGGCAGAGGTATTGCAATAACATTGGCTGCTCAGGGGGCTAATTTATTATTGGCATCTGGTAATGAAGGTGAGCTTAAATCTGTCCAAAAAGATTGCATCGATGTTGGTGGAAAAGCTGAATATGTTAAAAAAAGGCCCGACAGTTTAGAAGATGCTGAAGCTATGCGTGAAGCGGCATTAGATGCTTTTGGTTCAATAAAAATGTTAGTAATAGGTTCCGGTTACAATAAGGCCGGTTTTATCCATGAAATGGATTATCAAGATTGGCAAGATGTTATGGATGCAAATGTTCGCGGCGCTTGGTTCATGGCTAAAGCTGTAGGAGGTTATTGGATTAAGAACGAGGTAAAAGGCAAGACTTTATTGATGTCCTCGGTTCGCGGACGACACGGCAACATTTCCGGATATACGGGATATTGTGCCTCTAAGGGCGCAACTGATGCAATGACACGAGTCTTAGCAACTGAGTGGGCTAAATATGGCACAACAGTTAACGCAATCGCTCCCACTGTTTTTAGATCAAATTTGACAGCTTGGATGTATGGCGATGATGAACTTGGACAGGCTACAAAAGCTCGATCCTTATCCAGAATTCCTTTAGGTCGCCTCGGCGAAGTGGACGATTTGATTGGGATGGCTCTATATTTGTTGTCTCCAGCTTCAGACTTCTGTACTGGACAGGTCATGTATATTGATGGTGGATTTACAGCTGGTTAATTAAGCGCTACCTTTGAGTGGAAGATAAGGGTTGGAGATGATAAATTATACGTTTCGATATTGTGCCCTTTACAACCACGAAGCTTGTAATTTTATGTAATTTTAATAGGAAGATAAATCCAAATTGTCATTTTATAACTCTGTGGTTAGGCCTTTGCTATTTAGTTTGGAAGCCGAACGTGCCCATTCTTTGGGTATTTTAGCACTTAAACTAGGTCTGTTTCCTAGTTTTAATAGACCAGTTGACCCTTACATTTCTTCGAAAGTTTGGAATTTGGACTTTTCGAGACCATTAGGAATAGCTGCTGGTTTTGATAAAGATGCGGAAGTTTATGGGAAACTTTTTAATCTTGGATTTGGGTTT
>MDTB01034859.1_pt1 | contig 10852 bp, 9 predicted proteins | sample 811161 | NCBI WGS metagenome assembly MDTB01 (sample SAMN05326650, study PRJNA326480) | marine metagenome | isolation source: seawater | place: Mediterranean Sea | collected 2009 | reverse complement strand
TTCGAAACATCGGACCGCTATGCAGAGCTGATTGCGCCTATTGTTTCGGCTGACATGGGCATTCCGTTTGTTCAGGAAGTGGTACTGTCAGGTGCTTACCGACAAATGGAGCACTCGATCTCAGGCAAGGATAACGTAGACAGCTTGACCGTTACTTATCGCATGAACGATACCTTTGGTTTCCGCTACAACGTTCAGAACACCGTTCGTTCACCTGCATTGGGTGAGGCGTTCCAGCCTCAGTTCATCACCAGCTACATCATTGATGATCCCTGCGATAAGTCGAATATTACGGGTGGTCCTGCCCCTGATAACCGAGCGGCTAACTGTGCTGCGCAGGGTATCACGCAGCCATTTACCTCAACGGCTGAAACTGCGTCTATTTTCGTATTCAGTGGTGGTAATCCAAACCTCGAGACTGAGAAGGCGGAGTCACTCAACTACGGTTTAGTGTTTACGCCGAAGGGTATTCCTTTCACTGATTGGGAAGTTCCTGGGGATCTCAGAATCGCGCTTGATTACATCGAGGTCGAACTCGAAGACGCGATTATTGAACTCAACCCTGATGAAGTACTGTCAGCTTGTTACGACGCGGATCCAAGCTCATTCCCGAACTCGTTCTGTAGCCAAGTGTTCCGTTTGGCCGATAACCAGATGGACGGCTTCAACCCCGGTTCTATCGGTGTCCAGGGTGGTACCTCAAACGGATCTCGATACGACTACAAAGGCTACGTGTTTGAGATGGACTTCCAAATCCCAACTAACGAGCTGATCGGTGTCGGCGCTGGTACTCTGAGCTACAACTTGAAGGGCTACCGCGAGATGACTGACGCGTTCCAGGCGACTGCTGCGTCTCCGGTTGTTGATACAACTGGTGCGTTCAATAAGCCAAGAGATCGCTTCTTGCACCAGTGGTCATGGGCTCACGACGGTTGGTTCGTCTTCCTCGATGGTACGTGGACTGGTGGCGGTAAGACTGATTTCTACTGGGATCAGGAAGCTGAGCCAGAGAAGTACATCTACATGGACACAGGTCGTGTATACCCCTACGAGATGGACGGTTACTGGACGTTTAATGGCGGCGCGTCTTACCGCGTAACTGACAACATGACGTTGTCTACCTACATCACTAACATCAATGATGATCAGTGTTCAGGTGACGATTGCTACTTGCCAGGCTATCGGACGCCACGAACCTTCAAGTTTGGTTTCCGCTACAGCATGTAAGCGAGTTTAGTAAGTAAAAGGGGAGCATTGCTCCCCTTTTTTTTGCAAGCTATTTGGGTGGTGCTCCGAGTCGACTTTTAGTGCTGTTTTCGGTGTCTCAAATCGATGTTAAGGACGCGGTGATGAAAACAAATTTGAATGCAGTCTCTGGGTTGTCTTGGAAGTTCTATGGACCAGATGCTCGATTTAATTATCCCATTGGTTATCACGGCACCCTATTAGGGCACGACAAATTTGGTCACCTCGACCTACTCTACCGCTGGGACCCTGGCAAGTATTGCCATTTTCATCGGCATCTCTGCGGTGTCCGCTCAACCGTCATTGCAGGGCAGCTCGAAGTGGTCACTTTTGAAAACGGAATCGAAGTCTCTTCCGTGACTCGTGAAGCAGGCAGTTTTTCTCATATGCCCCCAGGTGATGTTCATATGGAGCGCGGGGGCCCGAATGGCGCCACTGTGCTTTTTCACATATTCGCACCCGATGGGCAGCTTACCGAGCTACTGGCGGAGGATGGCACCGCACTGAAGACCCTGACCACTGAAGAGTTGTTGTCTCAGTTAAAGGCGCAGTGACCGCTTATGCTGGAGTGACTCAGGCCCCTAAATAATAACGGCGTTGGCCAGTGGATCACTTCCCGTGAGAAGCTCATGCAGCTCGTCTGCAAGTCGCTCCGATTCGGCGACGCAATGTTTCCAATAGGCGACACGCTCTGCCTCAGGCATCTTGCCGAAGTCGCGCCGGTCTGGAATTTTCCCAAAGGGTAGGCTCGCTATAAATTCATCGGTGGGGCATAGCGTGACTATCCCTGATGTTTCGGGCACCTGGTTAGCACGCCAGGGCAAAAACTTATCGAACCAACCAATAGTCACTCGCTTACTAAAGTGGGGATACAGCCAAACTTTGTCGGGCGGTAGCTTAGATAAGTCGAAGTGATAGTCTAGTATGCCACCGTCCCAATGCGCACCCATCGGTGACCCTTCAATATCGGTCACTGCTTCAAAAACGTAGGGGATAGCACCACTGGCCATGAGTGCATTGAATGTATTTTGGCAATTCAAAGATACATAGTCGGTACGTAAGCTTGAGAATAGAGCTTCTTGCGGATCTGTAGCCTCATGTGCGAACACGGTACGTCGAAACGACAAATCTAGCGATCGTCGGGTGATTGCATTGGCCAAACCAGCACAAGCCATTCCAGTAACTAGACCGGGCCCTTTGGATTGTTTGGTCAGTCCCAGGCCGCGTGCTGTCACCACCATCGATTGCAGCCAAGGGTGTTCGACAACATGCCGTTCACCGTTCTCACCTAATCCTGAACGGAGCAGCCACGCCGCTACCTCGGTTATTTCAGCTATTTTTGGTTTTGTGGAACGGTAACTTTGATCGAGATAGGCTGCTTCAAAGCGATCGAAGGCAGCCACGGGATCCAGCTGCGCCATGAGCGCATGCCGCCATGACCCGACCGACGACCCGACTGCTGGTAACGCTAGAGTTCGTGAGGCAAATAATTCGGTACATAGCACCCGATCCATCTGCCCTAGGATCAGCCACTTCGGACCGCCTGACGCACCGATAAGTCCGTCAAACAAGTCAGCATGCCAGCCCTCAGAGGATAGCTTTGCTGCCGCCTGCGTACCGACTCTTAATTCAAGCGCCTTCACCGCGTCCTCCCGCTACAACCGCGCAATCAAGTTTGATAATTTCATTCGAATACTCTGATAACGATGATCGTGCTATCGATAGCGTATACCTATTTAGGACCGCTAGCGGATCGATAGTAAGACACTCGGTGTAGATCATCTCTACATTCAATATGAATTCGGTGAACGATAAATTCGAGAAACAACGCCGACGTCAGTCGCTTAAGGGTCTCCTCTCTTTAAGAGCTAGGTTAAATCGAAGGCTCAGATATTTCGCGCGTGCGATCGGCCGCTTATCCACTTGATTATCGTATGTCGTGGTAATCGCGGTACCAGTCAACAAAGCGTTCCAGACCGTCCTCTATCGATGTCTGCGGATCATACCCCGCAATCGATTTGGCGGCGTCGATGTTAGCGCAGGTCTTGTAGACGTCGCCCGGTTGCATGTCGACGTACTCTTTTATTGCTTCGCGGCCACAGAGTCTTTCGATTGTGCCAATAAAGTCACCCAATTTAACGGGCTGGTTGTTTCCAAGGTTCAGTATGCGGTGGGGTATCTCTAGCTCATTGGGAGGTTTTTCACACGCGCCCAAGACGCCCGAGACAATATCGTCGATGAATGTGAAGTCGCGTTCGAGGTTGCCGTGATTAAATACCTTAATCTTTCTACTCTCGAAAATATCGCGGGTGAAGGTGTAATAGGCCATGTCCGGACGACCAGCGGGTCCATAGACGGTAAAAAATCGCAGGCCAGTCATCGGTATGCCAAAGAGTTTGGCGTAACTGTGTCCTACAACTTCATTTGCTTTCTTAGTCGCTGCGTACAAGCTCACTGGATCATCGGTGGGGTCGGTCTCGCTAAATATCGAGCGCTTGCTGTTACCGTACACCGAGCTAGAGGACGCAAATACGAAGTGCTCCGGTGGCGTCAGCCGCACTTGATCCAGAACATTCTGAAACCCCACCAAATTACTCTGCACGTACGCCCCTGGGTTTTCGATTGAATACCTTACCCCAGCCTGCGCTGCCAAATGGATTACCCAGCGAAAGGGACCTCGCGCGAATACTGATTCGACCAGCTCAGCATCGGCCAGATCACCTGAAACAAACGAAAAACGCGGGAACTCGTTGAGTTGCGCCAGTCGATGGTGTTTGAGCGCTGGATCGTAGTAGTCATTGATACTATCGACACCTACTACGTCATAGCCTTGATTAATCAGGGCTTTCGCTACGTTGGCGCCGACAAAGCCTGCGGCTCCTGTCACTAATATCTGGCTCATTGGGCTCCTGACTCGTGCATGAGTAAAAGGGGTGATGGTGCAAGTATACGGCTTGCCGATGCTGACTGTCTTCAGGGTGACTGTAGACGTGGTCATTGGCGTCTTTGCAATAAACGGTCAGTAGCCTCGCTGGCAATGCTACCATTAGGCCTCTCGTGTGTTGGGTGGTGTGACTTGCAGATAGTGCGTTGGATCCTAGGTATCGCGCTGTTGCTGGCGTTGGTTGTTGTTGTCGACCGTGTGCTCGGCTGGCAGTCAATTGCTGGCGATTGGCTGGCGGTATCGCCTCAGACGCTGGCGGTCGCCCTGGCCCTGTTCCTGTCGAGTCATCTGCTCCGAGCATTCAGAATATATCGGTACAGTGCCCGTGCCTTGGGTCTCGGATACGGCGATACCGTCAAAATTAGTGCCGTCCATCAAGCGCTTAACAATCTGTTGCCGATGCGCTTGGGCGAGGGAGCTTATCCGCTATTGATGCGCCAATACGGGGGCCAAGCGATCGGGTCGGCGCTTGCTGATCTCATCTGGCTTCGGTTGTTAGATCTGGTGATCATGGGGTCCCTAGTAGTCGCCTTGATCGTGGACGCGTTCGCCAACGCCACAGCCGTGGTCTTGAGCACCCTAGCAAGTATCGCACTGGCGTCGTTTATTTTGGATAGTGCGATAGCTGCGGGTCGACGCGGATCGGGCGATGCTAATAAGAGCCGGCTGGCTTCGGTGGTGACAACACTCGTTGATCGAGCACCCGCGACTTGGGGCCAACAAGCGGTGTTGCTATTACTCACCGTTTCGGCATGGACAGCAAAACTACTGGGTTTATTAATATTGCTCGATGCGATGACGGCTTTGCCGCTTACTACAATTTTAACGTCGCTTGTCGGTGGCGAGGTGTCTGGCATTTTGCCGGTGCACGGTCTGGCTGGCGCGGGTACCTATGAGGCAGCTTTCGTCGTTGCAGGCAGTACCAGTTGTGAGGCAGCGGAGCAGTTGTTGCAGGCAGGGGTTAACGCTCATATTTTTGTTCTGTTGACGACCTGCAGTTTAGCGGCACTCTTATTACTGCCATTGCTGGTGCCCACCGGCAAAGTCCGCGACAATAGCGGTAATTCAAGTGACTAAGACAGCAAGGGGGCGGGTCCTGTGACCGAATCTGCCGAACACGGCCACGACAGTTTGTCGGTAGTGATTCCGTTTTATAACGAAGTGGGGAACGCCGGCGAGCTGATTGCAGAGCTGCATGAGGCGCTAAGGCCGCTGACGATGCCCTGGGAGATAGTCGCGGTCAACGATGGCAGCCGCGACGACACGGCTGCGGAACTCGCTGCTAGCCGACGACGGTTTGGTGATCATGTTTGTGTGATTAACTTTGCCAGAAACTTCGGTCAAACCGCTGCGATGCAGACGGGTATCGATTATGCCCGTGGCAGTCTGATCGTCACTATGGACGGCGATCGTCAAAACGACCCGCACGATATCCCTCGGCTGATCGACTACTTACTGGAAAACGATCTCGACATGGTCTCCGGCTGGCGAAAGGATCGACAGGATGCGGCGATTCGTAGGAAGCTGCCCAGTCGGATCGCTAACCGTCTGATCCGTCGAACAACCGGCGTCGATGTCCGTGATAATGGTTGCAGCCTTAAGATTTTTAGAGCTCACATTATTAAGCAGGTGGTGCTGATGGGTGAGATGCATCGCTTCACCTCCGCCTGGGTAGCGAGTGTTACTGACCCACAGCGCATCGGCGAAATGGCCGTCAACCACCGCGCGCGGACTGTGGGTGATTCGAAGTACGGGATATCAAGGACGACGCGGGTCATCCTCGATCTGGTTGTCGTTTTGTTCTACATGCGGTTTTCACGGCGCCCCGGTCACTTTTTTGGCTCCTTCGGTCTAGCGCTCGGTGCTGTCGGCGGGGCTATGCTTGGTTATTTACTGATGGTTAAGCTGATTATGGGCGTGGATGTCGGTGGTCGCCCAATGCTCTTCGCAGGCGTGTTGTTTGCGCTGGCGGGCGTCCAGTTGGTGACAACGGGTGTGTTAGCCGAAATCCTAACGCGGAATGCTCCCGCTAAGGGCTACGCTGTGCGGTCGGCGAGCGCCATGCACGAACGCCGCTGGAAGGCTGGCGACAGCGAGTGATCCCTAGCTCTCACCTTAGCTGGTATGAGCGACCAGTCGTTCTAGTACTGTTATCGGTGCTGAGCATAATCGGTCTGGGGTTTGTGACGCCCCTATTTGATCTCGATGAAGGGGCGTTTACGGAGGCGACTCGTGAGTTGCTGGAATCGGGTAACTGGGTATCAACTTCTCTGAATGGCGAGCCGCGTCACGATAAACCTATTCTGATTTATTGGTTGCAGGCCATCTCAGTGACTATATTCGGTCAATTTGAGGGGGCCTGGCGCCTGCCTTCGATGCTGCTGTCGGGTATCTGGCTGTGGCTGACCTACCGCTTTGGACGGGAGTTTTTGTCGCCTCGTACCGGTGCTCTGGCTGTTTGGGTACTGGCATCATCGTGGCTGGCGACGGTGATTTTTAAGGCGGCGATCGCAGACGCATTGCTGAATACCTTGCTCTGCTGGACGCTGTTTACCATTTACCGGTTCACCCAAGCACCTAATGAGCGTACTCTCGCGATCGCAGGCCTTGCCATGGGACTGGGTTTTTTGGCGAAAGGGCCGGTCGCGGTTGTGTTGCCCTTGGGAACCCTGCTGATAGCCATGTCATTGCAGCTAAGGCTTTGGGAGTTTCTTAGTATCTGCCTCAAACCGGCTGCCTGGCTCACCGTGCTCCTGGTTATTACCCCCTGGCATGTAGCGTCCTATCTCGATCAGGGCTGGGCTTTTTTCGAGGGCTTTTATCTGGGGCACAATCTGGGTCGTTTCAGCGATACGATGGAGAGCCACGGCGGCTCTTACAGTTACTACCTGCTATTGCTTCCTATCATCGTTATGCCGTTTATCCGCTGGTTACCCGCCACCCTTGGTCATGGCTGGCGAACCTTTATTAACCGGGATCAATCATTAGACTTATTTTTGTGGTGCTGGTTTGGTTTGACCTTCGTTATCTTTTCCGCGTCTAGCACGCAATTGCCGCATTATCTTCTTTACGGCTTGACGCCGTTTTTCCTCCTGCTGGCTCGTCGAATAGACCAGCAGATTAGCGTTGGCAAATGGTGGCTACTGCCGGGACTAACACTCGCTGCATTTTTTGCCCTGTTTCCGTTGCTCTTGCCCTGGGTTAACGCGCCAGATCAGTATTTGGAAGCGACATTGGCATTGGGCACGCAAGTGTTCGAAAACTGGGGTGGACCCGTTGTGGTGGCGCTTGCGATGCTCGCTGTTATCAGTGTTTGGCTGGCTCGAAGTAGCTCGATTTACGGTATTTTAATGAGTACCGCGGCTGTTGCTCTAAGTGTTAATTTTGTCGCGATGCCAGTCATTGCCGCTGCGCAACAACAGCCTGTGAAAAATGCGGCTGAGTTCGCGTTGGCAAACCACGCCGATCGCGAGTTTGTAGCTTGGCGAATCGATATGCCGAGCTTCAGTGTGTACACCGATCGTATTGTCCCGAAAACAACGCCGGCACAGGGCCAGTTGGTCTTTACCAAGCGGGGGAAACTCGACTCGCTGGCGCAGCAAGTCAACGATGCGACGATTGCGCCGGTATTTTCCGACGGCGGTATCGTGCTTGTGCTAATCGGTGGGTTTGATCAGTGACAGGCATTGCCGATTTTTTGAGTAATGCCGATCGCGAGTGGTCCGCGCGCGGTAACCATGATTATTTTTTGCTCTACACGGCGGCACTACTGGTACTGGTGACCAGTGGTTTGATGGCGTTGGGCGGGCATCATGCTGGATTCCATGGTTGGCAATCAGCAGCAAATTCGACACTAAGCCCCTGGCTGTGGACGAATATCACGTTTGTCGGTGACACACTGACTGCGCTGGCCATCGCCTTAGTCGTAGCGATACGGTTTCCGAAGGTGGCTCTTGTGACATTACTGGCCGCCCTGCTCGGTGGAGTAGCGATTCAGATGATTAAATATGCGCTTGCACTACCTCGCCCGCCAGCCGTGTTAGCCCCAAATGACTTCACCTTGATCGGTCCGGGAATAAAGAGCCGTTCCTTCCCCTCCGGTCACACCGCTACTGCATTTTTAATGATGGGGGTCTTTACCCGCGCTGTATCCCTGCCGGCGACCAAAGTCGTATTACTTGCCTTGGCCCTATTGATTGGTATTTCCCGCGTAGCTGTTGGAGTCCATTGGCCGGTGGATGTCATGGTGGGCGGCGCTATCGGGTGTATCGGCGCTTTCCTGGCCTTGCGATGGGGTGACCGGATGCGACAACCAATATTGGCATTTGCCTTGATCATGTTGTTGATGGTCGTGGCGGCACTTCAACTCCTGGTTTACGACGGGGGTTTTGAGGCGACCGCGGTCACAGCGCCTGCTTTGGGGATAAGCAGTTTGCTACTGGCGGGATATTTGGCCTTTAAGCGTTGGCGCAATTGGAGTGCCGCGCTGTAGTTCACTACTGTGTCATGCCTTGAGCACAACCACACCACATTCGGAACCATTGCTTTGTGACCAGCGTATTCACGGTATCAATCTATAGAACTGAAGCAGTGATAGAGACATCATGTTCGATCAGGCGATAGTCAGAGACGCAAAACGTGGCCGTTGGCTGCGATTTACTGACTGTATCGATAGCGTCAGCTGTCGAGATACCAGTGCGGTCGCGGATTTGCTCGCCGAGATTGAACGACGGTGTCGAGAAGAGTCCCTGCACGCTGTTGGCTATGTTTCCTATGAGGCCGCGCCTGCTTTTGACGCCTCGCTGCCCACCCAGACGACACACTTACCACTGATTGGCTTTGCGCTGTTTCGTGCTCCCGAAGTTCTTGATACCACTCCAATGCATGGATTGGAGGAGGTGTCGGAGTCTCTCGAATGGCGTTTAGGTGAAAGCCAGGAGGCTTTTCAACATAAAGTCGAGTCAGTTCGGAGTTTAATCGCTGAAGGCGCGGTTTATCAGATCAATTTGACGTCACGGTTAAGCCAATCGGGCGTTCTGACCGAGGCAGACTTCTTCAGGATCGCAGAGGGGATGCCTTACGCAACCTTTCTCTCGGGGCCCGAGGTGGCAATTGCGTCAGCCTCGCCAGAATTATTCTTCGAGCGTGTCGATGGGCGGCTAGTCAGTCGTCCCATGAAGGGCACAGTCCGGCGCGGTACGAACCAAGCCACGGACAGCTTAGCTAAAGCATGGCTCGAGTGCTCTGAGAAAAACCGTGCCGAGAATGTGATGATCACCGATATGGTGCGCAATGACATTTCTCGAGTGGCATCAAAAAATAGAGTGGTTGTTGATGAGCTCTGCGCGGTAGAGGCCTTTCCCAGCGTCTGGCAAATGATCTCAACGGTTTCGAGCGATACCAACAGTTCACTGCTTGATATATTTAGGGCGCTTTTCCCTGCGGCGTCGATTACCGGTGCACCGAAGCGAGCGGCGATGGAGGCAATCAAATCACTCGAGGATCAACCTCGTGAGCTCTATACGGGCGCGATTGGCCATATTGAGCCCTCGGGTAATGCTGTCTTCAATGTGGCAATCCGCACGGCTTGGATCGACAAGGTAGCCAAGCGGTCGGTCTTTGGGGCTGGCTGCGGCATTGTTTGGGACTCCGACCCCTACGACGAATATGTGGAGCTCATGGCCAAAACAAAGATCTTGAAGCGGCCATCGTCATGGTTTCATCTGTTTGAGACCATGCTACTCGAGGCGTCAGGCTCTGTTCAGTTTATGACTGAGCACTTGGATCGGCTGGAGGCTTCTGCTGAGTTTTTGGGTTTTGAATTTGATCGATCCGAGGCTCATATCGCCCTAGCAGGCTTGGCGGCCGAAATACAGGGACCCAAGCGCGTGCGATTACAACTCGATCGCGATGGTCGGCTTAGCTCTCAAGTTAAGTCTCTCGCTGACACCTTGCTGGCTCGCTCGGATTGTGTGCGATTAGCAATCGCTGAAACCCCCGTTGATTCGGGCGACATGTTTGTGTGCCACAAAACCAGTCATCGCGCAGTCTATGACCGAGCCGTGGCTGAGGTGCCGAGGGGAACCGAACCTCTTCTGGTCAATGAGTTAGGACACATCACCGAGAGTGCCATTGCCAATGTGGTATACGAGATCGACGGTCAGCTCTTTACACCCCCAGAATCCGATGGGTTGCTGCCGGGTGTATTGCGCGGTGTGCTGATCAGAGAAGGCAAGATTATTGAGCGATCGTTGCCCGTCAGTGAATTGGCCGATGTCACCAGCTGGTGGCTAGTCAATGCATTGCGCGGTTGGCGAGAGGCCAAGCTGGTGTCTGCAAGGCTTCGCGATCTGCAAATCGCCTAGCGCGTGGATCCTTGTCCATCCTGTGTTGGGGCTAACGTGATGGCCCACCTGCCTTTCGTCAGGACTACCGTTACATTTGCAGCTTCGCGCTAGTCCCGCGCCTAGGCATACGAAGGTTTTACCAGTGGTGAAGAATACTCTGAGTGAATCAGACCTCTCACGCGTCATTGAAATGGCCTGGGAGGATAGGACACCTTTTGAGGCGATTGAGACGACGTACGGCCTATCGGAAGCCGAGACGATTAAGTTGATGCGTCGTAGCTTGAAGCCATCCTCCTTTCGTCTATGGCGTGCTCGG
>MDTB01001594.1_pt1 | contig 10852 bp, 11 predicted proteins | sample 811161 | NCBI WGS metagenome assembly MDTB01 (sample SAMN05326650, study PRJNA326480) | marine metagenome | isolation source: seawater | place: Mediterranean Sea | collected 2009 | reverse complement strand
TTCTTGCCAATATTCAATCAAATCTCTTAACCAATCTTCGACTTTATCTAAATCCAATGAGGCCTCAGCAAAGGCAAGACAAAATCTAGTATCTAACACAAAACAATATAAAAAACCAATAAAACTTAAAAGGCATAACCATTTTAGGGCATTAAATTCTTTCATCTATTTTTTTAACTTTATATGTGAAGTATTGATTATTATTAATATGTTCAAGCTTTAATTCTGTTACTAATGAATCCCTTTCAACAGAGAGAATAATAGATTCATTTTGAAAATAGTTCAACCAACTATTTAAGTCATTGTTTATTGCATAATCATTAATTGAAATTAATTTATCACCAATAGCTAAGCCAGATAAGAAAGCTGAACTTTTTTCTAAAAGATTATGAACCACTAATTTTCCTGACTTAATAGATGTTTTAAAGCCGTATCTAAAACTTAGGTTTTCACTTGGAATATTTTCATATTCCCAACCAAAAATACTAAAGGCTTTTTTAAGATAATTGGTAAAATCAGTATTATTATAAATAAGCTTATCGAATATTTCATTAAAATCTGAACCTGAGACCTTTTCCAGCCTATTTTTATAATCATTTTTATCGTAATTAGTTTCTAAAGCTGATCCAGAATACAACCCTTTCATGACATCATGTAAAGACTTTTCCCCACTAGTTTGCTCTCTGATTTTAGCATCACAAATCATTGCAATTAAAGCCCCTTCTACATAAATAGAAACTTTTCTTCCAGGTGCTCCAGTGACATAACCATCTAACCAAGTGTCCCAACTGGACTCTGCTACTGAGTAATGATTTCTACCGTCATTATGAAAATGCCTTACCAAAAGGGTTTCTAATTCACTAAAATAATCTTTTAAAGAAAATACACCTGATTCATAAAGAATTCTATCACCCATATAGGTTGTCACACCTTCAGTAACATACCCCAATCTGGTATAGTTTTCTTTACTGAATTCATAAGGTTTCATTTGAGTAGGTCTAATGGACTTAACATTCCAAACATGATAAAGTTCGTGGGATGATATTCCTAAAAATTCATTATATAATTTACTAAAAACATCATAGCAAGAGCCCAACAAAATGACTGTTGATTGGTGATGTTCAACACCATGATAGGATTTGTAAGGGGTAATTTGAAAGAAAAAATAAAATTCTTTGTGCGGAAATCCTCCAAATAAATTGATTTGGTAAGAGCTGAACTTTTTAAAATCTTTTTCCACCCTATCCCAATCAATTTTAATTTCTCCTTGAAAACAAAAATGGAAATCTACATCGCTAATCACTATTTTTTTGTACTTTAAAGAACCGCTAGCTATGATTGGGGAATCAGCTAATTGATCAAAATTAGTTGCACTTAAACAATGATTGTTTATCTTTTTTAGAGAACTATAAATCATATAATTTTTGGGGAGTTTAAAATCAATTTCATAGTTCACATCATCTTCATCAACTATATAAAACATACAATTTACAGGATTGATATAAATCTGATCAGCACTTAAATAAGTAGAACCAGCATTTAGCTCTGCTGCATAGTAGCTGTACTTTACAACAACTTGATTTTCTTCAGTGCAATAAATTCTCCAAGAATCTTTATTTAGTTTTACAAAATCTAACTTGTTATTATCATTATCATAGACCTTTAAATCTTTGATATTCTTTGCAAAATTAGCTAATTCATAACGACCGGGTCTCCAAGCAGGAAGCTGCAAATCTATAGTATCCCTTTGTTCAACATTTATGTTGAGCTCAAAATCAACAAAGTGGTTCTGAGGATGAACATAACTAATAAAATATTTCATAGATCAAAAATAGGATTAAACTTCTTAAATACTCATTAGATGAAGGCAGTTATTTATATTTGACAAAAAATAATTTGAAAAAATTTGATGTTGTTCTCTTAACTGACCACAGATATGTGGCTCCCAAAGAAGAAAACCAATACATAAAAAACGTATTAAAGGAGGATAATCTTGTTCTAAAAGCACTTGATAAATTAGGGCTCAATACAACTAAAAGAGACTGGAATGATCCAAATTTTGATTGGAATTCAACTAAAGTGGCATTATTTAGATCAACATGGGACTATTTTGACAGATTTTCTGAATTTAGAAATTGGCTTGATAAAGTTAAAACTCAATGTTCACTAATAAACAGTTATGATCAAATCAATTGGAATTTAGATAAACATTACCTAAATGATTTAAAACAGTGGGGAATACCAATTCCAAATAGTCATTTCATAGACAAAAAATCAAACCAATCACTTTTAGATATTACTAATGAATTATTATGGAACGAAATTGTGATTAAACCTACTATTTCAGGGGCAGCAAGACATACTTACAGACTTAAAAAAGAAGAACTCAGTAGTTTTGAAAACCAATGGAAACAATTGATTAAAAATGAAGATTTCATTCTTCAAGAATTTCAGAACAACATTCTAAAAAAAGGAGAAATAGCAATAATGATATTTGGTGGAGAATTTACCCATAGTGTATTAAAAAAGGCAAAACCTGGAGATTTTAGAGTTCAGGATGACTTTGGTGGTAGTGTAGAGAAATACCAACCAACTAAGGAAATAATAGCATTAGCAAAAAAAACAGTTCAAATTCTAAATCCAGTTCCAGCTTATGCAAGAGTTGATATTATATGGGATAATGATATGCAACCCGTTGTCTCAGAATTGGAGCTAATTGAACCTGAACTTTGGTTTAGATTAAATGAAAATGCTGCGGATCAATTGGCCTTAACAATAAAAGAATTTCTAAACAATTCATCACGATCAACAATTTAAAAGAGTTAATTTATATTTTCGTAGAAATATTTAAATCATAAAGAATGAATTACGATGTTATTGTACTAGGAAGTGGTCCAGGTGGATATGTAACTGCAATAAGAGCTTCTCAGTTAGGTCTTAAAACTGCAGTAATTGAAAAAGAATCTTTAGGTGGTGTTTGCCTAAACTGGGGATGTATCCCAACTAAGGCTCTTTTAAAAAGTGCAAATGTTTACGAATACATCAATCATGCTGAAGATTACGGAATAAAAGTCAGTAGTCATAAAGCTGATTTTAATGCAGTTGTAAAAAGAAGCCGAAGTGTTGCTGAAAAAATGAGTGGTGGAGTTCAATTCTTAATGAAGAAAAATAAAATTGATGTGATAATGGGTACCGGAAAAGTTCAACCCGGAAAACAAATTGAAGTCACAAATGCAGATGGAAAATCAGAAACTTACTCTGCAAAAAACATTATCATTGCTACTGGTGCTAGATCAAGAAATCTTCCAAGCTTAGCACAAGATGGAAAACAAATTGTTGGTTACAGAGAAGCAATGGTTTTGCCAAAAATGCCAAAGAAAATGGTCATTGTTGGATCCGGAGCTATAGGTGTTGAATTTGCCTATTTCTACAATGCAATGGGAGTTGATGTAACTGTGGTTGAATTCTTGCCAAATATAGTTCCTGTTGAAGATATTGATGTTTCAAAACAGTTAGAAAAAACATTTAAGAAAAAAGGAATCAGTATTATGACTAACTCATCTGTTGAGAAAGTAAATAAATCTGACAAAGGATGTGAAGTAATTGTTAAAACAAAAAAAGGAGAAGAAAAAATAAATTGTGACATTGTACTCTCAGCAGTTGGAATACAACCTAATATTGAAAATATTGGTTTAGAAGAAACTGGAATTGTTGTTGATGCAGGGAAAATTGTTGTCAACGAATACTATGAATCTAACATTCCTGGATATTATGCCATTGGAGATGTTGTTGCTGGACAAGCTCTTGCACATGTGGCATCTGCCGAAGGGATAACTTGTGTTGAAAAAATTGCCGGACATAATCCTGAACCTATTGATTATAATAATATACCAGGTTGCACTTATTGCAGTCCTGAAATTGCCTCTGTTGGAATGACAGAAAAGGCTGCTACAGAAGCAGGTTATGAACTCAAAATTGGTAAATTTCCATTTTCTGCCTCTGGAAAAGCGAGTGCAGCAGGACATAATGATGGTTTTATAAAATTAATATTTGATGCAAAATATGGCGAGCTTCTAGGAGGGCATATGATTGGAGCAAATGTTACAGAAATGATTGCAGAGATTGTAGCTCTAAGAAAATTAGAAACTACAGGCCATGAATTAATTAAAACTGTACATCCTCACCCAACAATGAGTGAAGCAGTTATGGAAGCTGCTGCTGCTGCTTATGGAGAGGTTATTCACATTTAATTGCCATTAATTAGGTTTAAAAGCTCTTGATCAGATTTTCCAAAAGCATTTTCTAGATAAATAGAAGCATTCTTACTTAGTTGGTGGTCTGGATATAGTGATATCAAGTCTTCATAAGCAAGCCTTGCATTGTTTTTATCCCCCAAAATATTATCTAAAATCCTTGCCCTATTGTGCAAATAAACTGGTGCATTTTTACTATTTGGAAACCTCTTTTGAGCTTTTTGAAAATAGCTAGCAGCGTCTTTAAATTGTTTGGCTGCTTCTGCCCCGGTGGCAGCACATTGTAGAAGAAATTCGTGCTGCTGATCAGTAAAATCCAATTGATTATCAACATAAAGCTTTAACGATTTATTTTTGATTGCATTTCCTAAATCAACTATTTTTTTGGAATCTGAAGGTTTGGTGTTGATCAATGAATCATTTAGATTTTCAAGATATTTGAATTGATCATTTGGACTTAATTCTATATTTTCTTGTTTTTTTTCTGATTTACAACCTGTTAGAATCAAAATAGAACAAATAAATAATACTTTTTTCATCTTTTTAAATTTGGGAATTTCATTTTATAATCTACATCAACCTTGCCTTTACTTATATCATCAAGTTTTCTTTTTAATAAACGTCTTTTTAATGGCTTCAAGTGGTCAGTAAATAATATGCCTTCTATATGATCATACTCATGTTGAATAATTCGTGCAGCTAGTCCTGAAAATGATTGCTCGAAAAAGTTCCAATTTTCATCATAATAACTAATTTTTATGATTGATTTTCTTTCAACATCTTCTCTAACGCCAGGAATACTTAGACAACCTTCAGAAAAAGGCCAAATATCTCCTTCTTCATGTTCAATTATTGGATTTATAAATACCTTTTTGAAATCTTTTAAAATCTTTAATTTTTCATTGATTTCCTCACCTTCCTCTGGTTCAGCAAAAGGTGAAGCGTCTACTACAAAAATTCTTAACGATTTACCCACTTGCGGACCAGCCAAGCCAACTCCACTAGATGAATACATAGTTTCAAACATGTTATCGACTAAACTTTTTATATCAGAGTTTTCTTCAATTTCTTCACATTCTTTTCTTAGTACTGGTAAGCCAAAGGCCATTATTGGTAAAATCATGCGGCAAATATAAAATGATTTATGATTCTATAAACAGTTGATTAATACTCAATATCTAAATTAAATTTTTCTTTAAATAAATGAAGATCAGGATTTTTTTCAGCCATTTGAAAAAACCGCTCCTTACTTGTAAGTTGAGATAATTTGGGTTCATTGGGTGAGGTAAGTTCAAGATTTAGCTGAATATGACCATTATTAAGTTCATTCCTGAGATAATCAAGTAGAGGTTGACTTTCTTTGTGGAGTTCCATTTTCTGGACCTTACTGTCAATAATGAAATTTACTGAAAAATCTTTGTTTAATAATGGTTTAGATTTCGAAAGTGTAGTATGTAAACCTATTTTGCCTTCTTTTTTTCTCAGATCTGCAAAAGCAATCCATTTTTCCTCAAGTAACGTTTGTGAGAATTTTGATGACGATAAATTTTGTTCTACTTTTTTTTCAGTATCAGACTCACTTTTTTGATTTATTTTTTGTCGAATTCCTGTGATAGAAGAAGTAAGTGATCTTTTATTAATCTTCAGATTATGCTTTGGACGAACAATCTGATTGGTTTCAACTTTAGGATCTGTGTAAGGTTTTACAATTTCTTCTTGGTCTATAGTATCACGTTTTGATTCATTTTGATCAGATGATGGAGGAGAAAAATTTTCGAGGTCAAAAAAGTCAGGTGATATAATTTCTATTTTTTTAGACTTTTTTTTTTGAATACTCATGGAGCAAAGTTTCATAATAAGAATTTCTACATGAAGTCTTTGATTCTTACTGGCTTTATAATTAATATCCGCCTCATTGGTGAGTGAAATTAATTCTGTTAAATTGAGTATTTCAAATGACTTTGCTTGTTCTTGAAATTTTTGCTTGACATTTTCAGAGTGTTCCAAAATTTTTAATGTTCTTTCATCCTTACATATCATCAAATTTCTAAGATGTGATCCTAATCCATTTAAAAACAAATGTCCATCAAATCCTTTTGAGATTATTTCATCATAAAGAATAAGGGCATCGTGAATGGCATTGTGTTTTATGTTATCGCATAATTTAAAATAATAATCGTGATCAAGGATATTTAAATTTTTAACAACTTCAGAATAAGTTATGTTTCCATTACAAAAATTAACCATTAAGTCAAAGCAAGAAAGTGCATCTCTAAGAGCTCCATCTGCTTTTTCAGCAATTACATGCAAGGCTTCTTTTTCAGCATTTACACCCTCCTTTACAGCAATACTGCTTAGATGAGCTATCATTGAAGGAACACTTATTCTATGAAAATCATAAACCTGGCATCTTGATAGAATTGTGGGAATTATTTTATGCTTTTCAGTTGTTGCCAAAACAAATAAAGCATGTGCAGGCGGCTCTTCTAGGGTCTTTAAAAAAGCATTAAAAGCACTTTGAGAAAGCATGTGAACTTCATCAATAATATATACCTTATACTTCCCTTTTTGAGGTGGAATTCTTACCTGATCATTTAAATTTCTAATATCATCAACTTGATTATTAGAAGCAGCATCAAGCTCATATATGTTATAGGAAAAATCAACTAACTCTGAATCGTGTTTTAAATTAATTGATTTAGCAAATAATCTTGCAGTTGAAGTTTTACCTACTCCCCTCGGGCCGCAAAAAAGATAGGCTTGGGCAAGCTGATCACTATCAATAGCTTGCTTTAAAGTGGTGGCAATATTATCCTGACCAATGATGGTTTCCCAACTGTTGGGACGATACTTTAAAGCAGAGACAGTGTAATTATTTTCAGCCATTTAACAAATATAAAATAAGCAACTGATCAACAGGCCTACAAAACCTAAAATAATTCAATAATTTTAAAAGAATATATTTTAATAGAAATATGTTTTATTTTTAGAGGAAAATTATATCTTTGCCGTCCAAAATTTATAAACCAATTTAACAATAAACATAATGAACTATTACGAAACTGTTTTCATTTTAACTCCCGTTTTGTCTGAAAAACAGACAAAGGAAGCAGTAGATAAATTCAAAAAGTCATTGAAAAATAGCGGTGCTAAAATCAATCACGAAGAAGCTTGGGGCCTCAAGAAATTGGCTTACCCCATTCAGAAAAAGTCTACTGGTTTTTATTTTCTAATTGAATTTCAAGGTGAAGGAGATGTCATCAAGAATTTTGAAGTTGAACTAAAAAGAGACGAAAAAGTGATGAGATTTTTAACCATGAAAATGGACAAAGATCATGTTGTATATGCTGAAAAAAGAAGAGTTAAACTCAACAAATCTGCATAAATTAATTAAAACCATTTAAACTATTAGCTATGGCTGACAATTCAGAAATAAGATATCTAAACCCGATAGATATTGAAGTAAAAAAAACAAAGTATTGTAGATTTAAAAAATCAGGGATAAAATTTATTGACTATAAAGATCCTGACTTTTTAATGAAATTTATTAATGAACAAGGTAAACTTCTTCCAAGAAGAATTACTGGAACATCTGCAAAGTATCAAAAGAAAGTTTCTCAAGCAGTTAAAAGAGCAAGACACTTGGCGATACTTCCCTATTTAGCTGATCAATTAAAATAAAAACCATGGATGTACTATTAAAAAAAGACGTAGAAAGTCTAGGCACTAAAGATGATATTGTTTCAGTAAAAAATGGATATGGAAGAAATTTCCTAATTCCAAAAGGAATTGCTGTTCTTGCTACATCCTCAGTAAAGAAAATGCATGCTGAGAATTTAAAGCAAAGAGCTCACAAGGACAATAAACTCAAGAAAGAAGCAGAAGACTCTTTAGCTAAACTAACCAAGAAAACATTTACTGTCCCAGCTAAAGTTGGAGAAAGTGGTAAAATATTTGGTTCTGTTTCAAATATTCAGCTAGCAGATGCGCTAAGTAATGAAGGATTCAAAATTGAAAGAAAAAATATTACTCTATTAACCAACAATATTAAAACTATTGGTAAATATGAAGCTGAAATTAAGCTTCACAAAGAAGTTAGTGGTAAAATAACTTTTGAAGTTGTAGAAGAATAAACTACTACTAAATTTGATTCTTAAAGCCTCAACTATCCTTGGGGCTTTTTTGTTAAAAGGCTTCTCCAATAAAGAAGTAAACACCATTACCTTCCTGGGTAAATGCCCAATCTATTCTCGAATAAATATCTTTTTCGGGAAACAATAAAAATCTTAATCCTGCTCCAGCCGAGGGTAAAAGGTTTTGTATTTTAAATTTTTGCTGACTATTAAATACTTCTCCAGCAGCCATAAAAAAGCTGGCACCCCATCGTTTAGAAAAGCTGAATGGCAATAACCTATACTCAATTTGTCCAGCAATTAAATGATTATCTCTAAACCTACCCAAATAATATCCTCTCATTAAACTCTCTCCACCCATAAGGGAAAGTAAATTAAAAGGCGCATTTCCATTTGTGAATTGTCCATATAACTGCATTGCCAGCACATTTTTATCTTTAATTGGAATATAAGCTCTGTTGTCAATAATTGAGGATGTTAAATTAAACTCACTGCCTAACTGAGAATTATAATTTAAAATTGCCCATTCACTAAAAACTCCTTTTCGAGGATTTAAAGCATTGTGAATATTATTATAAACAAACCCCCAACCTAATCCTAAATTTGAAGAACCAGTTGAACCAATTGGCATTTCAATTTTATTAATAGTAGCTGATTTTTCAAATGAAACATTATTTAATCTTTGATAATCGATCTCTAAACCAGTGTAAAGGTTTGGAAATATCTCTCTAAGAATTCTTTCTTTAAAAAAAGTAAAGTTTCCATCTATTCTTGCTAAATAATCTGGATCACTTCCTGAACCAATGCCATAATATAACAGTGGAAAACTCTGGTACCTCACTTTACCTAAAAAAAACCAATCATTTTTATCTGAATAGAGTGCATGATCTAGCCATATACCGTATTGATTATTAAGAGTGTAAAATGTGAATGCTTTCAACTCACTCAACCGATTATTTAGGTCTCTGTTAGCAGAATAAATATATAAACTTGATAACCCAATTTCCCAACTTGTCTCTGGTGATAAAGCAAGCGTTGGATAGGTCATAAATTTTGGTGCACTTAAATCATTGGTATCATTTAACATTTTATCAAAATAATTGATAAAAATATTTTTTTCATTTTCAGCTTGCTGAGATATACAAGGATTACAACAGAAAATGAAAATTAAAATATGAAGAAACTTATTCAAAACACAAATAAACTACGAATTTGGTATTTTTTTTTAAAATGTAAATTATTTGTGTATTAACTATTACTTAAACTAATTATTAGCAAACTAAAGTTGAAACTATCAAATTAATAATTTTTAGGATTAAGTCAAATAAAATAAATAATTTTCAATGTGGTATATTTGTGTTTTAAAGGTATGCTTAAATATATTCATCATAAAGGATTTCTTTTATTGCTGATCATAGCAATGCTTAAATTTATAATCTCTTGTAATAAAAGGGAACAAATTATTGATTGTACTGATCCAAACGCAATTAATTACAATCCTGAAGCTACCTCCATACCAGGCTCTGATCTGGCTCACTGTATTTACGATTCTTCTTGTATTGATGTGATTAATATTCCACTAGGTGAAACCATCAATTATCCTGTTGATGATTATAATATTGATTCTGCATATTTAATTGACAATTACTTGACCATTTCTGTTTCTTATGATGGAGGTTGTGAAGAACATCTTTTTAATTTATACGCCGAAGATAATTTTTGCGGAACTCCGCCATGTTACATTTATCTTACACTTTCTCATGAAAGCAATAATGAACTTTGTGAAGCTGTTATGAGAGAAAACATTTGCTTTGACGTTTCAATATTTAGCTACAATGGTTGTTTTATTTCTCTATTCGACCCAGAAAACAATACTTATATTCAATTGTAAATATTAGAATTCACAAAAGAACCTTGATATTTATTCTTTTAACAAAAAACTTAATTGCTCTAAATTCTATAAATTAGATTTAATGATTGAAAAATTACATATTACAGTATTCTCTGAAGATTTTAAGAAAAAAATTGAACGGATTTTTGTAACGCTTTCAATTGTAAGTTTCATTGTTCATTTACTATTAATCTTAATTAATTATTTAGAGTTAATAGATTTTCCGGAGAATAAGTTACTTACTAACCCCATTGCTGCTATTTACACCCCTTTTTCATTCATACTATTTTATGAAGTATTTCTGGTCGTATATTATTTACCAAGATCAATTTCCCAGTACATAAGAAAACAATATGAAATTATAACGCTTATTTTAGTTAGAAGAATTTTTAAAGATTTAGCAAATTTAGACCTTACTGCTGATTGGTTTAACCAAAAATATGATCTTCAGTTGACATACGATCTTGTTTCAACCCTTGTCTTATTTTTGATAATTTATCTCTACAATTACTACAATACCAAAAACAAATCATTAGTAACTAAGAAAGAAAAAGTTGAAAATTTAGATGTATTTA
>MDTB01116532.1_pt1 | contig 10853 bp, 10 predicted proteins | sample 811161 | NCBI WGS metagenome assembly MDTB01 (sample SAMN05326650, study PRJNA326480) | marine metagenome | isolation source: seawater | place: Mediterranean Sea | collected 2009 | reverse complement strand
TTTGATGCCCGAGTGCGATACAATGCCGCTGCGGTTGATCTGAATCAGGATAGAGGTGAGCGCCTCTGCCGCTGCCGCATTGGCGATCGGACCGGCATGCCAGCCGTGCATGCCTGCTTCGGCAATCATGTCGATCACGCGTTGGCGTGCTTCTTTATTATTGCCCGCGACCAGAACGTCGCATTCAATCGCTACATCCTGCTGCAGCAAGTGCGCCGCAATGTTCTGGAAAGCGCTCACCACATGCACGTCTTCGCCCAGAAAGTCCTGCGCGCGCTTACCCGCACTGCCTTCTGCCGGCAGCTGTACCGTACCAACTTTGGGTGGCACCAAAGGCACGGTGACATCAATGAGAATTTTTCCATTGAGGTCACCGCGGACCGCTTCCAGCGTCGAGATTTGGTGCGCGGCAGGCACAGTCAGGACAACGATGTCTCCGGCAGCCGCTGCTGCCGCGTTCTCCATCGCTTCAGCCGGGGTGTCCGGGCTAATCTCTTTCAGTGCCGTCACCGCGGCATCGGCTTTATCCTGAGTACGAGAGCCGATAACAATTTTATAGCCGGCTTTCGACCAGCGAATGGCCAAGCCTGTGCCAAGGTCGCCGGTGCCGCCTAAAATAGCGACGGTTTCTTTTGCGGAAGGTGCATCTGTAGACATAGGACATCCGTAGGTTGTTCAGCTAGCGGCGGATTATGCCGCTATTGATTGTTGAAATAAAAGATCGAGAATAGCGCAATGACAGGCGAGCGGTTCGCGACCTAGCCATAGCGCGACGTACGGCGGCATCCTGTCACCACTGCTCAGGCAGAAGTACAACAGGGAGGGTGTGAACGATGCGTATAGGTGCAATGATCGGCGCTGATGGGCGTAAAGATTCAATCGAAGATTTGATTCAGGTTGGCAAAGACATAGAAGACGCGGGGTTGGATCACGTCTGGCTCGCAAACATCTTTTCTTATGACGCGATTACCGCGTTGGGCCTTATCGGCCGCGAGACCACTACTCTGCGACTGGGTACGGCGGTCACGCCGACTTATCCGAGGCATCCCACCGCATTGGCGCAGCAAGCACTCACCACAGCAGCGGCGACTCAAAGCCGGTTCACCCTCGGCATCGGCCTGTCCCACAAGGTTGTTATCGAAAACATGATGGGTCTGAGCTACGCCAAGCCGGCTCGGCATATGCGCGAGTATTTAAGCGTATTGATGCCGTTGCTAAGGGGTGAGCCAGTTAATTTTGCGGGCGAAGAGTTTCAAGTTCAAGGCATGAGTTTGGATATTCCCGGCGTTACCGAATTGCCGGTTGTGGTAGCGGCACTGGGGCCACAGATGATCAAACTGACGGCGGAGCTGGCTGACGGTACGAACACCTGGATGGTAGGGCCCAAAACCATGGCCGAGCACATTTTGCCTAGCTTCCAAGCAGCGGGAAAATCGGACCCGGAAGTAGTCGCGGGGATGCCGATAGTGCTGACCACCAACATCGATGATGCGAAAGCTAAAATTGCAGAGACCTTGACTGTTTACGGCCAGCTACCCAGCTATCGGGCTATGCTAGACCGCGAAGGCGTTGCGGGGCCGGCAGATATTGCGATTGTCGGCGACGAAAACAGCCTGCGCGGCGAAATCAAACGCTTCGAAGATCTTGGCGTGACGGATTTTAATGCAGCCATTATGGATACCGAACCTGGTGCGTATGAGCGCACGCTGGAGTTTCTTGGCAGCATGAAAGGCTGACGCCGGAATCCCGACAGGATTATCTAAACGTCCGCCGTACAAGTCATCAAAAACAACGAGTCAACTATGACCAATGGTCCCAACTCGAAGCCTCATCTGGGTGGTAGCGTAACGCCGCCGTCAAATGGCGACGCGATTTTGTTTTCTGGTCCGGCAGACCGTAACAAAGCACCCTTACTTACCGTGCTGCAAGCGTTGTTGCCTACGCAAGGCAGCGTGTTGGAAATAGCCAGCGGTACGGGCCAGCATGTCGAGTGGTTCGCCAGCCATTGTCCGCAGATAACCTGGCACCCTTCGGATCCGGCGGCGGACTGTCGGGCCTCGGTGAATGCGCGAGTGGCGGTCGCACAACTGCCTAATGTTGTTTCCGCAATCGACCTTGATGTGCTGGGCAATTGGCCGGAACTTGTGGCCGAGGGCGTGTGCGTTGCAAATATGCTGCATATCTCGCCGCCAGAAACGCTGCCGGCGCTGGTCGAGGGCGTTGCTGGCGTACTGGTTACAGGCGGATTTTTGCTGGTCTACGGACCCTTTAAGCAGAACGGTCAGTTCACATCAAAAGGTAATGCCGCTTTTGATGAGTCGCTGAAATCGCGCGACGCGCGTTGGGGTATCCGCGATGTTGAGCAACTGATTGCCACGGCCGAGGAGTACGGGCTTGGGTACGAGCAAACCATTGCCATGCCGGCCAACAATATGAGCGTTATCCTGCGGCGAGCCTAGCCGAGCTGAGAAAATCCAGTCGCAATCCAGATTGGCGCGCGGCCCGTAATGATCAGGGTTAGTAGTGTGGAGGTGGCGGTTCAGTTCCCGGGTCCGCAGCCTGCCCCCGTGTTGCCATCGCCTTCAGCTGACTTTCCAGCAGGTCAATGCGTTGGGTGAGCGCCGTCACTTGCTGTTGTTGAATCGTGACCTCGCCGTTCAGCGTGTCGATGACCGCATCCTGAAATTCCAGACGCGACTGCAAATCCGTAATTTGCGTTTGCAATTGGATTGAATCGGCTTGACTCGTGCTCATGCGTGGTTTGTGTCCTTAAGGTTCCATGCGCGCTGCCACCGACAGCGGCGCATACGGATCAATTGATTGGCGGGTATGAAAGGTTAGGGCGCTGGTAGAGATAAGTTGTATTTTCGACCTTGGTAGCTCGTATCAATCAGCTTCTTCGGATGCACACCATCCACATAGCCCATAAAGCCGGGTTCCAACACGTTATAACCCAACAGCGACTGAATGCGCGCACTGTAACGAGCCGCCACGTCAGGCGGTACAGCCAGAGACATATTCTCGATTTGTCGTAGGCCACCTAAACAGTACTGTGGTGTGATGGCCAAGCGATTCATGCTGCTTTGGTTCGCGCCGCCGCGATGCATTAACGCGCCGTCAAAAATCAATACCGAACCGGCCGGCATCAGAATTTTCACCGCGTCTTGGTCCTGACAGATTTGATCCTCAGGCCACTGGTGACTGCCGGGAATCACTTCCGTTGCGCCATTGTCCGCGGTGAACTCATCCAGCGCCCAAATGGTGCTGACACCAAAACGGGGCCGCGGCTTTAGCATCGGCAGCTGGCCTGCACCGTCATCATAGTGCCAGGGCTGCGGCGTTTCGCCAGGGTGCACCAGAATCGCCAACGCAGCGCTAAGCAAATAATTTTTCGGTAACAGTTTATCGATCAGCGTCAGCGTAGCGGGGTGCTCAATCAAGTGGGCCATACTCGGTGCTTTCGCCAACAATGCATAGACCCGCTCGCTCTCGTGCCCTTCAAAATTGTTGCGACCAGGATGCTGGCCCTGGCAATACGGTGCCAGCTCGCTTTTGATCCGAGCAATGAGGCTGGCACTAATCGCTTTCTCAATAATGCTGTAGCCGTCTTGCTCAATGCGTTTCAGGTGGTGAGCGATATCTATGCCCACCGCTTGCGAGTGTTGCGTGCTCATGTCTGGTCCCTCTGACCCTCTTTGCGATCATTGATAGCTTAAATTGTTATCAAGTCAAGGTGATGAAGCGTTAGCAGACCGCGTTTCGTATGCGGCGGATGCTCGGCACAGTCGTATCGACATGGGAGGGCTGCCACTATATACATAGGAAAAATCTTATGGAGGAAGGGCGATGTTGAGAGATTTAACGGACAAAGTAGCTTGGATAACCGGCGCCGGCACGGGTATTGGCGAGGGTGGGGCCGTTGCTTTAGCCGCACTAGGCATGCACGTTGTGCTGTCGGGCCGCCGCGAAGCGCGCTTGCAAGAGGTGGCCGCGCGATGTCAGGGGCGCGCCACGATAGAAGTGTTGGATGTGGCTGATCAGGAAGCTGTGCAGACGACTGCATCGCGCATTATCGAACAGTACGGTCGTATCGACGTGCTCGTGGCGAGCGCGGGCATTAACGTGAAAGAGCGTAACTGGCATAACGTCAGCATTGAGGACTGGAATAGCGTGATCAACATCGATTTGAACGGCGCGTTTTATTGCAATCAGGCCGTGCTGCCAACGATGAAGGCACAGGGCGACGGCTTGATCATTAACATTTCGTCCTGGGCGGGTAAGCATGTGAGCGTTGTAACCGGGCCGGCGTACACTGCGGCAAAGCATGGCATGAACGCCATGAACGAGAGTATCAATATGGAAGCCGGCGCTTTTGGCGTGCGCGCATGCGCGATCTGTCCCGGTGAAGTGGCTACGCCTATTCTGGACAACCGACCGATACCGGTGCCCGCGGAAGAAAAAGCGCGCATGGTGCAGTCTGAAGATTGCGGCGACGTAATCGCGTTTCTGGCGCAACTGCCGTCCCACGTGTGTATTAACGATCTAACGATTAGTCCCACCTGGAATCGAGGTTACGTTTCGCAGGCCAGAGCGCAAGTGCCAATGCCGGATTAGTCTTTTGCGCGCCGGCTGCCCGGACCCAACGCATTTTGTAATGGGCATTATGAGGATGGCTGCAACGAAGCACGAGCTGCCGTTCAAGACTGCCCACTCTTTCGATGGCGGACTGTCTGCAATGACCTGCCGGGCTGATTCAGCGGCTGGGGCCGTTTTCAAAAAGGCAAGTGATGCGAGATCATCCACCTGCCTTAGTGAGCGCCCTAGGCCGTTTTAATTTGATAGATATAAAGCGTTAGGCTGCGCTGTCTGCACGCATCGCCGCAATTTCCGGCATGACTTTCTCTGCGAGCATGCGAGTTTGCGCGAGCATGTCGTCGTTGCCGTGAGCAATGGGGCGCAGAATAAATTTGTGTGCCCCCGCTTCATGAAAGTCACGCACCATTTGCATGATTTCGTCCAGTCCCCCGACAGCAGAGTAGTCCGCCGGATCTTTGCCGAGACGGTCGCGCATCACCGAGTTATACCTTTCTACGATGGGTTCCTCAGGCGTACCAAAACGAAATGCGAAGCCGGCACCGAAATGATCCTCGGCGATACGCCGATTCAGCTCTAACGCACGCGCTTTGATGGCTTTAATTATCGGCGCAATTTCGGCAGCGGTTTCAATTCCCGCTTGCCAACCGGTGCCCCACCGTGCGGTCCGTTCAATCGCCGCCGTAGCCGAGCCACCCACCCACAGCGGTAGCGGATTTTGAATTGGCTTGGGCGCAATGCTGGCACGGTCTAACTGATAATACTCACCGGTAAATGAGACTTCGTCCTCGGCCCACAAGCGCGCCATGATTTGCAAACCCTCATCGGTGCGTTTGCCACGCCCCTTAGTTGGGCGGCCGGTCGCGGTATAGTCGCGAGACAAAGCGCTGCCAACTGCAAAGGCGGGCAACAGCCGCCCAGACGATAAAACATCAATGGTTGCGCAGGCCTTGGCCATCAGCACTGGATCGCGCAGACCTAGGCTCGCCACGTTCATCCCAAACTTAAGACGTTTGCTGCCACCCGCCAAAGCGGCCATCACGCTCATCGTCTCCAAGTTAGGGCTTTTTTCGATAATGCGATCACTCTGCCAAATCGAATCAATGCCACTGTTGTCGCAAATGTCGACCCAGCGCCAGAAACCCTGCGCGTCATCAAAAGTAAAATTGGCGATGCCAATACCCGCGTTAATACCCATAAGCCCTCCCTAGTCTGGCTTGATTATGGATAGGTCGATCCATCTGGGCAAACTTCCAACCGTTTAGCAATTGTTAAGGGATAGAGCGGTCGTCCAGCGGTCCAACCCTGGCGCGAGGGTCGAAAATGCAATTCAGGGCTTGTCGCAAATACAATAATGCCCACTGGTTACAGGCTGCATCAGTTCCTGTATTTTGCGTCCACTCACACGTGAGCAGCACGTGAGCAGAAAGAACCGAATCACTCAGCAAATGGCATTAATTAAGTCGCTCAGGTGACTGACGATCTCTTCCAAGGAATATTTGCGTGCCTCTATCTCTCTCTTTAGTCGCCGACATTGGTGCCACTCACGCGCGTTTCCAGCTCTGTGATCTGGTGTCGTGGGCGCCTGACTCTGTCTCTGAGCCTGTGCTGCTAGGCGAGCCGTTGGTGCTCAACACGAAGGATTTCTCGCATGAATCGGCGCTCTATTCTGTCGTACACGAATACTTTGCGGTTTCAGAGTTAGCTGGAATCTTATTTGCCGTGGCTGGCCCGGTTGCCGGCGATGGGCATTCAGTAACCGTTTTGAACACGGGCCTTAATTTGACCGATGCGATGGCTGCCTCTGTTTTTGCCGCCCCGGTCTTTTTCGCAAATGACTTTGTGGCGCAAGCGACTGCGGTGCCTTTTGCCCGTGATCCGGTTGCGCTGGGCGGTCCCGAGCAGGTAATGGGTGCCGGATGGAATAAGGCAGTAATAGGGCCTGGTTCTGGACTAGGGATGGCGACTCTGGTCGCAATGCAAGATGGTTATAAGGTGTTGGCTTCCGAGGGCGGGCACGCTGGCTTGGCGCCGGGCAATCATTTAGAAGCGGAGCTGTGGGGTCTGCTCGCGCAAGCTCACCAACACGTTTGTTGGGAGACTGTCTTGTCTGGTTCGGGGTTGGTGCATTTATATAAAGCGATGTGCGGCTTATGGGGTAGCCAGCCCGAAGCATACGGGCCTTCAGAAGTGGCTGAGCGGGGCATGGCGATCGCTGATCCTATTTGTCATCAAACCCTCGAAACGTTTTGCGGCCTGCTTGGCTCTTGTGCTGGCAGCCTGGCTTTGACGGTCGGTGCTCGTGGCGGTGTTTACATCGGCGGTGGGATCGTGCCGAATTGGCAATCTTTCCTGGATGGATCGCCACTGCGCCGCCGGTTTGATGAGCAAGGCGACCTCAGCGAGTACGTGCGGGCCATTCCGTTATGGCTCATGACCGACCCGACCCCCGGGTTAGTTGGCGCTATGCACCTGCTTGCAGCGCAGCTCGCGGCAGTTCCCCGCGCAGATTAGTGTTTTGCTTGGTTGCGCCCGCGTTGCTGGATATCGGCCCTACGTTGCGCAACTTTTTGTGGCCTGACCTCTTTGCGGGCATGCAGTCTATTGGCTTGGGCTTCGATGTCGAGACCTTTTTCGAGGCTGGTGTGCCAACCTTTGTCCATTATGTCCTTGATGACATTGCGGGTAATCGGTTCGGTGGAACAAATGTCTTCGGCGATGGCTCGGCAAGTGCTCAAGAGTTCTTCGTTGGGCACCACTTTGTTTACCAGACCCCATGCTAGTGCCGTCTGCGCATCTAAGTAGTTGCCAGTTAAACTGAGTTGTTTAGCGCGGTTAATACCGATTAATCGAGGAAGCCTTTGCGAAAGCCCCCAACCTGGCACAACGCCGACCCGCGCGTGGGTGTCTGCAAATTGGGCTGTCTCGCTCGCGATCATGAAGTCGCACATCAATGCAATTTCAAACCCTCCGGTGATCGCGTACCCGTTCACTGCGGCAATAATAGGTTGTGGCACATCTGCAATTGCCTGGTAGAGGTCCTTGGTCATCACCGCGTCTGCGGGCCTTTCGCCACCCAGTTCTTTCAGGTCTAAACCGACGGTGAATGCGCGGCCTGCACCAGTGAGAATAATGACGTCAGTCATTTCGTCTTTGCCGAGTTCGGTAAAAACCTGTGACAGCTGTTCACGCAGGCCTGAGGAGAGAGCATTCAGAACGGTAGGTCGGTTTAAAGTCACCTCAGTAATGTTTTTGTTTTTTTTCACCAACACTAAGTCGGTGTCTAATTTCAAATTCATAGTTTTCCTCCCTGAAAGAAGCCTGTGCAGAGTTGTTGCTCAGTCGACTATTCAGTATCAATCGCAAAAGATCAGACGCCTCGTTACTGCTCTGATGTCGCCTAGAAATCAAAGCTCAGAACGGACGCTGGTGTTCTTTTGTTGGCGGCTTGCCCGTGCAACTTATGTCTGTTGCTGATGCTCGCTGCAGAAGTTTGCCGCTTGTACTTGCGGCTTAGCTAAACGCTTATGTGATTGCTTTGCGGGTGTTTTGCCGTATGCGTCCATCCAATATTACGACGAGGCTGCAGGATGAGACTGACTGTGTTCACCCCAACACAAGCTTGTTAATGGGACGTACTTTAACCCAAAATCGCACTCGATGCGGCAGATCGTACCGCTGGTCGGCCAGTGATATGGCGGCTTAGTCAGGCATTTCTTGCCACTTGTCAGATGTGCTATCGAGACGGGAAAAGAGTCGCAAAAGTTCGAGGGTTGATTTAAGCGGTTTGCCCCGATTAAATGCAAACACAGTTTGCGCCTGTCTCGTACGCGTGTACTTTATCCACTTGGGAACCTTACATGACCACACTCCATCTCCTATGCCGCGCTTCACCTGCCCGGCTGGCAGCTGTTCGTTCTATGGGGGTTCTCTTTTTTGCAATGTGGGTGGCGGGATGCTCCACCGTCGTCTCTTCCGTTAGCAGCAGTTTCACGCAGACCTTATCGGACGGCATTTTGAATAATAGTGACCTGGAGATGGTACGCGACGGGGCCCCAGCGTATTTGATTTTGGTTGATTCTATCGTTATGCGTGCCCCGGATAATGGTTCTATCATGCTGCAGTCCGCGTTTTTGCATTCAGCTTATGCCTCCGCTTTTGTTGCGACGCCCCAGCGCGCCAAGCTCTTGCATAATAAGGCCAAGACACAAGCCCTATCTGCGGCGTGTCAACTGATTGCCGATGGCTGCGATTTAAGCACACGCAAGTTTGCTGATTTTGAGGCGTGGATCACCGATCGTGAGGTCGAGGACGTGCCGGTGTTGTATGCTCTAGGCACCGTCTGGGCGGGTTGGTTGCAGGCTAATAGCGACGATTTTACAGCTATTGCCGAACTCAGCCGACCGAAAGCCATCATGCAAAAGATCGCAGAGCTTGATCCGAGTTACGACAACGGCAGCGTTTTTTTATATCTCGGCGTCTTTGAAACGCTTTTGCCCGCTGCCATGGGTGGACGTCCTGAAGTGGGGCGGGGCTATTTTGAGCGCGCCTTGGCACTTTCTGAAGAACGTAATTTAATGGCTAAGGTGATGTTCGCAGAACAGTATGGGCGGCTCGTGTTTGATCGTGATTTGCATGACCGACTGCTTAGCGAGGTTGTTGCCGCTAATGCGATTGCACCCGGTATGACCTTGATGAACACGGTAGCCCAAGAACAAGCACAACTATTATTGGAAAGCGCAGATGACTATTTTTGATCGGTTAGCACAAGCCCTGAGGCTACGGGCGCTTGGTGCTACTCAAGGTTCTAATGTTTGGCGCGCACCGCGGCTGTCGGTCTGCGGTCAGCGTAAACCGTCGACGGTCACAACGGTTATTTTGTGGGGCGTCCTGGTTGCGTCATTCTTGGCGCAACCAGCCGCTGCGGTTACAACTTTCAAGATCGCGACGTTGTCGCCAGAGGGCACCAGTTGGATGAAACTGTTGCGCGGTGCGGCGAAAAATATTGATGCGCGAACCGACGGTGAAGTGAAGTTCAAGTTTTACCCCGGTGGTGTAATGGGTGACGACAAGGCCGTCTTGCGCAAGCTGCGTATCGGGCAGCTCCATGGCGCGGCGTTGACATCCGGCGGGGTCATGCAGCCCTACCCAGATATCGTGCTTTATAACTTACCGCTGCTATTTCGCACGCTGGAAGAAGTGGATTACGTGCGCAGTAAAATGGACAGCAAATTGATGCGCGGTCTGCGTGAGAAGGGATTTGTCGGGTTTGGCTTGGCCGAACTCGGCTTTGCTTATCCGATGATGCGCGAAGCGGCCACCAGCGTGACCGAATTTCAGCGGCGTCGAGTTTGGGCACCCGATAACGATCCTGGCGCGTTAAAAGCATTTTCTGCTTTCGGCGTCACGCCAATTCCCTTGCCCTTGGCGGACGTGCTGGCTGGTTTGCAAACCGGTTTGATCGATACCATAGCTTCGCCGCCGATTGGTGCGATTGCCCTGCAATGGCATAACCAAGTGGGATATGCCATCGACCTGCCTTTGATCTATGTATACGGGCTTTTTGCTATTGCCGATCGCCAGTTTAATAAGTTGAGTCCAGAGCAGCAGGAGATCGTTACCGCAGAACTCACCACCGCCGTGGCAGCGGTTGATGCATCGTCCCGAAAAGATCACCTCAGTGCCTTGCGGGCACTCGAAACCCAGGGTATTGAATGGTTACAGCCGGTAACTGCTGAAAGAGAAGAGTGGTTTCGTTTGGCAGAAACGGCGAACGATGGTTTGCTTAAAAATGACTATGTCTCTACTCCGATGTATTTAGAGATGATGCAACACCTGCGCGATTTCCGGGCCGTTGCTGATGATGCAGACACCAATTAAACAGTTGATCAACGCCCTGCGCCGGGCGGAAGAAGCGCTGTTAATGTTGCTGTTGGGCGGCATGGTGCTCATGGCCGTTGTGCAGGTGGTTATGCGCAATCTGCTCGAAAGCGGTATCTATTGGGGCGATAGCCTCGTTCGTGTCCTGGTGTTATGGATTGCCTTGGTTGGCGCCATGGTTGCATCGCGCACGGATAATCATATTCAAATTGACCTCGCCAACCGATTTTTGTCGCCTCGCCACAAGCCTTGGATTGCGCGCCTGACTTATGTTTTCGCTACGCTTGTTTTGGGCCTGTTCACCCTCGCGTCTTATCAGTTCGTTAGCTATGAGTATCAGGACAACGTGATTGCGTTTGCCGACGTACCAGCCTGGCTAT
>MDTB01104230.1_pt1 | contig 10853 bp, 3 predicted proteins | sample 811161 | NCBI WGS metagenome assembly MDTB01 (sample SAMN05326650, study PRJNA326480) | marine metagenome | isolation source: seawater | place: Mediterranean Sea | collected 2009 | reverse complement strand
CCAGGCATCGGCCGCAATTGTTGCATTTGCTGCTACTTCATATGAGGCCGATGCAGCACCGGCATCGGTCACTGCTGTAATTGCTGCCCGCGCTGCTCTCGAGGCCTGAGATAAGGACTCGCTTCCTGCCCCTGCGGCCGCTTCAATCGCAGCACTTGCGGCAGCTTGCGCTAAATCTGCTGCTTGCTGGGCAGATTCCGACGTCGTTTTGGCCGTATCAACATCAACATCACGCGCTGCTTGCTGCGTCGCGGCTAACTGAGAGGATGCGATTTTTGCCTGGGCCACCGCCGTATCCGCCAGCTCCTTAGCCTTGACAGCGGCAACATTGTCCGATTCTACCTTGTCCTGGATCGTCTGATTTGCAACCTTCCTAGCCGCCTCTGCAGCCGAAGCTTCCGCTGCAGCCGCGCTTGCCGCCGAGGCAACAGAAAATTCTTTTGCATCAATTTCAGCGCTTTGCAGATCACGCGCACCACTAGCGCGGGCATTTTCTGATTCAGCACTGTTAACGAGATTTTCCATCGTAGCCAATGTAGAAGCAGCAGATGAAGCAAAAACCGATGCCAAACTCGCATTAGTAGCTATCTCAGCGCTTCGCCCGCTCGCTGAATTCTCCGCCGATTTTGCAGCAATCTCAGCCTCTTTGGCCGCAGCCTGACCAATCAGCAATGCGGCTCGAGCCAGCTCCAATTCTCGAGCTGTCGCCAAAGCCTGTGCCGATGCTGACGTTAGATTAATTTTAGCTGACTCGGCATTAAAATCATCATCGCCAAGACTATCCAATTTTTCTGCCGCAACAGCTGCCGAAGCATGCTGCTTCGCCGCAGATTCCGCCGCGACTACTGTCTGAAGTGCCCCGACAAAGGCGATATCCGAGAAAGCGACAGTTTCAACTGGTGCATCCGCACTCCCAATAACTTGACTCTTCACCTCTGATGCCAGATTTAGGCTGCTATTTAAAAAGGTGACGGATACGGTCGCCTTGTGAACTACGTAATCACCCTCAGCATCTCTAGTTGTATAAAAGAAAAAATCTTCTTGGGTTTCGCCATCTTCTATTCCGGCAAACTTTGCCTCGACAACTGTATAGAATAGCCCCCCATCACTAGAAACTGTCACATTGCCTTTAAGCCCATTAGTAAATCCGATAGACCGAGCTGAAGCGGCCATCGCATTTTCAAGAGCTTCCTCAACCTCAGCAGCTGCCTGAACACCCTCAGCTGCACTCGAAGCAGCTGCATCAGCCGCCGCTCCTTTTTGCGCCTGTGCCGTGGAAAATTCAAGTGCGGCATCCGCCTCAGCATTCATTGCCCCTTCAGCCGTTTTTTGAGCAATTTCTCTCGCTGAATTAATTAAAGCTTGGGCAATTGCCGCCGGGTCGATTGCCTGTTTCTGCATTCCCCCGACAAATCCTTGTGTAGAAGCCCCAGATGTCGCCTCAAGTGCATCCGCAAGGTCGGCAAACGCATCCGCTTTACTTTCAAAGGTGTCAAGAGCTGCCAGCGTCTTGGAGGCTGCCGCGTAGTAATTGTCCGCGGCGCTCGATCCAGCGAGAGCTTCAAGTCCTGCTGGATCACCTTGAGAACGAACCTCTGCCGCTGTGAGGTCTAGCGTCTCAAGAATAAGACCCAAAGCTCCGGTCGCACCAGTGGCAGCATTTTGCGCATCGTCCACATAAGAACGAACTAAGCCTGGGCTGGCCTCTGTCCCAAGAAGATAGTCAACCTCTTCGTGAATTTTGCGCGCAGCGGAAGCAGAAAGGCCTTCTGCCGTGGCATCAGCTGCTAATTGTTTAGCCCCCTTTACCTGAAGAGAAGATAGGTCTGTAATTGAGACGCCGTCTTTCGTCTTGATGACGGTTATATCAATTGTTTGTATTTCAAATTCTTTCTCTCCCAACCTGGTAGCGTAAGAAATCGTATCCGTGAAACTCTCATCTTCTGCGAGTGCCTGAACCGCATCAGCATCCGCGGTATAAGTGACCTCTCCAGCATTGCTTACTTCAGTCGTTCCATTTGCACCGTTACTAGCCCCGAAAGTTAATGCGGCCGCCGAGTCAGCTGCGTCCTGTGCATCAGAAACCGAAAACTCCAATCCTACAGTGGCTTGGGCGCGTGTGGCTGCCGCCCCGACCAGTATTTGCCCTTCATTTGCTGCTTGATCCGCTTGCGCCTCCGCAGCCTGTTCTTTTAGCTTTATTGCCTCACTAAATGCCGCGTCATATAGCTCTTGCCTCGTTTCAAGTGAGTCCTCACCATCGTTAAGCTTGCTCAATGCGTCCACTGCTTCAGAAGCTGCAGAGTCAAAATTTGCCTGAGTTTTATTAATGGAACTCGTAAACAACCCAAGAAAGTTGGTTGCGAAGTCTTCTACAAGCCCTGCATTTTTTGACAACTGGCTCATTAATGCCGCCTGACTTTCCAAAAGCTTATTGTCTGGAAACAAACGGGATATTCCCTGAGCATAAGCAGAGACTTGTTCCGCACCCACCACTCTCAACCCATAGAGACCGTCCACCTCAATTTTTCCACCATCATTCTTGATGGTTACATTGTGTTCATTTACGGTGAATTTATTATCAAAAGTAGCTTCATTATCATCCACATTCCCGCCATCACCATTTTTTGCACTTACTGAAGCAACAAAAGGTTGGCCAGTTGTACCAGGTAACAACAAAATCGAACCTGGCTGCGTTCCTGCCGTTGCAGTTACAAGTTCGTAGTCCTTTATATCTTCATCTTGATTGATGGCCGCAACAAAGGCAGCAGTGAGCCCACTTAGATTCATCCCCGCTGCAACATCTTCGTCTGTGACTGTATAGGAGACAGGATAACCATCAACAACAAGACTATAAGTATCCCCTACCTCAATGGTTCCACTAAGAGTGATTTCTCCTGTTTGCTGAGAAATATAAATCGTGTCTTGACGCGAATCTCCATCCGCCAAGTTGGACGCTGTTAATGCGGTAGTGTAAGACAACGAGCCATCAGAGGCACTCGAGCTAACCGTTCCATGGGAGCCATCACTAGCTCCATCTGCCATCGCCCCTGTAATACCCACATTTTCCCTTACACTCGCTGACGAATCTAACGGCCCAAAATCTTGCTCACCCTGAGCGGAAAAAACATCGGCAAGGTCTTCATCAAGCCTTGCTTTTGCCTCATTTAAGGCCTTCTCATAGGCCATTTTCTTCGCCCGTGCAGTTGCCTCATCCATCAAAAGCCCTGCCAAGTTCGACTTAGCTTGCACAAGCTCATTGGATGAGGTTATCAAAGCAGCGTCTGCTGCTGCTGAAGCTGTCGTCAACTGATCAGCGCCAACTGCCGTTATACTGTTTAAAACAACGGTTTCCGGCAATCCCGTTTCATCATTTGGATCAGTAACAATAACATTATCTTGAACCGACAAAGAACCACCAACAACGTGCCCCTGATCTGATAAGCTTCCATCGCCTTTAACTACCGTGACTGTCGCCAGTTTTGCAGTAAGTGAGCCCGTATCATCTGCCGTAGCATAACTGAAAGTATCACGGTCATAGGAATATGCAGAGTTGGCACCCCCCGAAAAACTTTTTGCAAAAGCGGATGCTGCAAAGGTTGCCGATGCGTCAAGCGAGTCAAGCTTAATACCTAATTTGGCAGGCGTAGATATTTGAACCACACCACCACCAGAATCAACACTCCCCCAAGCTATGTCCGTTGCCAGCAAATCATTATTATCATCTAGATTCACAGTTATTGAGAGCTCACCAGCACTCAACCCCCTCTCTGCCGTTACCCATTCAGAGGCTAACTCGCTATTATTTATGGCATCAATCAACCCTGTTCGAATATCGGCAACTGTATATTCACTATTGGAATCTGAGGTCGCGGTGTAAGAAATTGTTATTGGACTGTTATCTGCACGTGAGAGAACTACACTAAATACTGTGCCCTCTGAAAAGCTATCAGAAACCGAAATCTCAGAAAAAATACGTGCAGTCACTGTGCCGCTAACGGTCACGTCACTCGAAATTTTTTCAGCTAATGCAACCTGAATATCGGCTAATGAGTCCCCACTTTTCGCCTCCTCCGAAAACGTTGACGTTTTATTGCCTATTTTAATGCTAACAGAATAACTGTCTTTAGCATTCAAACTATCGCCAGCGAGTCGAATATTACTTCCTATAAAATTTTCTAATGACGCCGAGTGCGCGTATTGAAGCTTACCAGAGCTTGACACGTTTACTGTCCCAGAGGTTCCATCACTTGCACCGTCTTTAAAAGCTTCTTTTTGCTTCTGCAAAACTCCTGAAATGTACAAGGCAGCCGACTCTTGAGAACTGTCTGCTGCCGCGATTGATGCTATAGCCTGCTCCGCAGCCTCATCAGCCTCTGTAAAAGCTGTAAATGCCTGCATTGCTAAAGCTGCTATAGATGCATCGGCACCACTGGCTATTTCACTAAAATTGACCAGAGTTTCTGCCTCATCTTTGTAGGCATCCGCCGTCTTAGCCGCCTCCAGAGCCTCTTCTGCTCGCGCTCTTATTTCAGACGCAGTCTTTGCTTTTATCGTTGCTGAAGCCTTTTCCGCCGAAGTTTTTGCCGCCGCCGCTGTAAGCAGCGTTTTTTCCATCGCACTTTTTACCTTTTCCAGAGCAGCAACGTCAGCATTCGGGTCGAGCTTTGCCTCCTCTTCAGCCACCTTGATCATTTTTGTCTGGGCACTTGCCATTTGGGTATTAACGTCATCAACTATCGTAGTAAGCGTATCAACTGAGAGGTTTGCCATTGCTGACATTTTTTCAGCTGCTGAAAGGCCTATCGTTGTGACTTCTGCATTTCTAATATTATTGCTAACGGTGATTAAGAATGGCGTGTCTGCTTCCTTCGCCTTAACACTTACGGACACCCCATCACTGTGCAACGAAGCTTCAACAATCTTTTTTATACCTGAATTGCCATTAATTAACGTAACAAGCTTTTCTCGAGTTGCCTGATCAAAACCCTCTTTAGGCCTTGGCAAAGAAATAGCTATTCCACCTATCTCAACCTTAAAATTATTTCCTGCATTCTCCTCAGAAAGAGAGGCATTTGTGGAGAGCTTATTCTCTTGATATGCCTTGTTATCTTGGACCTCTTTGACTTTTTTTGCTGCCTCTAACGTGATTTTTTGATTAATGGTTGACTGAAGTATCTTAGCTACCATATTTTCTGCCGCTGCAAGCTTTCCCGACCCTGAGGCAGAACTGGCTGCAGCAATAACTTGTTTAACAACATCGTCCATAGCTGAAACTGCACCCTTGACAATAATGTCAACTCGGGTCGCCGCAACTTCGGCTTGATTTGCCGCCTCGATCAAACTACCTAAAACCCCTTCATCGACCTCTTTGCCACCTTTAATGGTACCTAAAAGCGCGCCCGCGGTTAACATTATGCCCGATGAGGTCGATGCCAAAGCACTGGCAGCACCAAGAGCATCAAGAGGAGCTGTAACAGCAGAACTTAGCGAATTAGCAGATGACTGGTCTAAACCAGCAGATTGCCCCCTAGCTACAATTGTAGCCTCTACAGCCGCTTTTTTAGCCGCCGCCGTTTGCTCTGCGGCACTGGCAGCAGCGGCAGCAGCCTGGACCTGCGTAATAATCTTAAGAAGAGGCGCTGCTTGCTGGTTATAATCAGCGGTAAGTGCGGCAACTTCGGAACGTATACCGCGTAAGATGTTTTCACGAAAAACATCAACGTCCCTTCTAAAGCGAGGCCCCTCAGCCCTGCCTTCTAATCCTTCAAAAAGCTTTCCAAGCTTTAGAAAACCTTCTTTTAATCTTCCTTCCTCTAAACGCGCCTCTCTTAATAGTCCCTCAGCACCTTTTTTTAAATCATCGCTATATTTGCCAAAATCTGACCCTTCCCGTGGCCCCTTGAAACCTTTAGGGCCTTCCCCTTCCTGACCTTGCTCCTGAGAAGCCCCATCCCCTCCACTATCTGAGTCTGGATCTCCTGAGATCGCGGGTGGGCGAACAGATGAAGGCAACACCGATAAGACACTGCTGTAACGCTCTGTCATTTGCGCCTGCGATAAAACTATTGGAGCCGGAGGAGCTTGATTTATACTAGAAACAGCTACCGTTGCACCTACAGTATTCATCACAACGGTCCCGCCGGCGTTGGTCATCGTTATTTCGCCTGTGGTACCTGAAGCATCTGGAAGCAAAGTCAAAGTATTTTCTTGACCCTCTGGCGCTGCATTGCCCGCAATGGTTGTGCCTCGGATACCAATGGTCGCGACAGGAGTTTTGAGCGACATTGCATTCGGATCAGTTTTTGCTATCTGTCCACTCACAAAAGAGAAAGCCCCTTGGACTAAAGAGACTGAAGAGGAACCTTCACCCTCTGCCGGGTCATAAACCATCTCATCAATGACCATCCGCCCCCCATCACCCAATGAGAAGGCTGACTCATCAAGGAAAACGATTGCTATTTCACCATCTTCTCCCGTTTCCACGATGTCACCCTGATAGATTGGATCACCTTCCTTTAGCTCCTCAACTGTGCCATTGACCCGCGTTACTTTCGCATTTTCTGCATCTTCAACCTCGCCTATGGGCTTTGCTGTTCCTGTTGCCGCTGCTTGCGCATATTGCTCAGGAGCAATTGGACCCGCAAGGCGCACTGCCAAGTCAGCCCGAATTAACGACCCCCCCTCTGTGAGGATATCTGGCGGCGACTCCAAACGGAAAAAATCACGAATTACTAATTGTTCGCCATTTTTACCGATTAGAAGAAGATCTTGTCCTTGACGAGAAAATTGAGCACCGAGGATCCAACCACCGTCGGGCACTAATACCTTTGCATCCGCGACGGCTTGAATTACCATAACCTCCGTACCAGCTAAAAGCCGATCTTCAACATTCTTATAGTCGTCTTTATCCCTAGTACTCAAATCACATCTCGTCTACTTTTTTGTCACTAAAATCGATTACAGCATACCCATGAGACCTAACTATATTTCTGTGCCTAACAACAATTGGCACTAGCTTTCTCGCGTTATTCTTGCTACCTTCACATTATACTTTATAAATAGAACAAATACGAGTCTTTTTTCGTATACGAAAAATAACATTTAACCAGATGGAGTCAAGCGTGAATGGGCCAAGAAAACAAGCCCAAAAGAGGTAGACCAAAGAAAACTAAAATAATGGACACCCTGGCTGTGAGGCTACCTAACGACCTAATTTCAAATATTGATATTTACGTAGAAAAACTACAAAATGATTTTCCTGGTTTAAATATTACGCGTGCAGATGCTATTCGACGACTTTTAACTGCTGGACTGGACTCTGAAACTGAAATCAAGACACGAATAGCAAAAGCCCAATTTTCTTTTGATGACTCAAAAGAAAATTTCCAGTAAGAGTAACTTAGCCAATGTAACGTTAATTGATCACGTTCTTATGTGTCTTGTTAAAATAAGATTATTCAGACTAAAGCCATTCTCGAATGGATATCGAAGATGATTAAAATTAATGAATTACCTTACTGGTGGGATGCTGCACGCCCAGCACCCAGTGAAACTATTGATCTCAAAAATACATGCGATGCAGTAATTGTTGGAGCCGGATACGCTGGGCTATCTGCAGCTATCACTTTGAGTCGTTCAGGTCGATCAGTCCAAGTATGTGATCGCTTAATACCGGGTGAAGGTGCCTCAACACGCAATGGCGGATTGGCAAGTGGCAACATAAAAATCTCATTTGGCAACATGATAAAAAAATTTGGCATTCAAAGAGCAATCTTGATTTATCGAGAGGGAATAACCGCGCGCAAAGAATTATTTGCTTTCATAAAAAAAGAGGGGCTGGCATGCGACTTCGAATTAAATGGCCGATATGTTGCGGCCTTTACCCAAAAACATTTTGATGCTCAAAGCGCTGAGAAAGATCTGCTCAACAAATATCTGCACGTGGACGCTTATATGGTGCCAAAAACAGAGCAGCATACAGAAATCGCCACTGATATGTATTTTGGTGGGATGGTTCGTACTGACCTCGGCGGCTTACATCCAGCAAAGTTCCATGCTGGACTCTTACAACTCGCAAAAGATGCTGGAGCGGTCATCCATGGAGAGACCCCTGTTATTAGCATAAAGCGTTCGCCAAAAGGCTTCAAAGTAAAGACATCTCGCGGACAAATCTTGGCCGGAGATGTTATAGTCTCCACAAATGGTTATACCGATCGATTTGATAGGTGGTTACAGCGAAGACTTATCCCGGTTAAAAGTCGTATTATCGCAACTGAGCCACTCCCTAAAAGTCTTGTGAACGAACTTATGCCTAAAAAAAGGATGTTTGGCGAGTCACGAACTCTTTTCCACTACTTTCGACCCTCTCCAGATGGAACTCGTATCCTCATAGGTGGCAGTGAAGGAAACAATAATGAGTCTTTAAATCAGAGTAATCAAAAGCTTAAAGATTACCTATCAAAAATCTTTCCTCAATTAAGTAATGCTGAGACTAGTCATTCGTGGGAGGGAAACGTGGCTTTTAACATGGACTTTATTCCGCGCCTTTTTTCTAAAAATAAAATCATGTACGCGACTGGCTTTTGCGGATCTGGGGTGGTTTGGGCTTGGTGGGTCGGACGTAAAGCAGCTATGAAATTGTTAAATCATGATGAAGCCGCTACCGCATTTGATGGCTCGCCACCGATGGCTCTACCTTTTTATAGCGGGAAACCATGGTTTTTACCTGCGGTTTTGCTTTGGCACAAACTCAATGACAAGTTTGGCGCTACGTCAAAAAAATGAAATGAATCAATAGAGGGTTCTTACAGTTATGAATTTCAAAAGCACTATAACAAGCCTTTAAAATTTGTTTCAGTGAAATTTTATTGTAATTTTAGAAAATTCCGCCAAACTGTAAAAAATTGAGTAAAAAAAATTACTCTTACTTCTTATAACCTAGTGAGGAAATAAAAATTATGAAAAATAGCTTTAAATTTTTGGCTGTTATCTTTGCCGCATTTGGCTTAATAAGCAGCAGTATTAGTGCTCAAGAAATGAAATTCTTCAGAATTGGAACTGGCGGCGCCGGCGGCACCTACTTTCCAATCGGTGGCTTAATAGCTAATGCTATTTCAAGCCCCCCCGGTGCCCGATCATGCGAGAAAGGCGGAACTTGCGGTGTACCTGGGCTAGTTGCAATTGCCGTCTCAACGAATGCTTCTGTGTTCAACATGAATGCTGTTCAAGCAGGAAACCTTGAGGCAGGCCTCGCAGGTGCGCAGAGTGTGACACAAGGTTATGAAGGAACCGGTAAATTTGTCGGCAACAAGAAAGACAAGGTTAGAATCATTGCGAACTTATACCCAGAAGATATGCACTTAGTTTTGCCAAAAGGAGCTAAACTTGGGAGCTTAAAAGATCTTAGTGGAAAACGTGTAGGAGTAGCTTCGGCAGGTTCAGGCACTCAAGTCTCGGTTAAAATGATCCTTAAACATTATGGTATTAAAGTTAAGGAAAATGAATTGGGGCTCAAGCAAAGTGCACAGCGCCTTGCTGATGGTCAAATTGATGCATTTTTTTACGCAGGTGGCACTCCATTTGCAGCATTGATCCAACTAGGTTCGACAAAGGGATTTGAATTATATAATTTTTCTGCATCAGAAAGAAAAGAAATTAATAAAATTATTCCATATTATGTGGAATCAAAAATTCCTGCTGGAACCTATGAAACAATAAAATATGATGTAGCAACAGTAGCGGTAAATGGCCAATTGGTGACCTCTGTTGACCAGTCAGAAGATTTAATCTACGGCATCACAAAAGCACTATGGAGCAAAAAAACTAGAGGACTTTTAGATAAAGGTCACTCAAAAGGCAAAGCCATTAGGATGGAAACAGCGCTAAAGGGCGTATTAATTCCAGTTCACCCTGGCGCTGCAAAATTCTATAAAGAAAAAGGATTAATGAAATAAACGTTTTCGCTGTATTATGGGGATTGACTTAGTCATCCCCATAATAACATTTCAATAATACTTTTACGACAAATACATGATGGCTAGGTTTTAATGGCTGAAATTGATATAAAAAAAGCTGAAGAGCTTGAGGAAAAGTATGATCCTGGTCTTCAAACACGAAAAACAGGTCCTTTTTTGGTCAAGTTCACTTTTGGTTTTTCCATCATTTTTGCATTCTATCATTATATCACTGCAGGTTTAGGAGTTCCAATTGATTATTGGCATATGGGAAGCCATATGGCAGGAGTGATCCTCCTTGTTTTCATTGGATATCCGGCAATAAGGAACAATTATAAAGGTAAGATTCTATCTAATACCTGGTGGCGCTATTCAAACGTTCCTATCTGGGATTGGTTACTAATTATCGCAGGCGTTGCAGCTTCATATTATGTTGGGGTCACGTGGTACGAAATTGATTTTGAATTTTTAGGTGGCCGCTTTCAACTTCCAGAACAGGTTTTACGGCAGGGGAATCCCGCTAAGATTGATGTAATCTTTGGAACAATATTGATTGTAGTGTTACTTGAAGCAGTTCGGAGGACACTTGGCATAGTTGTCCCAATAATTATAATCCTTTTTACAGTTTACGCTGTCTTCGGCATGTACATGCCCTTCCAAATCCTTAAACACCCCGGTGTTAGTTGGGATCTCTTTATAAACAGCATGTATTTTCCAGAAGAGGGCATTTACGGGGTGACCCTCTGGATAGTATCAACTGTTGTTTTTCATTTTGTCCTATTCGGTATCCTCGCTCAAAGAATGGGCTTAGGACAATTTTTTGTAGATGTAGCTACAGTTTTCGCCGGTCGCTACACAGGTGGCCTAGCTAAAGTTAGCGTAGTATCTTCTGCATTT
>MDTB01074546.1_pt1 | contig 10853 bp, 3 predicted proteins | sample 811161 | NCBI WGS metagenome assembly MDTB01 (sample SAMN05326650, study PRJNA326480) | marine metagenome | isolation source: seawater | place: Mediterranean Sea | collected 2009 | reverse complement strand
TCAGCGAAACAATCAATCCAGCCACATGAGCAATAAGGCAATCATCATCGGTTCTGGCATTGCAGGCATTGCGACTTCTATTCGTTTGGCATGTCAGGGATATGACGTATCGGTTTTTGAAAAAAACGAATATCCAGGAGGTAAACTATCCTCCTTTACACTGGGCGATTATCGATTTGACTTTGGCCCTTCGTTGTTTACGATGCCTCATTTTGTCGATGAGCTCTTTACACTTGCTGGTGAAAATCCTCGTGACCATTTTCAATACAAGCGCAAAGAAATTGGGTGTAAATACTACTGGGAAGATGGCGTTCGACTCAATGCCTATGGCGATAACAACCGTTTTTTGGAGGAAGTTGACAAGACCCTCGGTGTGCCAAAACATCAATTGCAAAATTATTTGGAACAAGCCCAAAAAAAATACAACCGAACGGTTTCTATTTTTTTAGAAAAATCATTACACAAACTGGATACATACCTCAACAAAGCCACTGTGAAAGGGATACTTCATTTGTTTTCGTACGAACTCGAAACCACCCTGCACAAGGTCAATATGCGTCGGTTGAAAGAACCTCATTTGGTGCAGTTCTATGATCGATTTGCGACCTACAATGGCTCCAACCCCTACCAAACACCAGGGATGATGACACTGATCCAGCATCTCGAACACCACTATGGCACCTTTGTTCCCGAAAAAGGAATGGTTGACATCACCAACAGTTTGGTTGCCCTTGCCAAACGCAAGGGGGTGCAATTTCACTTCAACACTGCTGTGGAGAAAATTGTTATTGAACATCAGCTTGCCACTGGAATACGTGTCAATGGGACAACACACAAGGCCGATGTGCTGGTGTCCAATATGGACGTGGTGCCTACCTATCGACATTTGATGCCCACGCAAAAAGCACCTGTGAAAAGTTTACAACAAGAGCGATCGAGCTCGGCAGTGATTTTTTATTGGGGGATCGACAGATCGTTTCCCGACTTGGACTTACACAACATCTTCTTTTCCGACAATTATCAAGCAGAGTTTGACGCCATATTTAGGGATAAAACCCTTTTTGAAGACCCAACAGTCTATGTCAATATCACTGCCAAAGACGTGCATGGCGATGCCCCAGCGGGAAAAGAAAACTGGTTTGTGATGGTCAATGCGCCCCACGATACAGGTCAGGACTGGCATGCTCTATCCAAAACACTGAAAAAGCAGGTGTTGGACAAACTCAATCGAAACCTTAATGTTGACTTAGCCAATCACATTGAGAAAGAGTGGGTACTGACTCCACCTCTTATTGCAGACAAGACAGCGTCTTTTACAGGTGCTTTGTATGGCGCAGCGAGTAACAATCGTATGGCTGCCTTTTTACGTCATCCCAACTTTTCACGTCAAATTTCAAACTTGTATTTTTGTGGGGGAAGTGTGCATCCGGGAGGCGGAATTCCCTTGTGCTTGCTATCTGCCAAAATCGTTGCAAATCTAGTTAAAAACTAATGATACATATTTTAATTCCAAAAGAGCGCACCACACAAATTTCTGTGGGGATGATTTGGTTGTTTCATATCAGTGGTGCATTGGGGATTTTGTATGGCAACAGAGAGTTCTTTTTACAAACCACACCCATCAATTTATTTTTTACACTTGTGCTCTTGTTTGTCAACCTTAAAAACCCCGATCGGCGTATGGGGTGGGCTGCGATTTTGGCCTTTACCCTAGGGATGCTGGTCGAGATATTGGGCGTTAACTATGGGTTGATTTTTGGATCGTATTCCTATGGCGAAAATCTTGGTGTGAAAATTCTTGGTGTTCCTGTATTGATTGGTGCCAATTGGGTGATGCTGAGTTTTATCACAGGAGCTATGGGAGATGCGTTATGGAAAAACAATAAAATTTTAGCTGCTATTTCTGGCGCAGTACTTATGGTTCTTATCGATTTGGTGATTGAGCCCGTAGCGCCCATATTTGACTATTGGACGTTTACCGAACATGTGGCACCCCTGTCAAATTACATTGGTTGGTTTTTGGTTGCCTTGCCCATTCAGTTGGGCGTACAGTATTGGATTCGCGAAAAAGAATACACCTTTTCGGCACATCTTGTGTTGGTTCACTTTTTATTTTTTGGGGTATTTTCCCTCCAATAGCCCCGTAGTTCAACGGATAGAATAGAAGTTTCCTAAACTTTAGATTCAGGTTCGATTCCTGGCGGGGCTACTAGATGGCTAGAGCTTGATAATCTTCAATTTCTTGTGTGTAGTTTCCCCATCAATTTGAACAAAATAGACTCCTCTAGATAGATTACTCAAATCCAACTCGGTTTGCCTTGACGAGCCAAGAATGTGATATTGAATTAACATTCGCTTTCCGCGAATATTAAAAACAGAGATAGTAATGCCTTGGTCCTTTCCACCGACACCAACAACAACAAGACCATCAGTCGGGTTGGGATAAGAACTGATTTCATTCGAAACTTCGATTTCACACCCAACTTCATCAACTGTCGTATTGAGAGGTGTTACAGGACACTCATCAATATCATCGTGGATGCCGTCATTATCACTGTCGTTTTCAGGATCGGTAATCACACATCCAAACGCATCGACTGCAGACCCTGCTGGGGTATTTGGGCACTGATCGACAACATTGGAAACGCCGTCATTATCACTGTCGTCATCTGGATCGGTAATCACACATCCAAACGCATCGACTACAGACCCTGCTGGGGTATTTGGGCATTGATCTACATCATTGGAAATACCATCCTCATCGTCATCTGGGTCATCAACATGACCGGAGCAATCATCCCCTACGGTATAAGAGAGATACTCGGTAACTGCCAATCCACCTCGAAATGCAAACTTACAGGCATAGCTCAATACTTCACCATCGTTTTGGTTTGCAAGAACAGCTCTGAATCGCCGCCCTTCAACATAGATCATGCCGGTTTCAGTAAAAGGAGATTCTTTCCATAGATATGCATTCAAGTCTTGTTTGTCATCTAGCAATTCAAATTCAATAATCACATTCGTTCCATCAGTCTCAAAGCGATATGTATAGCCAACTTCAAAAGACCCTTGCGTGGCAGTATCAGATTCTCCAGTACAGGCGGTGTTTTCAACCTCCTCAGGGGTGGTTATAGAGATGGTTTTGGTTTCACTAGAAATATTGTCACTTTGATCTTTTACACCAATGGTAAATTCATAGCTTGTATTGGGGGTAAGCCCATCCACAGTGGCAGTCATTTCAACTCCAGAGGTTCCGATAAACGTCTGTGTGCTGTTGTTTTGCGTAACGCTAAATACGACGATCCCAGAATTGTCTTCTGCGCTTAGCGAGAAGCTTGCAGAATTTGGTGTAGTTGAATCGATACTCGCACTTAAATTTGTTGGAACTTCTGTATCGGGCTCGCTATCTATGGGCTCTCCATATACTTCCACTTCAAACAAACTATAACCGTACTCTGTATTTCGATTTGTAAAATACAATCTTAAAAACCTTCCTTGCCCACTGAGTATATGTTCCTCATTTTCACCACGACCTGAGGAAACACTTGTCAAGGTTACCCAGTTGGTATTATCTGTCGAGATTTCAATCTGATAAGCAAGGGCAGATGCAGTTTCCCAAAATAGAGAGATGTTATCAACCTTATAAATCCCCTGTAGGTCAATGGTTAGCCACTGTGGATCTTCAAATAAGCTCGACCAACGAGTTTCATAATCACCATCGACTGCCAACTTACCAGCATATGCATCTTCAACGCTGCTGGTTGTGACAGGTTTTTGAAAAGCAATATTTATTTTTTCTAGGGCAGTTATAACAATCGTATCGGAGGCCTTTGCCCCTTCATTATCGGTAACTTCGAGTTGCAGTTCGTGAACGCCAACTGAAAAAGTTAGGGTTGGGGTACTTCCTGTTGCGATGACTTCATTGTCTTTGAGCCATTGATAAGAGTGAATGTTTCCATCAGAGTCGCTACTGGCTGATCCGTCGAGCTGAATGGTCAGTCGATCTAATCCTTCATTGGCATAACTTTCAATATCCTCTCCAGCATCAGCGATGGGGGAAGCGTTGTTCAAGCGTGCAACAAACACGGTTAGCGAATCCATAGCAGTCGAACCGAAATTATCCGTTACTGTAAGTACAACTTCATGCGCTCCAACATTAAAAGTATTGTTTAGGGTTTCTCCACTGCCAATATCTGTATCAGCTACAGACCAAAGATAGCTGACCAATGTTCCATCAGGATCACTACTGTTGGATGCATCCAAGGTCACTTGCTCACTGCCGCTCGAATCTATGTCTTCAATAACCAAATCTTCTCCTGCATCGGCAGCTGGCAATTGATTTACAATTACGGTTATCTCATCCGTTGCACTCTGGCCATCATCATCTGTGACCTCGAGTGTAATGAGGTGTTGTCCCAATGAAAAAACTTGATTGATCTCTATTTCTGATCCAATAAGAGTGTCATCAACAAACCACGCATAAGACACGATGGTTCCATCATCATCTGTACTTCCTGAAGCATCAAGAACAATGAGTTTTTCACCATCCAAATCAGCATCGATTCCAAAACTATCGGGACCAGCATCAGCGACTGGTGGACTGTTGTCAGGATCAACGACTGTGAGTACAAATTGATCGACACCTTTTTCTCCATCATCATCAGTGACCGTGAGCTCAATGATATATATTCCTGTCGAAAATGAAGTCGTGAAAACAGCTTGTTGTGAAAGGACCCCTTCGTTGGCTTTCCAGCTATAACTTTCAATCACTCCATCAGAATCTGTACTGTTCGACCCATCAAAAGAAACCTCGACAAGATCATCATCATCGTCGTCATTGATCACTTGATCATCACCTGCTACGGCGATTGGCTTGTTGTTGTCTGGGTCAATGACTGTAATCACCACTTCGTCTCTCCCAGAACCGTTATCTTCATCTGTTACTTCTAAGGTGATGACGTGTACGCCAGTCGAAAGCTGTAAGGTTGGACTGACTCCTGTAGCGATGACAATGTCATTTTCAGTCCAACTATAACTCACAATTGGAGATGCAACCTCTTCGGATAAAGAGCCGTCCAAGGTCACAGTCGCAATGTCATTTCCATCATCATCTTCAACGCTTTGATCGTCACCTGCATTGGCAATTGGTGATAAACCACCACTGCTAATTGTAATGAGGACATCATCGCTTGCTTGTCTTCCTTCCGCGTCGGTGACAGTTAGGGTTGCGGTATAGACCCCTCTGTCAAGTTCGGTAGTTACTAGTGGACTCGTGCCAATCATTTCTTCGTCAATCGTCCATTGATATGAGCTGATTTCACCAGTATGGTGAGCGCTAGAAGACCCATCGAGATAAACGAGCTCTTTCCCATCTTTATTTTCGTCCAACTGAAAAATATCAGGACCTGCATTTGCAATGGGGCCGTCTCCAATACCGATTTCGCCATAGCCATTCCATTTAAATACCCTGACATAATCGATTAGCATTTTCCCTGGTAAATCTGCAGTAACCTGACTGTTTTGTGAGGCGTCTGTAAAATTTCCACCAACGGCGAGGTTCATCACAAAGAAAAATGGCAAGTGAAACTCTTCAGCATCGCCACCAAGAGGAAATGGACCTGTATAGAAATCGTACTCTTGACCTCTATCCACAATAGCCAATCGAATTTCATTGGGGTCCCAATACATTCGATATGTTAAAAAGCGATTTGTCAATGTGGTCGAAGATCGATATGGTTTGGTGTAATATTTATCATAAGCAATACTTGCAGCGCAGTTTTGGTTATCACCAGAGCAAGAATCGTCAGAATAAAAAATGATATTTCCCCCAACGACATCATTTTCAGTCGCGCCTTCAAATCCCTCTTCGAAAAGGGCTTGGTTTCTGTAGCCCATTTCCATCATGTCAATCTCACCAGATCGTGGCCACCCTACCTCAGATAAGTTGTTGCCCAGTAACCAAAAAGCAGGCCATAGACCCGTTGATAGGTCATAAGGGACTTTAATTCTTGTTTCCACCAAGCCATACTTCACAGATAAATTTCCTTCTGTCTTGACACGACCTGAAGTAAATGCTTTTCCATTTTGATTTTCATTTCGCACCTCAATGACAAGGGCATTGTTGTTGTTTTCATTGTCTATGGGTTCAATCGAAATATTATCTGCGCTATAGCTTTGCAATTCCTGATTTCCCCAACCGCATAGTTCAGGGCATCCATCGCCTTCTTCTGGCACCCATATGTCCGTATTAAACGCATCAAAATTGTCTTGCCATATCAATTCTCGAATGTCAATTTTGGCATAATCTTTAGACACATTACCCTGACTATCTTCAACTTTGAGTTGAATGTTGTGCACGCCATTAGACAGGGATAGCTCGGCGATGGGATCTTGTGAAAGTACAACGCCATTTTCACTCCACTCATAAGAAACAATAGACCCATAGCTTGACGAGCTGTCGAGGGTTACCGACTCCACGCCATCTTGGTTCAAGTCCTCTTTTACGATATCTTTTCCTGCATTTGCCAAAACAGAGCCACCCGAAAAAGAGACTTCCCCTTGTCCATTCCATTCTTTGACCCGAACATAATCGATATAGAGTTTGCCCGGCAGTGGTGCGCTGATGTCATTTGCATTAGAAAGTCCTGTAAAGCTGCCACCTACAGCCAAATTGAGTAGAAAGTAATAAGGTTTTTTGAAGGCGTCTTCTTTAGGGCTAATGGGAAATGGATTGGTATATAAATCATGCTCGGTATTGCCATCGACGACAGTCAGTCGAATTTGGCTTTCATTCCAATACATACGGTAAGTAACAAAACGATTGTTGAGTGCTGAGCTAGGGGTGTATGGAGTGGTATAGTACTTGTCAAACGCTATACTTGCCGCGCAACTTAGATTATTGCTATCACATGCGCCACTGGCATACCACAATAAGTTTGCACGGACAAAATTATTTGCAGACCCTGAAAAGCCTTCCGCTTGTCGCTCACTGGCAGCATGCCCCATTTCCATCATATCGATTTCCCCACAGTATGGCCAGCCCACTTCGCGGTGGTTGATGCCCAATAGCCATGCTGCTGGCCAAAGGCCGTTGGCAACATTAGGAGCTTTCATACGCACCTCAACAACACCATATTTTATGGCAACTTTATTCTCTGTTGTGACCTTACCAGATGTGAACGCACTATTGCCAACAGCTTCTTTTTTGGCTTCTAAGACCAAGGCATAATTACCAGGTTCGCTATCGATTTCTTCAATATATACGTTATCCTCTTGATAACTTTGCAACTCTTGATTTCCCCAACCGCAAAGGTCTTCTTCACAACCATCTCCAATATCGATATTCCAGTAGTCTGGATTAAAACTTTCAAAATTATCTTCCCAAATCACATTACCAACTTCATTGTCGCCTACGCTTACTTTGAGGGTATCAGTGCTAGAATTGCCTTGCTCGTCGCTTACCGTTAGAGTAAATACATGTACACCAGCGTTCAAGCTAATATCATGCGTTTTGGTTGTTGCAATCACGTTGCCATCTAATGACCATTCGTAAGTAGCAATTGGACCATAACTCCCAGAGGCATCGAGTGTGAGTTGGTCACTTTCAGAAATGGTTTTATTTGCTCCAGCATTGGCCATGACTTGGTCTGCGCCAAATACTTCTCCTCTGCCATTCCACTTTTTGATACGAACATAGTCGATATACATTTTTCCAGGAAGGTCGGCGGTGACTTGCGATGAGTTGCTCGCATCTGTAAAATTTCCACCAACTGCTAGGTTGAGAAGCAGATAAAATGGCTTGGTAAAAGCAGAGGATTCGCCACCAATTGGGAAGGGGCCTGTATATAAATTTTGGACATTCCCATTGTCATCAACCGTGAGTCGGATTTGCTCCTCATCCCAATACATTCTGTAAATCATAAACCGATCGGTTAGTGTCTCAGCAGTATGATAGGGCTGATTATAGTACTTATCAAAAGAAATACTCGCAGCGCAGTTTTGGTTATTATCAGCACATGCATTTTCATCATAAAAAATCAAATTTCCCGCTACAAGATTATTTTCATTTGCACCGGGAAATTCCTGTTCGTTGCGAAAGGAGGTATTGTGGCCCATTTCCATCATATCGATTTCACCGCAGTAGGGCCACCCATCTGACGCTTGGTTGGTTCCGAGTAGCCATGCTGCAGGCCATAGTCCTTTGGACAAATCATCGGGGACTTTAATTCGAAACTCGATCATACCATACTTTACCGCAAGGTTGTTTTTGGTGGTTACTTTTCCAGAGGTGAATGAGCTATTACCAAAATTTTCTCTACGAGCTTCAAGAACAAGGGCGTAGTTTCCAGGTTCTCCAGGTATTTCTTCTATATATACGTTATCATTTTGATAAGATTGAAGCTCTTGATTTCCCCATCCACAAAGATTTTCATCACAACCATCTCCAAGATCAATATTCCATACTTTAGGATCAAGTGTGTTGAAATTATCTTGCCATATTATATGCCCAGTTTGTGCAAATAGAACACTATAAAAACATACAGAAAATATAAAAGCAAAAAAGTACTTAGAATGGATATTCAAAAATTTATTTTTTAATAAGTTGTTCAAATTTAAGTCATAAGAAAAACTAAATTTATTAATGTAGTTAAATGAAGGCTTATTTAATATTATAATCACCTGTATTTCAAATACTTACAATTAAAATGTAGTGTAAATGTATAGGTAGTTTAGTGCTATTTAAGTACAATTAATCAATAAATTTGAGAGATTTAAATTATTAATTTAGTAATATTGACAATTAAATTATAACATATATGAAAAATTTATACTTTTTATTTATTATATTATTAAGCGTAATGTTTGTTAATGCTCAAACAACAACCGCAACTTTTGAAGATGGTGGAGTTCTTGCCTCATCAGACATAGTTATTGGTAACCAAGCTACAGGAAGTATTGTTGCAAATCCTGATGGAGCAGGTAAAGTTCTTCAGGTTAACTATGCTGTTGATGCTAACGGGAACAGCAGTTGGGATAATCACAGTGGGTTTGAAGTTCCATTAGGAACTGCAAAAATCACTGGAGGTACAATTACTTTTAAGTTTAAAAGTGAACATGGCGCCTCTGCTGGGACACACGGTTATATGCTAAAACTCGAAGGAGGTTCTAGCGGTAATATAGAGAAAGGATTTCCAGTTGCTGGTGATAACAGCTGGGAAACAATTTCTGTTGACCTGAGTCAATGTGACACTGGTAGATTAACTAACGCAAATGGCGATCAAGTAGGAAATTGTAGTGGTCAAGGAAACTCTCCTGAAGGGTTGTTAAAACTTTTAATATTCCACTATGGTGGAGGTAGTGATGCACCCATGCCAAATACATTTTATGTAGATGATGTCACATGGACTAATGGAGATGTAAATGCTGCTGATGCTACTCCAGCACAAGCTGCACCAACTCCAACTCATGCAGCAGCGGATGTTATTTCAGTAATTAGTGCTCATTATAATTCAGGCGTTCCAATTACCAACATAAATCCAGGATGGGGTCAAGCAACCGTAACAACTCTTGAAACAATTAATGGTGAGGAGATTCTCAAAATGAAAGGCTTGAACTATCAAGGTCATGATTTAACTGATACTGATGTTTCATCAATGACTCACCTACATGCAGATGTTTGGAGTGAAAATGGCGGTGAAACTTTAGCTATTTTCCCTTTAGATGGTAGTCAACCCGAGCCAAGAAGTGGGCCTATAGTTCTTCAAGCTGGTTGGAATCAAGTAGAAATTGATTTAGCTAATTTGGGACAAGGCGCTTTTAGTGGGACAATAAAGCAATTCAAATATTCTAATGATTTAAACAACGATGCTATACTTCCTCTAGTTTATGTAGCAAACTTATATTTCTACGACGCTAACACTGCATCAGTTGGTAAAATCCAAGATTTTGAATTATCATTATATCCTAACCCTGCAACTGATATTGTAAATATTAATACATCTATTTCTATAGATCGTGTGAGACTTTATGATATAACAGGGCGTATAGTAATCGAGGCTAATCCAAATAAAGTTAATTTTGATTTAGATGTTACTGGCCTCTCAAAAGGAGTTTATCTTGTAAAATTAAATGCTGGCAACAAAGAGGCCACCACCAAATTAGTCAAGTAAACACATATAATTTTATATTAAAAACCCACCAATTGGTGGGTTTTTTTTGTAAAACATTTTAAAAATTACATCCTTAGTTCAAATGAGTGTACAAAAGAAAAATCAGATGAATTTGAAATTGCTATTTCAAATTCTCCTGCTTCAGCTAAAAATTCATATCCATTGAAGAATTTAAGGTCTTCATATGTTAATTTGAATTGGATTGTTTTACTTTCTCCCTTTTTTATAAATATTTTTTTGAAGCCTTTCAATTCCTTAACCGGTCTTGTAATACTCCCAACTTTATCATGAATGTATAACTGGGCTATTTCATGGCCATCATAATTTCCAGTATTTTTAATATTTACTGAAACTGTTAATGTATCATTGACGCCAATCTCATTAGAAGATAGTGTAATGTCTGAAAAACTAAAATTAGTATAACTCAACCCATGTCCAAAGGGGTAAAGAGGGGTATTTGGAGAATCAATATAGTTTGATTTATAATCTTCTTTAGGGTTGTCCAACGGTATAGGTCTCCCTGTATTTTTGACACTATAATATATGGGTACCTGCCCAATACTTCTAGGAAATGTTATTGGAAGCTTTGCAGAGGGGTTGTATTTTCCAAACAAAACATCGGCCACTCCATATCCACCACTTGTTCCAGGAAACCAAGCTTCAAGTATTGCATCAGTAATAAGG
>MDTB01172939.1_pt1 | contig 10854 bp, 7 predicted proteins | sample 811161 | NCBI WGS metagenome assembly MDTB01 (sample SAMN05326650, study PRJNA326480) | marine metagenome | isolation source: seawater | place: Mediterranean Sea | collected 2009 | reverse complement strand
GCACGTCGATCGCCGCCGCATCGGTCACGGTCGGTGATGCGGCACGGGCCCAGCAATACCTGGACGGGTCCGACGAGATCGACATCGACATCGTCGGCGGGTCCGAACGCCGAGTTGCGCTCGGGCTGGCGCACCTGCAAGAAGGCGACGCCGCCGCGGCTTTCGAGATGCTCGATGCGCTTCCCGGCATCGCCGACGACACCTCGTCTCGCTGGGGATGGGCGGTCACGGCACTTGCCCGTGCTGCCACTGGGCGTTCGGTCGAGGAGTATGCCGACGCAGTGGAGACGTCGGGCCGCAGTACCTATTCCGATCGGGTTCTCGCTCGTCTCGCCGGCGCATGTGCCGCCGCCAGAGCAGGCGATGCTGCAGGCGCTGCGGTCGCGCTCGATCGGGCCCGTGCTGCGGTCCCGGCCGGCGGCGATCAGGTCTTCCCGACGATTGTCGCTGTCGCTTCGGCGGTCGTGGCCGAGAAGCTCGCCCTTCCCGAGTTGCCGGAGCGTCGAGCAGAAGCCGAGTCGGCACTGACGCGACTCGGTGTGCCTGATTCAGGCTGGTGGGCGGCGCTGCTAGCGGCGGCAGGCGTCGAGCCAGCCCGTGCCTGACACCCTTCCGGCTAGAGGCCGATGTCGATACCGAAGGCGTCGTTAAACGCAGCGACGTAATCGTCGAGCGACTCGATCGTGCCGAGCATCACCCAGTCCTCATCGCTCATTGCAGCGCGTCCGGCGACCATCTCGGCCCCGCCCCAGCTCACCTGGTAGCGCAGCTTCGGATCGTCGGTCTCGATCGCGTGACGGATCACCTCGCCGACCTCGACCGCCGGCGTCGCGTTGGCGGCACCGGCTGCGTACATCTGCAGCATGCGTTCGTTGGCGGGGCCATAGGCACCGGTTTCGTTCGGCATGTCGACGTTCTTGCCGAAAATCGACGACTGCGTGATCCCCGGCTCGACGATCGCGACGCGCACGCCGAAGCCGGCGACCTCGAGCGCCAGTTGCTCACTCACCCCCTCGAGCGCCCACTTGGCGGCGACATACGGGGCCTGTGCCACCGCAGCGAGGCGACCAGCCACCGACGTGATGTTCACGATCGTGCCGCTCCCACGTTCACGCATCTCCGGCAGCACCGCCTGGATACAGCGAGTCGCGCCACAGAGGTCGATGTTCATGACATCGAGGTAGCGCTTGGCGCTTGTCTCCTCGACGGCACCATTGCCGCCGACGCCGGCGTTGTTGATCAGATGATCGATGCGCCCCGCCCGATCGAGAATGTCCTCGAAGCCCTCGCGGACCGACTCGCCGCTGGCGATGTCGAGCTCGGCCAGTTCGATGGTGAGGCCACGCGCCTCGGCCTCGGCCAAAAGCTTCTCGGCCCGATCGATCGACCGGACCGTGCCGTAGACCGCATGGCCGTGTTCGGCCAGGTGGAGGGCCGTGGCCCGACCGATGCCGCTGTTGGCTCCGGTGACGACGGCGACAGCAGCGGGGGACACTTCGGAGTTCGGCATGCGTGCAACCTACGGGACATCTCAGGGTCGGTTCATGTGATGGGCGAACCTCGGATACCCACGACCTGGGCCTACCATGCCCTTCGTGACTGTGATCTCGGCCGCAGGCCTCACCATGCAGTTCGGCTCGCAGCGAGCCCTCGACTCCCTCAACCTCGAGGTACCCAAGGGCGTCACCGGGCTGGTCGGCGCCAACGGCGCCGGCAAAACCACCCTGATGTCGATCGCGCTCGGCCTGCGTCCTTCGACCTCGGGCACTATCACGGTGCTCGGGCTCGACCCAACCAAGGACGCAGCCCAGCTTCGCTCGGTTGTCGGCTACGGCCCGGAGCGCAACGTGTTGCCCGAAGACATGCCGGCCTCGGATTTCGTGAAGCACCTCGCCGAGGTGCGAGGCATGCCGAAGAGCGAGGCCCGAGGCCGAGCCAGCGACGCACTGTGGCTCGTCGGACTCGGCGAAGAACGCTTTCGGGCGCTCGGCACCATGTCGACCGGTCAGCGCCAGCGCGTGAAACTCGCCCAGGCGATCGCCGCCGACCCCTCGCTCGTGCTGCTCGATGAACCGACCGACGGTCTCGACCCCGTCCAGCGCGACGAGATACTGGCCTTGATCCGTCAGATCAGCGCCGATTACGGCATCGATGTCCTCCTCTCGAGTCACCTCCTCGAAGAGGTCGAGCGCATCTGCGACAACATCGTGGCGCTCGACGCGGGACGACTCGTCGCCCAAGGCCCCTTGGCGTCACTCGTCGGCGACACCACCACGATCACGGCCGAACTCGTCGAGATCGTCGAGCGCCCCGGCGCCGTTGATGCGGTGGAGGAGCGGCTCCGTGCTGCGGGGCTCGACGTCCGCCGCGATCTCAACCAGCTTCGCGTCACCGCAGCCGACCAGCAGACCAGCCTCGACGCGATCCGCGACGCTGTCGCCGCCGAGCAGGCGCGTCTCCGGCGGGTCGTCGTCGATCGCACCACACTCGAAGATCTGTTCACGGAGGCACCGGCATGACCGCCGCCGAGATCTTCGACCGTGGGTACCGCAAGTTCGACGGCGAGCGGGCCGGTGTCGGGAAAGCCGTCCGTTCGGTCACGTGGCACACGATCCGCAGCATCCTTGGGCTCGGGCGCAAGGGTCGCCACAAGGTCTTCCCGGTCATCGTGGCGATCGTCGCCTTCCTGCCCTCGATCGGTTTTCTCGCCCTGGCCGTGCTCATCGGCGACCTGATGGAGGGGGAACTTCAGCCCGAGTACTGGGAGCTCTTCGGCCTTCCGATCGTCGCAGTGATGCTCTTCGCCACATTGGTCGCACCGGAGGCAATCGTTCGCGATCGCCGCGACGGCATGTTGCGGCTCTATCTCTCCACACCACTCACCGCGCCGACGTACCTGGCCGCCAAATTCGCTGCGGTGATGACCTCGATGGCAATCGTCGTGGCCGGGCCTGCGCTGCTCTACCTCGCCGCAAACACAATCCAGGGGCTCGGCCCTGACGGCTTCGCCAACTGGCTTGAGGTCGCCGCCAAGCTGCTCTTGTCCTCCGGGATCATCGTGGTGTTCTTCGCCGCCGTCAGCCTCGGTGCCGCCAGCGTCACCGATCGCCGGGCATTCGCCAGCGTCGCCGTGTTGGCTGCACTCTTCGGCGTGTCGATCGTCGTGAACATCTCGGTCGAGTCGGTCGGCGCCCCTCGCAGCCTGCTCGTCCTCGATCCACTGAGTGTTCCACTCGAGACGGCTGCCCGGATCTTTGGCGAGAACAGTGACGGATTCACCGATTTCGACACCGGCGAGGTCGTCCCCACGGGGCTGGTCTACGGCGGTACCGCACTGTGGATCGCCGCCGGATTCGGTGTGCTCGCCGACCGCTACCGACGGATCGGCGCAGTCTGATGTCCGACCTGCCGCCCCCGCCCCCGACCGGTCTGCCCGTGCAGCCACCACCACCAACCGGCGAACCGGTGATGCAGGTCGCCCGTCTCGTCGATGGCGGCGAGGTGATGGTCGAGGCGATCGGTGTGACGAAGTCGTTCGGCGATGTGGTCGCCGTTTCTGACGTCACCTTCCAGATCGGGTCGGGGATCACGGCCATCCTCGGCCCGAACGGTGCGGGGAAATCCACCCTCTTCCGGATGTTGTGTGGCCTCACCCCGCCTTCGCGTGGCACGGTCACCCTGCTAGGCGAGAACCCCCGCACCGATCGCGGGGTTCGTGGTCGCATCGGTCTCGCGCCGCAGCAAGACGCTCTCTTCGATCGACTCTCTGTGCTCGATTTCGTGACCTTTGCCGCCCTCACCCATGGGCTGACGCCCGCCGAGGCCGACACTCGATCCCGGCGGACGATCGCCTGGGTCGATCTCGATCCCGACGACCCGAAACCCGTCGGCTCGTTCTCGAAGGGCATGCGGCAGCGGGCCAAGCTCGCCGCTGCAGTCGTCAATGATCCGGCCGTGCTCATACTGGACGAGCCGCTGACCGGCCTCGACCCCGTGCAACGACAACGCATGATCACCCTCTTTAACGAACTCGCAGCGCAGGGCACCTGCCTGCTGGTCTCCAGCCATGTGCTCGACGAGGTCGCCCGACTCGGATCCAACGTGCTCGTCATCGCCCAGGGCCGGCTCGCAGCGGCCGGCGACTACCACACCCTGCGCGATCAGATGGACGACCGCCCGCACCGGGTTCGGATCGGCACCGATCAGCCGAAGGAGATCGCTGCTGCCCTGATCGAGCGCAGCCTGGCCGAGGGTGTCGCCGTCACCGCCACGGGGGTCGAGGCCAACACCACCGACGTCGACTCGTTTGGGCGGGCGATCGCGCCGCTTGCGGTCGAACTCGGTGCCCGTCTCAACGAGGTTGCACCGCTCGACGACGATCTCGAATCCGTTTTCCGTTACCTCGTGGAGCGTCGCCGATGAGCGGCTCGGTTCCGTTCTTTCGTGCTGCGGTGCTCACCCACCGTCTGCTTCTGCGTCAGCTCGTCACCCGTGGCCGGATCATCGCTCTGCTTGCGCTCGGTGGGGTCCTGATCCTCGCCGCGGTCGGTGTTGCGACGAGCGACGAGATTGACGATCAGGTCGAGGCGATGATCGGCGTCATCGATGGCCTCGGGCTTGTGCTGGTCGTGCCGGTGGTGGCCCTGGTGTTCGCATCGGCGTCACTCGGCGACGGCCGTGAGGACGGCACCCTCGTGTATCTCTGGCTCCGGCCCATGGACCGGCTGCCGGTCGTCATCGGCGCCTTCCTCGCTTCGATCACCATCAGCCTGCCGCTCACGGTAGTTCCGATGTCGATCGCCGCCGCTGTCGGCGGCACGGGAAGCGATGGCATCACCGCCACGGTCGTGGCGAGTGGTGTCGGCGTGCTGGGCTACTCGGCTGTCTTCGTGCTGCTCGGTCTGATGGTGAAGAACGCCATCATCTGGGGCCTCGCTTACGTGCTCCTGTGGGAGGGCTTGTTCACCCAGTTCTCCTCGGCGATTGGGCGAGTGTCGGTGCGCGGCTATCTGCGGGCGATCGTCGACAACATGGCCGGTGTCCGCCTCAACGGAGCGCTCGACGTCTCGACACCGATTGCGGTGATCGTGTGTCTCGGTATCGTCGTCGCCGGGCTCCTTCTCGGTTCGCAGCGGCTTCAGCGGATGGAGATCGACTGACCGAGCCGGCCGTCGCCGGTCCGTGCTGCCGGTACCTCCCTAGCGGCCGGTGAACGTGGCCTTGCCGGGACCGTTCTCCATGAAGCTCTGCACGCCGGTGCGGCAGTCGTCGGTGGCGAAACAGGCACCGAACTGTTCGGCCTCGACCTTGACGGCCTCGTCGAGCGGCAGCGCAAGGCCACCGAGGATCGCCCGCTTGGCCATGCGCAACGCCGCCGGGCCGGTGGCGTAGTCGGCGGCCTTGGCGATTGCTGCGTCCTGCAGTTCGTCGGGATCGTGAACCGACGACACGATCTTGTTGGCAAGGGCCTCCTCGGCACCGACATGGCGCCCGCTGTACACCATGTCCTTGGCCATGGTGACGCCGGCGAGTCGAGCGAGACGCTGGGTTCCGCCACCGCCCGGAATCAGGCCGAGCTGGATTTCGGGCACGCCCATGCGGCCGTCCTCGGCGATCATGCGGAAGTCGGTCGAGACGGCGACCTCAAGGCCACCTCCGAGCGCAAAGCCGTTGATGGCCGAGATCGTGACCTGCGGAAGGTTCTCGAGGGCAAGAAGCGAGTCGTTGAACATGTCCGAGAACTGCTGAGCCGTCTCGGCCGTGAAGCTCGGGAACTCGGAGATGTCGGCGCCGGCCGCGAAGTTCTTTCGCCCACCGGTGACCACCACGGCCCGGGTGGTGTCGTCGACGGCGAGCTCGTCGCAGATCGCGTGCAGGTCGCGCATCATTTCGCTGCTGAGCGCATTGACCTTCGGGCGGTCGAGGCGGATGACGGCGACGCCGTCGGCGACGTTCTTTTCGAGGTAGATGTTCTCTCCCATGCCCGGCAATCTAGCTCAGGTCGAACGGACTGATTCAGCCGACAGCTCTCAAGGACCGCAACGCTGCCGACAGGACCACAATGTCCTTAGCGGAGCTTTAGAAGGGCCGCGAGCTGCCACTTCGACGGATCGACACGGTACTGAGCGAAGAGCGCCTCGCTGACACGTTTCTGGACAGCTGGAGGGAGTGTCGCCCGACTTCCTGCTTGGCTCCGTCGAGCGGATCTCGTCTGGCGGTGGCGATGAGTTGCCGTTGTGCCTCGCTGACACTTGTCTGGATTGGACAGTTTGTCTTACGACTGCGGTTGAGGAGTGCTCTCAGGCAAACTGCTGTGGCTTGTTCACGACGAGGTGATTGCGAGCGATGTGGGCTAAAGAACCGCTCCACTTCTCTACTTCCGGTTAGGTCGTTACGTAGGTTTAGCCACTAACTAGTTCAACTTTGAAATACTGACTGCGCAAAGCCAATCGCAGCATGAGCGAGGTGAACGGATGAGGCTGGTCCTGACTTAGTCATGATCAAAGTTGGCTGGACTCGGACGACCAATGCTCGGGATCCCGGCGGCGACGTCGACTGACTTCTATGCACCACGCGGGAGCTGAATGCCGTCGATGGGTAGAAAACAGCTGAGTTTTTCGCCATTGATTACTCACCACGAATCAAAAAATCAGTGATCTAGATTCACAGCAGTAACTGACGAGGGAAGGCCACCGGATGCTCTCAGATTTGGCGCTCTTTGTATCGCAGCGGCGACAAGCTCGCTTCACTTGTATTTTCTTGCGCTATTCGAAGACGCCAGTCTCTTGCATCTCGTTCCAAAGCCAACCAGCACTGGCTTTTGCAAAGTCGACTGACAAATGGTTTGTGTCCTTTCGTATAACAACCCCTTCAATTATGGCAGGACACCCCCCGGAGTCACTGCAAGCAAGAAGCGGGTTTGGGTCTGCGGAGAAGGCACCTGAGTGATCGCGTGCGAGCGACTGAATTATCTCTTTCTCAGGGGTTGGAGGACGGGGTAGAATCTCGCATTCGTCAATGAAACGAGCTCCGGATAGACAATCAAGGGGATCTGTGGTCACCTCGGTGAGTGGCTCAATGATCAGAATGGGTATGCCTAAGGTTTCGAGTTGCTTGATGGTTTCAGTCGCAGTAAGCCGGAAAAGCTCAGGCCCACTCTGCGAAGGGAATGAGACCGAACTCCTTGGCCGAATGTGCCCGCCACCTCGGCTCGCCACGATCACGAGGTCAGGTTCAATCGACGACAACTGGCCACCCCAGGTCATCGCATCTCGCTCGACGCACGCCTCAAACCATTGTCCCAACTCGCTCGTTATGAGAGTCGCAGGCCATGGGCAACCAAAGGAGACTTTCATCTGCAACTCAAAGGCGTGCTCTTGAGCAAGCGCTCGCAAGGCAGGAACCCACTGTCCAGCGTGACTGTCACCCAAGATCAACACTCTGGGTCCTGCGCCAGCCTCAACTAGACAATCAGATCCGAGAGGGTCTTCGCATCGGGCGCGTGGGCCAGACCCAAAGTTCTCTTTGATTGAAATCCAGTCGAGATCGGGGACCTCTTGCCGCGGCAAGGAGCCAGATTGGAGACTGTCTACCTCCACCGCGTCGCTGAGATCAGCGGTTTGGTTCGCGGCAGGTGGCGTCAAAGGTGCATTCGACATTGCCGGGCGAATTTGCGGTGGACTGTCGCTTTGAAGAACCGTCGGTGCAGCAACGAGTCCGACCGCTAAAGCCGTTGCAACACAAGCAACTCCCACGAGTCCATTTCTCGAATCAAGCCGTAAAGACCGCCGAACGGGGGTCTCGATGATCGCGTAACTCAAAGCGGCCATCGCAGTTCCTAAAGCTGCACTAACCAAAGCCGCGGCTACGGGCTCAAGCAAGAGTTGGCGTTGGGCGAGCACAAGGATGGGCCAGTGCCAGAGGTAGGTACCGTAAGAGATCTGGCCCAGATAGGTAACCGGTGAAGACCCTAGAACTCGCAACGAAGGGCCTACCCCTGCCTCAAGTCCGAACAAGATTGCAACGGCGAGCGCTGTTGCCGTGAATCCACGAGTCGAGACCGACATCGAAAGGAGATCGGTTGATAACGCGAGGTAGAGGAGGAGCAACACTGGAACGATCGCGGGCGACCAAACCCGCGCCCGACGACCGAGGGGCTCTCGCCACAGCCAGGCTGCCAAACCGATACCTGCAATTATCTGATAAATCCGAGCGTCAGTGCCCCAATAAGCGCGGCTGGAGTCCGCTGATGCCCAATACAGCTGTAGAACAACTCCACAAATAAGAGATATCCCAATTGCCGAAGTAATTAGCCAGCGATGGCGGATGCGTAGCATAGCTAGAGCTACGATGGGAAAGACGAGGTAAAACTGCTCCTCGATAGCGAGTGACCAGAAATGCAGAAATGGGCTGGGAGCGTCATCGGCTGCGAAGTAGTTGCCCTCGTCGGCAATGAAGTGCCAATTCGCAAACCAAAGTGACGCCGCCCTTGCATCGGGAACAAGGTCGACTCGATCAAGTGGATTCGTGATGAGAAGTGCACCCACTGCCGTGCCGATGATCGCAAGGCATGCAGCTGGGAGTAGGCGGCGGGCGCGGCGTGCATAGAACCTTGCAAAACGAAACTCCCCAGTCTCGTGCAACTGTTGAAGAATCACATTTGTAATGAGAAAGCCAGAGAGGACGAAGAACAGATCGACACCGATGAAACCGCCTTGAAGATGCGCAAGCCCAGCGTGGAAACCCACAACTAGGTAGACAGCAAGCGCGCGAAGACCGTCAATTGCTGGCCGATGGCTCCAACTATTTGCTGGAGGCCCAACGAAAGCTGTTTGCCCTCTAAGTCTCATCCTTAATTTTCATTCCGAACAGCAATCTCAAGCGATCGCGCAGATCCTCAAGCTCACTAGAGCTGGAGAGTTCTCGACTAGGTGCCCTCTCGTGGAAAAAGAATGTTGATGAATTAGCTCTAGACGCGAAACAGGCCTCGAAATAGCAGTACCGAGAGAGCGCGCCCGCCTCTAACGATTTAGATCGCCAGGCCGAACCTAGCTGCAACTTGAAAAAGTTCCTTCGTGGGAAAATTTAGGTTGTCTGGCCAGCGACTTTTCCCACCGGAATTTCTAGGTGCTGGTCGCCGCCTCATGACCGGATGAGAATTGGGCGGCCGTGCATGGCTCTCTATTCGTTAGAGCGTTGGAAACGAGCATGGCTCAGGGGCGATCTGTGCTTTGCATGTCGCCCGTAACGCCTGCCCCTGAGCTAGCCCAACTTAGAGCTGGCAGCACCAAACTTGGTCGAAGTGTCGGTGCAACTGCCCCAGCGTCATGAGTCGGATAGTCAAAGTCGACCAAAGCAAGTGGCTTTTAGGCGGAGGACATCCACTTAATCGATCGATGTTTGCTCGCAGTAACGTCCCGACTGTGCTGGACCTGAATCTGGAACGCCCAGTGACGCAAGACGAAGGCTCGGGGCTGGCCAACCGCCGTCAGCACCGAGCGCTCTGAGGGGGGTATGGCTCAATACCGCCGAAGTGCTTCGCAGCGGTCGCTCTGGCACCGTTAGGGACAAAACTCGCCGCCCGCCACCGAGACCGTGGTGCCGACGAGTTCCTCGCTGACCGCTGCGCGGAGGATTGCCCGATCTGACGAGTTCGCCCACAGCCGACCGCGGCCGTCTACGAACCGGCAGATCGCCACGGCCCGGGTGGGCCCCGACCGTTCGTACTCGACCGTGATCCCGTCGATCACGGCGTCGCCGGCTGCGTCGTCATCGGCGCGGGGTACCTGATCTCCGACGGACTCAGCGGTTCGGGTGAGCACCAGTTCGTCGGGCGGGCTGCTGCTGAACACACCGAGTGCGTGTTTGGTCGCATGCCCGCCGTTGCCCTGCACGAGCCCGAGTTCGCCGGGATGCTCACGAAGTCGGCGGACCATTGCGATCAAGGCTTGCCCGGCAGCAAAGTTGAGCGGTGCGCCCATGAAGCCGAGACCGCCTGCCACGGTCAACTCTCGTCCAGGGTCAAGGCCCATCGCCTCGGCGGTGTAGGCCACCATCGAGGGAAAGCAGCCATAGAGGTCGATGTGATCAAGGGTGGCGAGGTCCCCCCAGCGCTCCCGGAGCGCAGCGACGGCGTTGTCGAGGCCGGGCACGCGTGCGATGTCGGCTCGGGTCAAGAAATTGTCGGAGTCGGCGGTGGTGACCAGGTCGCGCAGATACACCCGATGGTCGGCGGGCACGCCGAGCGCCTCGGCCTGTTTGTGGGTCGTGAGGATGAGGGCGCCACCATGATCGACGGTGTTGTTGGCGCACATCGCCTTCGTGTACGGCCACGACACCATCCGGTTGGTGGGGGAGGGCTCGCGGATCTCGTCGGCGTTCATCGCATCGACGTCGAGGTCGGGGTTTGTGGCGGCGACTGCGGAATACCCGGCCCAGAGTGCCGCCGCAGCGTTGCGGGCCTCGTCGAGTGTGTGACCAGCCGCGGCGCGGCGGGCACTGTCGAAGACGGCGTAGGTGTTCCGAGGGAGTTCACCGCCGCGAGCGGCGTCGGCGTTGGCGCCCATCGTCAGTGCGGCCCCCCACGCCGCCGGCTCTTCGATCGGTGATTCCCTGATCAACGCGGGGCTCGGAAGGCCGGCCTTGCGGAGCGCGGCGCGGGTGAGGCCCGTCTCACCGCCGACCATCACGATCATGTCGGCCTCGCCCCGAGCCAACCGGTCGCCCAGTTCTCCGACGAAGGCGATCGGCGTATTGCCGCCCCAGGTGGTGAGCACCGAGGTCGCCGAGGCGGGGATCCCGATCGCGTCGCCGATTGCCCGCCCAGGGTTCGGGTGGCGGAACAAGCCGGCGACG
>MDTB01027299.1_pt1 | contig 10854 bp, 9 predicted proteins | sample 811161 | NCBI WGS metagenome assembly MDTB01 (sample SAMN05326650, study PRJNA326480) | marine metagenome | isolation source: seawater | place: Mediterranean Sea | collected 2009 | reverse complement strand
CATGTCAGAGACTTTACTTATATCGACGATGTTGTTGATGCAATCATCAAAATTCTAAGTCTTACTAAAAAAAATTCAATGAATTATGAAATATTTAATATTGCTAGCGGCAAACCAGAAAAACTATCTTTATTTTTAAATAAAATTGAACAATTTTTAAATAAAAGATCCAAATCAATTTTAAAAAAATTCCAAATGGGTGATGTTTATAAAACTCATGCAAGTATAGGTAAATTACAAAAAAAAATAAATTTCAATCCTAAATTTAATATCTCGCTTGGCATTAGAAAATTTGTTAACTGGTACAAGAATTATTTTAATCAATGACAATTGCTCAGAAACTAGTTGAAGATTCTAAAAGCAATTTAGAGATCAACCTACTTAGTATACAGAAATATATTTTATGTGTACTTCCATTTGCTCTTGTTACGGGTCCTGTAATTCCAGAGATTATATGTTTAGTTTCTTCTGTAATTTTTCTGATACTTGTAATAAAGAATAGAGAATGGAAGTATTTATATAATCCTATTTCAATTATATTGTTTTTATGGTCGCTATTTTTAATAATTTCTTCATTTTTTTCAGCAAATATCTTATTTTCACTTGAAAGTTCTTTATTTTATTGGAGGCATTCTTTATTTGCATTATCAGTCTGGTATCAACTTGATAAGAATAGCGAATTCAAATTATTATTTTTATATTCATTAACTGCAATATTTTTCATATTAATTTGTGATGGATACTTTCAGTTTTTTAGTGGTGAAAATATTCTTGGATACCCCTACTATGAAAGCAAAGCGAGGTTATCAAGCTTATTTGGAGATGAATTACGTTTAGGCAACTATTTATCAAGATTAATGCCTTTACTATTCGCGCTAGCTCTTGCTTCTATTAGCAAGCCTCGTAATTATCTAATTTTGCTATGCATATTTTTGATTAGCACCGATGTTTTGATTTATCTTTCAGGCGAAAGATCTGCATTTGGAATACTAATAGTTACAACAATAATGATGATTATTTTTTTGACTAATTTCAAAAAATTTAGAATTATAACTTTTGCAACATCTATAATCATAATTTTAATAATCACATTCTTTAATGACAAAGTTAGGTCGCGTATGATAGAAAATACAATTAATCAAATAGATGTAACAAATCAAAATTATATTGCAGACCATGAGTTATTCTTTACGACTTCGTCTAGAATGTTTTTAGATAATCCTATTGTTGGAATTGGTCCAAAAATGTATAGAATAAAATGCAGCGAAGAAAAATATATTGCAAGTAGTGAACTTTATTCTAGCTGTTCAACTCATCCCCACTTCACATATTTACAAATTATCTCTGAAACTGGAATAATAGGATTATTATTTATTGTATCTATTTTTATTTTTATATCGGTTTTGTTGCTAAAACACTTATTTAAACTACTCTACAATAAAAAAGGGATGATTAGTGACGAGCAGATATGTTTATTTATAGCGTTATTTATTACAGTATTTCCGCTCATCCCATCGAATAGTTTTTTTAATAATTGGATTAGCATAATTTATTATTTGCCTTTAGGATTTTTGTTGAATACATACAGTTCAGAAATAAAAAATTATCTTAAATATGAGAAATAAAAAAAATTTAATTGGCATAATAGGACTTGGCTATGTTGGCTTGCCATTAGCTCTCACTTTTGCTACGAAGTATGAAACCATCGGATTTGATGTTAATAAGAGTAGGATTAAAAATTTAAGTAAGGGTATAGATACGACATGCGAGGTATCAAAAAATGATCTTAAAAAGTCTAAATTATTATTTACTACTGATAGTTCTCATTTAAAAGATTGTAACTTTTATATTATCACAGTTCCAACACCAATTTATAATAATAAAGAGCCTGATTTATCTTTCTTAAAAAAAGCAAGCCAAATTGTATCAAAATTATTAAGTAAAAATGATATCGTGATATATGAATCGACTGTCTTCCCAGGGGCGACAGAAAATTACTGTGTGCCAATTTTAGAACAATACTCTAAACTAAAATATAATATAGATTTTTTCTGTGGCTACAGTCCTGAACGTATCAATCCAGGAGATAAACAACATAGAATTAATGAGATCAAAAAGGTGACTTCTGGATCAAATGCAAAAGTGAGAAAAATTGTTGACAAATTATATTCCTCTATAATTACAGCAGGAACTTATTCTGCAGAGAGCATCATAGTTGCAGAGGCTGCAAAAGTAATAGAAAACACACAAAGAGATGTCAATATTGCTCTGATAAACGAGCTTTCAGTACTTTTTAACAAAATGAAAATAGACACAAATCAAGTATTAAAAGCCGCAGGAACAAAATGGAATTTTCTAAAATTTACTCCTGGTCTTGTCGGTGGACATTGTATAGGTGTTGATCCATATTATTTAACTTATATTGCAAAGAAAAATGGATACACACCAAAAATAATACTATCAGGAAGAAAAATTAATGATGAAATGTTTTCATTTATTTTTAAAAGTATAATGAAATTAATTCCATATCATAAAAGAAAATCAGGGTTAGATATTTTGATTTATGGCATAACGTTTAAGGAAAACTGCCCTGATATTCGTAACTCACAAACATTAAAACTAATTAAAAAATTTAACCAAATTGGATGTCAAGTAAATGTATTAGATCCATATATTGATCATAATTTAGCGATTAAAGATATAAATTTTAAGATTGTAGATGGATTAAAGAAAAAAAAATACGATATTTTAATTGGTGCAGTAGCCCATGATGAATTTAAAAAACTAAGCTTAAAGTTTCATAGAAAATTTATAAAACAAACTACAATAGTGTACGATATTAAAAATTTTCTGCCCCGGAAATTGGTTACTAATTCGCTGTAATATTTGTGGGAAAACAAAAATTTAAAGGAATATGGTTATTTGGATTATCAGGAGTTGGTAAGACATATGCATCTTTACTAATTAATAAGTATGTTAAAAATTCTGTATTAATAGATGGAGACAAAGTAAGAGAATATATTTCGACAGATTTAAATTATTCTAAAAAACATCGTAATATACAAATTAAAAGACTTTTTGGTATTGGGAAAATAGTAAAAGACTCAAATTGTTATCCAATTATTTCTAGTGTATGGATGAACAAGATTATTTCTGATAAACTAAAGGACGAAAATATACAACTAATTAAACTTAAATCAGAAATGAAACTTATTTTTAAAAATCACCCAACATATAAAAATAAGAAAGATGTTGTCGGTAAAGATATTAATTTTGCAAAATTTGACTGCGAAGAAATTTTAAATAATAGGAATAATAAATTTTGGATAAAATTAAAGAAATTGATTTGATATCTGAAAATGGAAGATATCTCTTAGACTATGCAAATTTAAAAAGTAACCTTATTGATCAAAATTATGAATTTTTGGATCATGAAGGGCTTTATGAGTATTATAATGATCCAATTAGGGGAATGCCTATCTTAATGCCGGTAGGAATTGAAGAATTTGATTACTCTAAATCAAAAAGTGAATTTCAAGTCGATAAAAAGGAATTTGCAAAAAAAATATTTCAAACAAACAATGTAAATTATGTAGGTGTCAAAAAATATTTTCAATTTGGAAATATCTTTTGCACCGGATCAATTCCAAAAAAAGAAAATTTAGATTTAATTAATAAATTAATTAAAATTAATGATGAATTAATTTCGTTAGTAAGTAAACTTAAAAGTGAAGGAAAAAAAATAATCTCTTTTCAAACTAGAAATATCCCTCACCTTGGTCATGAAAAAATAATTGAAATGTTATTAGAAAAATTTGATATTGTAATTGTTAATCCTGTTATTGGGCCAAAAAAAAGTGGTGATATAAAAAATGACGTTTTATATAAAGTATTTAATTATTTAAGCGATAAACATTACGATAATAGAATTATTTTTAAGCCAATTTGTGCAAATATGTTTTACGGAGGTCCAAGAGAAGCAATACACCATGCATTTTTAAGAAGAAATGTTGGATTTCCATCGTTTGTTGTTGGTAGAGATCACGCTGGAGCAGAAAACAACTTCGGACCTGAGGAGGCTATTAATACTATAAGATCAGTTGAGAATGAAATTGGAATAAATATTATAACACATATGGGTAGTTATTATAACAATTCAACAAAGAAAATAGTTATTAAAGACCAATCAAATAAAGAAGATGAATTATTAAATATTTCAGGAACAGAATTTAGAGAATGTATAAAGAAAAAAAATTTCTTTATACATGCAAGGAAAGAATTGCAGGATTTTTTATTATCTTATGAAGGAGATTTATTTTATTAAGTATGAGTAAGATATTGCCTACAATTGGACCAATGACTGAAGATGAATCAAGTCTTAAAAAAATATTAAGTTTAAGTAGCCTAGTTAGAATAAATGGCGCTCACGGCAACCTAAAATGGCACTCTGCAATATCAAAAAAAATAAAAAATTTAAAACCAGATGCTAAAATACTTTTGGATGTTCCTGGGATAAAACCACGAACAAAAAATAAATTAGACATAAATATAAAGAAAAATGAAGTTATATTATTTTATTATAATTCTAATTTTGTAATCAGAAAAAATTTTTTTAAATTCAAAAGAATTGAAATAACAAACCCTCTTCCAAAAATATCAAAAAAAAGCAATACATTTACAATAAGTGATGGGCAATTTAATTTTAAACTAATCGAGTACGGTAAAAATTATATAATTGGTAAAGCAACCGAAAAATTTATTCTTAAGCCAAAAAAAGGTTTGAATATTCCTCTTTCAGAATATGATGAGAGCCTTCAAAAAAAGATTTACTTAAAATTTCTGGAAAAATTTAAAACCGTAAAGTTTGATGCTATAGGACTGAGTTTTATACAAAATGACTCAATTCTAAAATATATCAAAAAAAAATACCCAAATTATGTTATTGTGTCAAAAATAGAAAATTCAATTGGATTAAATAATATTTATCAGATTACTCTTAATTCTGACGTTATTATGATTGATCGTGGTGATTTGAGTGCAGAAATAGGAGAAAAAAATCTTTATCAGGCAATAATAAATATCTCAAAGATTTCAAAAGATAATGGAAAGCCGTTAATAATGGCAACTGAAAACTTAGACTCTATGATGTTAAGAAAATCACCTACAAAAAGTGAAATAATATCTCTTGGCCACAGTTTAAGTCTAAAATCAGATAAGATTATGTTAAGTGACGAAACAGCCACTTCTGATAATTGGTATATGATTATGCAATGGCTAAATAACTTTATTTTAAATTTTGAGAAGAAAGAAGTCTTAAATAATAAAAAAGATAATCAAATTCTATGGCAGATATTAGATAATATCGTCGATTTGCCAGTAGTAATTTTTTCAAAAAAAGGCTTTGCACTTTCTCAGCTAGCAAAAATTAGAGATGATATTGATCTCACAGTTTTTACTGATAGTTCCAAAGTTAGTACATTATGTAATTTTAGAACAAATACTAATATTTTTCATATAGACAGCTTTGACAAGTCACATCTTAGTAAACATATATACAAAAATATAAAAAAGAATAAAAAATTTATCTTTAAACATAATAATCAAGCTTTACTAATATATGTTGCATATCCGAGAAAAAATTCTAGAGCTAATACCATTTCAATTATTTCTATTGAGGATTTTAAATAATGAATTTATTTAATTTTATATTCAAAAAGTTCTATAGATTACTAAGATTAAATAAAACAACTGAATTTGCTAACTTTCCATTTTATAAAAATGACTTAATTGGATATTCGAAACCTTTTTTAGGTAATGATTCTAATGAAGGTTTTTTTACCAGATATTATCAAGAAACAGAGGCCAACTGTAGAGAAATTAATGATTTTTATCATTTACATTCTAGCCATCTCTTTAAGAATGAAATTCTCAAGGCAAGAAAATATAAATCTAAAGAAATATATCAAACGACATCTGACGATGAGGAATTTATTCCAATTAGTGGAACTACTGAATTAAGACAAGATATATACATCAATGAAGATTTATTAGAAATAAATTCACAACGATTTCATTATATAAAGGCAAAAAAAAATCAAAAGACAACAATAAAATCAGATTTGGACTTTATTATAGGAGATAAAATAAAAATAAATGAGAAATCCAAAAATGAACATAAATTAGTTTTACTAATTTTTGTTGACGGACTTTATGACTTAGAAAATTTAGGAATTGGTAAACTTACTGAACTAATGCCAAATACATCAAACTTTTTCAAAAAAGGAACTTTTTTTAATAAGAATTATGCCAACGCAGAATGGACTTTGGCAAGCTTTCCAAATATATTTACTGGTGGATACACGCAAAGTCATGGTCTTTTTCATCCTAGAAAAAATTATGAAATTGGAAAAAACTATGACACGTTGGGGACTTTATTTAAAAAAAAAGATTATATGACATTTCAAGTAGGTGGTGGTTGGCGAATGAACCCTGCTTATGGCTATATTAAAGGTTTTGATCGAACTATCTTTAAAAAGGAAATGGACTGTAAAGATGTAATTTCTGAATTCATAGAGAATAACAAAACATTCGCACGCAGAGATCAATTTTCTTGGTTAAATTTTAATGAATTACATCATTTTTTAAAACAAACACCCTCCATAATCTCTGCTAGAAACCTAAGTTATGATTTTCTAAAGAAGAATATAGATGATAATAAAAAGTCACTATTTAAAAATTATGATCCAGTTAAAATTGAAGTTTTGAAAAGCGAAATGAAACGATTGGATTTCTATTTAAGCAGTCTTTATGATTATATCGAACAAAATTACTCTGAAAATGAATATCTAATTAATTTAGTTACCGATCATGGTCATGCATTTTTAGATAACTCGAATTATGTTTTTTCAAAATCAAGAAATCATATTCCTTGGTTTTTAAGAGGAAGAAATATTCCTCATCTTAAATCAAATGAATTAACTGAGAATGTAGATATATTTAAGACTTTAGTTGAAAATTGTAAATTAGATAACTCTAATATTCTAAGTGATGGAAATGTTCCTAAAGATTTAGGGGGAAGTAAGGAAAGAGATCATGTCTTTGCTCAAAGCATCTATCCCGGGCAAAAATATAAGGCTGTTATAAAAGATAAAAAGTATGAATTAAGATTTGAAACACAAGACATCGTTAAAGATGATGGAAAATTTGAATTAGAGCCTTATAGTGTGAAATTTACTCTTTTGGACTCTAATAAGGATGAAATTAATGATAATATAAAAGAAAAATTTATAAGAATTTGTTTAAATCATATAAGCGACTGGTTAAATAAGGTAAATTATGAAAAAAAAAATTAGGGTTTTAGTTACAGGCGCAGATGGCTTTATAGGATCTCATCTGACAGAATTGTTATCTAAATCAGGTTATGATGTAAGTGCACTTTCACTTTATAACTCATTTAATAATTGGGGATGGCTAGAAGATGTCGATAAAAAAAATAAAATAAGAATTTTGACGGGTGATATAAGAGATCCAAATTTTTGTAGGAAAATTGTAAAAAATAAAGATATTATTTTTAATTTAGCAGCGCTGATAGCAATACCATACTCATATGAATCTCCTCAAAGTTATATTGATACTAATATAAGTGGTACTATGAATTTGTGTGAGGCAGCTAGAGACAGCAAGTGTAGACATTTTATTCAAACATCTACTAGTGAAGTATACGGTACCGCGAAATATATTCCGATTGATGAGAAACACCCTTTGCAGCCACAATCTCCATACAGTGCAAGTAAAATTGGTTCAGATTCAATTGCATTAAGTTTTTATTCAAGTTTTGACCTGCCAGTAACATTAATTAGGCCATTTAACGCATACGGGCCAAGACAATCTTCAAGGGCAATTATCCCAAGTATCATCACTCAAATAGTTTCGGGCAACAAAACTTTATCTCTTGGAGATACTTCCCCCACTAGAGATTTCACATTGGTTACTGATTTATGTAAGTGTATTTTAAAAATTTCCAAAAATAAAAAGACAGTAGGTAAAACAATAAACATAGGAACTGGAAATGAGATTTCTATGAAAAATCTAATTAATGAAATAAAAGATATAATGAATAGTGATATAAAAATTACTTCCTCTAAAAATAGGTTTAGACCAAAAAAATCAGAAGTTTTTAGATTATGTTGTGACAATTCTTTGCTTAAAAGTTTGATAAATTATTCTCCCGAGACTACTTTACGAGATGGTTTAACAGAAACAGTAAATTGGTTCAAAAATCCAATAAATTTATCAAAATATAAAACTGATATATACAATAAATAATGCATAGGAGATAAACTATTGATTAAAAACTATATCCCACTACATGAGCCTAAATTTAATGGAAATGAAATTAAATATTTAAAAGAATGTATTCGTTCATCATGGGTTTCAACAAGCGGATCCTTTATAAAAAAATTTGAGAGGAACATTGAAAAATTTACTAAATCAAAATATGCAATATTTTGTATAAATGGAACTCATGCACTGCAAATTAGCCTATTAGTTGCTGGTGTGAAATCTGGAGATGAAGTTATTGTTCCTACTATTACTTTTATTGCACCTATAAACGCTATCTCATATAACCATGCAAAACCAATATTTATGGATTGTGATGACTATTATAATATTGATGAAGAAAAGACTATTGAGTTTATTAATAAAGAAACAAGTTATAAAAATGGTTTCACAATTAATAAGAAAACGAAAAAAATAATTCGAGCAATAATAGTTGTCCATACGTTTGGGAATGCTGCAAAAATTAATGTTTTGGTAAACTTATGTAAAAAAAGGAATATAAAAATAATCGAGGATGCTTCTGAAAGTCTGGGAACGGTTTATAAGCGTAATAGAGTCCATACTGGTACAATCGGAGATCTCGGTGTAATTTCCTTCAATGGAAATAAGATAATTACCTCAGGAGGAGGTGGGATGATACTTACAAATAACAATAAACTAAATGAGAGAATAAGATATTTAATCTTTCAAGCGAAGGATGACTCATTAAATTATGTGCATAACGAGATAGGCTATAATTACGCACAAACAAATATCTCAGCTGCTATTGGGTTGGCACAATTTGAGAGAATTAAAATTATACTTAAAAAAAAGAAAAAAATTTATAATGACTACATAAAATTATTTGAAAAAAATCAGAACGCTTATATCTCGAAAGTGCCTTCAATATCAAAAAATAATCATTGGCTAAATTTAATAAGAGTTAATTCAAGTAAAAAAAATTATTTTATAAAAAAATTTATTTCAAAAAAAATTAATGTTAGACCAATTTGGTATCCAAATCATCTTCAAAAAAGTTTTAAGTCATGTCAGATTTATAATATTAAAAATGCTCTTAAATTGCATAGAGAAACCATTTGTTTGCCAAGTAGTTATCATTTAGCAAAGTCAGATCTGAGAAGAATAGTAAGTGTAATGAATGATTAACATCTTAATAATAGGAAACGGTGGGCACGCTAACTCTTGTATTGATGTAATTGAGGCTGAGAAAAAATACAAAATATTTGGCATTATTAGCAATAAACAAAATGACCAAAGTAAAAAATATCCAATTATTGGAACGGATAATGATTTAAAAAAAATAGTTACAGATTGTGAAAATGTTATTATTGCATTTGGTTCAATCAAAGACCCCTATTTAAGAATAAACAAGTATAAGATGTTAAAAGAATTAGGCTACAGATTTCCAATAATTAAATCACCTCACGCATATGTATCTTCAAGCGCAAAAATTGGTGAAGGATCAATAATAATGCACCACTCAATGATAAATAGTAACTCGGTTATTGGTAAAAACTGCATTATCAATAGTAAATCCCTAATCGAGCATGATGTTAAGATTGGTGATCATGTACATATTTCTACTTCTGCGGTAGTTAATGGCTCAACACAAATTGATGATGAAACATTTGTTGGAAGCAATTCTGTAGTTGGGGAGAATGTAAAAATTGGAAAAAAATGTATAATTTCTGCTGGATTTTTTATTAATAGAAACATGGATGACGGGGAAATTAAAAAAATTTAATAGACTTTCCCCTTTTAGATGAAAATTATGACAGGAACTGATGATTAGTAATGGATAAAATCAGCGTGGTTACAGGAACCAGAGCTGAATATGGATTATTAAGTAATCTTATTAAGCTTTTAAGTGACGATAATAACATCAATTTGCAATTAATAGTAACCGGATCTCACCTAACTAAGAAACACGGAAATACAGTGAGAGAAATACAACAGGATAATATTCCAGTATCAGTTAAATTAGATATCCTAGAAAACTCAGATGATGCGTCTGCAATACTTAATTCAACCTCGAAAGTAATCACGAAAATAGGTAATTCATTAAGGAAATTTTCACCAAAAGCCGTAATTATATTAGGCGATAGATTTGAGGTTCTAGGAGCAGCAATTGCTGCTCAATTCTTAAGAATTCCAATAATTCATTTCCATGGCGGAGAGAGAACAGAAGGTTTAATCGATGAGGCAATAAGACACTCAGTTACAAAAATGTCGACATTACATTTTGTTGCAAATGAAATTTATATGAAAAGAGTTATACAACTCGGTGAAAATAAAAAAAATGTATTCAATGTTGGTGGAATGGGAATTGATGCAATAAATAAAACAAAAATGGTCAGTAAAAAAAGATTAGCAGAAGAATTAGATATTTCTTTTCAAAAAAAAATATTTGTTGTTACATATCACCCTGTAACACTTGAAAATGAATCAGCTGAGGAACAGCTTTTAAATCTTCTTGATGTATTAAAAGATTATAATAATAATACTCTTATTTTT
>MDTB01057494.1_pt1 | contig 10855 bp, 2 predicted proteins | sample 811161 | NCBI WGS metagenome assembly MDTB01 (sample SAMN05326650, study PRJNA326480) | marine metagenome | isolation source: seawater | place: Mediterranean Sea | collected 2009 | reverse complement strand
TTGAAAATCCAGATCAAATGACTTGGCCGATTGTCTTAGAAGATCCAGCGGCAATTGATATATTAGATTACAATGGTATCATAGAGCCTCTTACTATAAGAACTGTCATAGGGATGAGCAGTACTTTCGTTGGAGATAATTTAGATCCTGAGCCTTATGGAATTAGAGCGGGAATAGGCGGAAATTATGTCTGGGAACCATACAACCGATATAACCTAATTACAGAATATTTCACCCCGCAAGACTCAAGTAGAAATTATCCTTTTGCGTATGTAGTAGATTGGAGAATTTATGAAGGGTTTGCTAGAAATATTCCTGATTTTGCCTACACTATGAACGATGATGAAGTCATAACTCCGTTTGTAGAAAAAACAGCACCAGAATTAATTTTTTCTAAAATAAGCGATGAAGCAGTAAGAGACTATTACATATATAATGTCCCGTCAGCTTCTTTAGATTCAAGGCCAAGTGTTGATTCTAAATCTAAACCAAGAGGATTTACTTATGAAAACTGTGAGTTTGGAACTGATTCTTTGGCTTTTGGAGGTCTTTTAAAATGAAGATCGATTATAAATTAAAAATCCCGTATGATTTAAGAAAAAGATTTTTAGATTATGACCCTGATGGATTGAAGCATTATTTTCAGTTTTATTCAGCAGATGACAAGTCAATCAACTCTACGATAGAAAATATCGCTAACTCTGTAGGATTACCCGCAACAGGCCACGGAGTTAAGCTAGTTAATGCTGCTCCATACCCAGAAAAAGTAAGATATTCTAGCGAGCTATCTCGTGCTCTTAATTCTTATTATAGAATTCCGTGGGGTGGAGAAGATGGCAAGGCTTGGTACAATCCTTGGCGCGCAAACTCTCTCTCTATGTGGATCGCAATCAATCGAACTGGATATTATTCCGCGGATTCTGTTGATGTACTCTTTAATAAAGTCCAAGCTGGTTCTACTGCTGGCGAGTGGTCTTTTAAAGGTGAGATGCGGCTTGAGTATAATGTTCCCGGCGGATTCTTACAGTTTATTTGGGCTGGATATAATACCTCAACATCATCGACTTATCTTCTCACATATCGTCTTCCAGATTTAGATTCTCTCCCACGCGGTCCTTATAGAAATTTAGATTGGTTAAATTTCGGCGTTATTTTCACGACGCAGTTCCCGAGAGATCCTACAGCAGGCTCTGTAGCCCTGACTTCTCTTTTGAAATTTTTCATCAATGGAAAAGAAGTAACTCCAATATCTGCTACGGGAGGAGACACCGGCGGAGGTACTGAAATATCAGCATATTGGGTACCAAGAAGAGCAGACGGAGATATATTATTTGGTAGAGGAAAAGCCGATGCAGCTACAGCAATATATGAAAGCCCGCTTCAATTATTTGACTTTGCAGTTTGGGATAGAAAACTAAAAAGCTCAGCGTTTAACTCTATTTGGCAAACTTCTCAAAGGTGGGAAGGATCTGGATATGTAAGCCTACCGCCAAGAGTAAGGCTTAGAGAAGAAATAAATACCACCCCTGCTTATTTAAGCTCTCTTAATACCCCAGTTGTCAAAAGCTCAGATACTCCATTTGATGATCAAAAACAAGTTGGTCTAGATAGAAGTGAGCTTCATTACTTGCAATACCCATTTGGTATACCAACTCGCCATAAGGGAACGGAGTGGTATTTAGAACCTTTAAGAGAAGAGTTCGTGTCAGCCTCTCTAGCTACTCCGAATCGTGCACCTGATATAGTCGCTAAGGGTTATAGAGACCCATCTTTACTGGGAAGCTATTATACAAATAGTCAAATAAACCAAGGCATTCCCGAGACAACTCCTTTTAATGATGCTTTAGTGTTGCAGTCTATGTCTGGTTCTTTCTATAGCAAGACTACAAGTATTTCTGGTTTTGAATCTTCGGTAAGAAACCAAATTCAAATAACGATGGAATTACCTGTTAATGAAACCGCTCATGTAACGCGCCATTCAGCTCTTTGGGATGTAAAGCAAACTAATAAAAACACTGATGGTACTAGTAATAAGATTAATCCTCACTGGGACGGAAATGCTGTAGCTGCTAAAAGAGGAGAATATTACCAAAAAGACTTGTCTGGATTTTTATATTATAATCCAAAAAGAGGAGTTTGGGAACAAAAAGGTCTCAACGATGTTTGCACTGGTATATCAAAAACTTTCCAGGACACAGCCCAAGAAACAAATAGCGATGTTTTAGAAACCTTAGAAGATAGTACCAGGCGTATTCAGGGTTATCCCATGATAAATTCTGGATCCTCTACTTCTTTGAGGCTTTTTTATCCTGGCCATGGTGTTTCTTCTGGGATGGGCCAATATTATGGATATGGAAGTGGCTCAACTAGGTCAGAATCTCTTGTTGGTATTTTACCTGACGCTGATAAAAGAATGGCTGCTAATATAGGTCATCCCATGCTTTCATGTTATGGACCTAACGCAAATCAGTACTTTGCAACGTCAAGTCAACGAATTAAAATGTCCGACTATATTTCTGAACCCTTTTTATTAGAAAAAGTTATTTTAGAAATTCCAGATACTGTTGCTAGAAGAGTTTACGATTATCAAGGTGGTAAATCTTATACTGCACCATCTGCAAGAGTTCAAGACGATTTTGTTTTCTTTTTAATGAGGCAGCAGAAAAATTCGCCTGGAACTTCAAATCCTAATTCTGGTAATTTAGAAGCTCTTCAAGAAGAAGTGTCTTCTAGCATGAGGTATCTTATATGCTCAGGAAATGCTTGTTTTTATAATTCTAAAAGAAATTTTCCTTCTGTGAATGGATCTTCTTTTTCAACCAACGGTGATTGGTCTCCAAGAAACACTCCAGCATTTTCTTACGACTATAATAAAACGATGACAGGAACTAGTTTTAAAGCAGTTCGATCTGGATCTATATTTTTACCGATGGCTCCTGCTGTAGCGAATGAAAAGAATCTTGGTAACTTTATTATTCCAACCTGGAATGGAACCCTCGACCATTACATCACTCAAAGTATTTTAGACGTCTATGGTTATACTTCTGGCGGTTGTTTTCCCGCTACAATTACATCTTATTGGCCAGGCGGAACAACGACTCTTCCTTTAAATGCAGCTGGAAAACATATTTGGGGCTCTAGATTTGATACTGATAAAGCGAATCTTTGGCTTACTAGAGCAACAGGATCTGCTCTTACTTATTGGGGTAAAGAAAACGATGGTTTATCTTATAACCAAAGAACTTTTGCTCAGATCAATCCTTATGATAAAAAGAAAATTTGGCCAAGAAATCCCAAAACTATTGATCCAAGAGTTTATAAACAATTCGGTGATGGAGCGTCGAAAACTACAGTTAATTTTCCTGGCTCAACAACCACCGCACTTTCAGGCTCCTGGCTATCTTCTTTCCCAGACGATTTAAGCAGTTTAAATGCGCCATGCCCTTATCTTCTTTTTCCAGAAGATGAATTAGTTTTAGGATTAGACGCAGCTCTAGGATGGACTGCAACAATGGCAGCAGGAACAACGGTTGACGGTAGAAAATTAGATGGAACCTCTGATTCTGCGCTTGTTCACGTCGGTGCAAATAATTTAACCGGGTCTTTATTAAAATTAGAAGGAGGACCAGGATCTCGACCAATGGTGTTAAGATTTTTTGGCTCATTAGTTAAAGATCAAAAAGAGGCTCCCAAGTATCCAGCTTCTAATATAGCACAGCCCAACATAACTCAGACTATAATTGGCGGTCACGTAGTAGACCAGTACGATATATCTATTGTTAAAGCTAATTCTGGGTCATACAGAGAGAGGTTACTAACAGGCTCAATGACTAACGGTAAAGGCCCAGAAAGAGTTGGAAATCCTGGGTATAACCAAGAAGTTCGAGCATCAAAGCATCCTTTATTCGATGTCGTTGGTTTCTACATTCAAACAAGGGCAAACGAACATCATACGGTTGTGACATGCTCTTTTGGAAATGCTTATAATATGTGGGGCGGATCTACTGGAACAGCAAATCCGTTTTATATTAGGTTCATTAATAAAAATGGCTTTATTATCGGAGATCCCCGAGGAAGCTGGAAAGATTGGATGGAAGCTAGAAAAGCCACAACAGGAGTTAGCGGTCTTCCTTTGATTAAAGACGATGAAATTTATGTAAGAAGTAATTATAGAAATCTCATTGGTTCACCAAACTCCGACCAGTATGGTTCAACATCTCGAACAGTTTCAAGCTTAAAAAGCATGATAGAAGGAACAACAAACACGAATTTTGTTTTCTATGGAGCTGGATGCGGTGGAAATTCCAGTGGTGAAAACCAAGTTGGTATTCCTGGAATAACTTATACCCAAGACGGACCCAGCAACGAGCTTTCAATAATAGCTACCCGGGGAACTTACGAAGGCAATACAATAAGATTTATAGAGGGAAGAACCGAATATTCTCATTCAGGATCTGGATACAACATGTCTGCATGGTCTCCATTGGCTACAGATGATACCTGGGCTAATCCACCTTATCCACAATGGAGTACTGTCCATGGTTTAATAGGCAAGAAAAATGGACCGAATACTGGGAGCTTAGACGGAGGTGTTCTCTCACAAAATCCATTTAGAGAAATCGCAGCTTCTGCCACTAGAGGTAATTTAGGGGATTACGGCTCTTTCAATAGATTTGTGACTCTTATTTGTCCAGATGAACAATATTATGACTCTGCAGTCCCACCGATGTTAGATATATGGAGCTGTTTAGGAAAATCTCCAAAGGTAATAGCTATTGAAGACTTAGGTACGGGAGCAATAGCTGTTAGCGGCTCTCTATCTACTTTAGTTTATGGAATAAATACTGGAAAAACTGTTTTCCCCAAAAATGATGGAACTACTGGATTGGGAGGACTCCCCGATTATTTTTCTAATAAGTGGTGGGCCGCATATCCATTTGAATCTAGATTTAATTATAGAAAAGATGCATCTACTGGAATAAAAATTAAAACAGAAAGAATGTTTGGGGGTGCTGCTGCTAAAGATGCAGATGGAAATGTCGCTGCTACACTTTACTGGATTACAGATGATTCGTTTAAGGGTTGGGGAAATGGTTGGCCCGGTCATCCATCTGGAAGTTTGGGGTTCTGTTGGCAAGATATTCCTTCGGTAACTTCGGCTGGAAACATCGGACCAAGCTCGACAATGGGGCTGCCTGGTTACGGTGCTTCTGCCACTTCAACGTACGCTAGCCCTACAGTTGGCTGGACCATAACAATGGAAAATCAAGTTTATGGATTAAAACCTCAAGTTAGAGATCTAGCGCATTCTACATTAAAGATTTTCTACGGCATTGGAGATGGAGTTGGTAACTTAATTGAATCTTCACCTGAATCCGGGCTTTATCCAACTAGCCCAAGTTATAGTGGCGATGGAATTAGTCCAGATGCTCTTGGATATTATCCTTCTTATTATCAAATTCTTCGAAGGTCAAAGAAGCCAAGGGGATGGAAATATGGACTGTTAAATGCGCTCCCTCAAAACACGCAAGCAGTATTTAGATCTGATAGGTATGGCCAATTTAGAGATATGCTAGAAAGCCGGCCATATGCAGTTCTTGATATGACCACTCCAGCTGTTGGTGAGTCAGAGCCTGTAAGAGAAATTAATTTCCACACTCCACCAGTCCAAGTTCATTTTGTTCAACCAACTTGGTATACTGGTCAACCGGAAATTTTAATGTTCCAGCAGCCGGGCCAAACAAGGTCAGGAAACTTATCGCAATATGCAACTTCTTCTTTACCGTATTTTGATGAAACAATTTTATATCCTTACGGCAGGGATAGACCATCTACAATTACATTTTCAGCTCCTGGTACGTGGAGTTCGACGACTAGCGATACAGATTTAGATACAGCTGGACTTGCAGAAGTTTAGAGATTTTAAGGGAGTAATTTTATGGCTAAAAAGAAGTCCGGAAAATCACTAGACATTAGAAATACAAACCAGCTCAATTTAAGAGATAAAATTACTGGCGAAGTTAAAGGAACAGTATTTACAAAAACTACGCAAGTTGGAATAAAAGAAAAATCCATTTTGCAAAATCCTTCTCTTAAAACTTTCGGAGTAATGAGAGCTCATGGTGGTATATCAGGGTCTTTAACTAGATTAACCGACGGAAAATCTTATTTAGTGGCAGGGGCAGGAGTAACAATATCTTCAGCCTCAAACGGACAAGTGACCTTCGACGTTGGCTCTATTTCCCCTGCAAATAAACTCTATTTAAATAATGGATTTGACCCTTATGCGACCGAATATAACGGAACAGCAACCAAAAACGTGGCGATTTTACCAGAATCTAACAAGGGGCTTGGAGTAACTTCGTCAGGAATAAAGATTGATCCCGCTAATTTAAACACCGGAACCCCAGCCGGCACTTGGAAATTAATAGTTTCTGATGGAGCTAATCCATACGCCGCAACAGTTAATGACGTTCTTAGTTTAGGAATCGCAGGTAGCGTAACTCTTTCCAACCCATTATCTTGGACTACGAATGGTGGAATAATGGACAATGGCGGTGCTACCCAGTATGATAACACCACCAGCGTAGATCTTAAGATTAAGTTAGAGTCTTTAAAAGGATTAGCAACTACAACAGCGGGATTAAAAATAGATCCGTCATCTTTAAGTTCAGCTACCGTTGCTTCAGGGGATAAAGTTTTAATCGGAGATGTCGACGACAGCGACAACGTTAAATATGTGACCGCGCAGTCTATTGCTAATTTAGCCTCTGTTGGAAGCTTAGCAAATCCATTATCTATAAGTGATGGTCTAACTCCATCGGGATCTAACTTTAATGGATCTGCTGAAATTCATTTAAAAGTATTGGCTTCAAATTCGACAATTTCAGTTGATTCATCTGGCGTTTCAGTGTCGAAAGTTCCTAATCCCTTGACTCACGGAAATGGAATTGCATCTTTCAGTTTTGACGGATCAGCAGCTCAGACTATTACGGTTAATCCTGCGGGAAATAAAGGTATAAAAGTTAGCTCAAGTGGAGTGCAGCTAGATATTGCCAATCTTCCTATAAATGATCCAACCACTGGAGATTATTTAGCTTTTTACGACGTAACAGAGGGTGCCGATGGAATATCTAGAACTTCTATCCAGACATTTGTTGAGAATTTTGTAGATTCAGCAATTGTTAATGCTAAGGCAGTTTATTTTCAATCACCCTCCAATGGACTGTTAACTACAACCGGTTCTTTAGCATTGGCTGGAGCCCAGGGTTATTCATACGGGGCTACCGATGCTGGTACCGATATATTCTTATATGTGTCTGGCTCTAAGAACTCGAGGGGCACTGCAGGGTCTAAGACATCATTGTTCGGAGGAGACTTAGTATCAAGCGGTTCCATATTTGCGCTTGACGCAATTTCTGGCTCTATTCATCAAACGGTTAGTGGGTTGTCTTATTTAGTTGCTGGATCAAATATCACTATTGCGTCTTCCTCAAATGGTCAAATTACTCTTTCGGCAACTGGAGGAAGCTCTTTAGCGGTATCTTCTGGATCCACTTCTGTTTCTACAGTAGACTCCATAGACGTTTCTAAGCTTGGCGTTTTGCAAAACTTGGGATCTGGAGATATTGCTATTACAGGCTCTATTGGATTATCTGAAGACGGAACTTATACAGATGGTCTTTTTACTGATTTTACTTCTACAACCCCGATAGGAACAGCGGTGGATAGATTTAACGAAGTGTTAAAGGGTTTAGCGCCATCAGCCGCGCCTACTTTAGATGATATAAATAGTTCTGATTCTGGAACCTCAGCTAATCTCTCTTTCGGCTCTTCTCAGTCGATAAGCGGATATACAAACGCTCAACCATCTACTTTAACACCAACTGATAATCTTTCAGATATTGATATTAATGGAACATATAGCTCGACAACAGTAAGCAACGATGTTAGAATTGCATCTTTCGCCGGAGCTACAGTTATAGATGGAACTCTTAATGCTGATGTCGCAGCTGACAGCCCCAATTATGCTGCAGATGCTTTTGGAGATGGAGATCAAGGAACATTAAACCTTTATGTTAATGACAACTCCACACCTGTTCATAGTGTCGATTTAAGCAGTTTCGGATCTGGAAATTCACTTAACGGTAATGGCTCAGGATTTAATCTATCAGCAGTTACTAATGGCGCTTTTAGCGACGGATCAGCTTTTTCTACTTTTAAGCATCGTACTGGAACTTATACTATTACTGTAGCTGATCAGCGAAATGGGTGGAATTATGCACGAGTCACCCACGTAGTAGGAAGCTCTACTAGTACGACAAACTATGTAGAGTGGGTTAACGACCCCGACTCCAACGCTTTAGCTTCTGCTGGCGATGCCATGGATTCGCTATCCATGACAGGTCTTAAGTTTTTGTCTGGAGTCAAATATAACACCGGTGGCTCTTCGCAATACAGAATAAGGGTTACAAATGCATACAGAAATGTATATTCAACTTCTAATATCACCTTTAATGGAACTAATTGCTCAGTTTCTTCTCAAGCGTTTCCGGCTATAGATTATGGTGCTGGAGAAAACGAATCAAAAGTTCTTCACATTACAGGCTCAACAACTATTACAGCTGACCCCATATTAAATGGATCAATCACTGTAAGTACTAATGTTCCAGCGCCGCTTAAGTCCAATCTTTCGAGTGCAGGATCTCAGTCTATTAGTGGAATATTACTTTACGATTTATCTAATACTTCAACAACAACAGCAGAGTCTTTCCGAGCAGAAAATTATCGATTAATTTCCGGGAGTTATAATGCGCAAGCTGATGTGGGAGATGCTGGAAACGCTTGGAGTTCTCAGTATCATATGTCTGGAACTAACACGGGCCACACTGATGGGCTTTTGTTCTATAATCAAAGGTTATATGCACCTGTGCAGGGTGGGGTATCTGGAGACTTTAGAAATACTACAGATGGGGGTAGTATAACTAACGGCCCTACCGATAATGTAAATTATTCTGGAATTACTTCAGGATTAAGAACGTTTTACAGATATTTTCAAAATACTTCCGGAGGTTCAAAAACTGATTTCTCTTTAACGATAAATGGTTCTGGAACAATAGTTTCTCAAGGTACTTCTTTGGGTAGCGGAAATATATCAGTTTTAGCAAAAATTCCAACTACTAGCGCAGCCTTTACTACTGGGTGGATGGATATAGCGGTTGCTTTCGCTACAGGCCAAACTGGAAATGGAGCTGGATGCCTTAATGGATCTTTTGATTCGAGTCTTAACGCAACTAATAATGGAACATTTGGAACACAATCAGTTGGTGCAAACGAATATATAATGATTAAGATAGAAGCCGATGCTGCTTTTACCGGTTATGTTTCTTCAATGAGTATATCGTGGAGTTAGTGTATGTCATATGATGCAAAAACCCAAAGGCTTATATCCTTAAAGAAATTAGCTGGAAAAGCTCAAACTTCTAACGATAAAGATCTTGCAAATGAAGGATTACCTTCTGGATTAACGCTTGCTTCGAATACTATATTTGGGCAAGCAATATCCACTGCCCCAAGTAATTCTGCTCTTTATACAATCACTGGATATGTCGAGTATATAAGATTTCCTGCAGCATTTATAGCAGGAAGCGATACTTCAGACGGTCGCCATGGATTCGAGCTTAAGCTTCCTTCAGACTACGAAGCAAATTCCACTAACGCTAAAGCTGGTACATATCCATTTATTAATGATCAATCGATTAATATAACTTCCGGAAGTTTGCAGCTTATTCCCCCATCTTTTGCTACGGCTTACGAAGCTAAGCCATTTTATGGAGGAACTAGTGCGAAAGATTCAGGAACTCAAATTCCTCTACTGGATGCAAGAGACTGGTATTTAGATTACTTTAATGGAATATTCTTCCAACAAGATCCTCCAGGATCGGGTGATCATGCAGAAAACCCTGATTATGTGGAGGCTTATCTTTATATTGGAAATATGCTGGACGTCGTCGCCGGAGGGGGCGGTGGTGGAGGAGGGGGAGATAGTTTTTTTACTAGTCCATCTAACGGACTTTTAAATACGACGGGATCTGTAGCTTTTGCAGGACCTCTGGGGTCTTCTTATACGGTTTCTTCAGTTGGAGCTGATACTAGCTTTTTTGTTTCTGGTACAATAGATTCTAGAGGCACATCAATAGCCGGCTCTTCTGTTTTTGGTGGTGATGTTATAATATCGGGAACTCTATCAGTTAATAGAGGTCAAGCTGGTGTTGGTAGCATGTTTACAGTCACTTCAGACGGTAAAGTTGGTATTGGATCTGATAGTCCAGCTTATAAGCTTTCAGTTGGTGGAAACATGGATGTGGGAGAATATATCTACCACAAAAATGATGCAGATACTTACATACGATATCAAGCAGATCAAATAGATTTTTCTGCTGGCGGTCAAAATCTTCTAACTCTAAGAGAACACTCTCAGGATACTGTAACCATCGGAAGTAATGAAGAAGATGTTGACTTTCAAGTTATAACATCAGGCTCAGACTATACACTGTTTGTTCGAGGCGATACAGATAGGGTTGGAATTGGATTGAATGGACCAGCAACTAAGCTACACGTAAAAGGCGAGAGCCCTACGGTTCGAATACAGAGAGACAACCAGGTAGAAACCAGCACTTTAGATTTTGCAGGAGCGGGTGGTGTTCCAGGTGCCTCTATTGCGCATGCTGGACTAACTAATGACCTTGTTTTCAGCGTTTTTAATGGATCCGCTGTTGAAGAAATATTAAGACTGGGAGATCACTACAGCGGTGATAACAGGCAGGTAATCTTCCTCTCAGGTTCAGGAATGCAT
>MDTB01098483.1_pt1 | contig 10856 bp, 15 predicted proteins | sample 811161 | NCBI WGS metagenome assembly MDTB01 (sample SAMN05326650, study PRJNA326480) | marine metagenome | isolation source: seawater | place: Mediterranean Sea | collected 2009 | reverse complement strand
AAAGAGACTATCCTAAAAAGCTCCATTAAAAACTGGAAAGTTGGTGATAAAGTTAACCTAGAAAGAGCCATGAAAATTGGTAACAGACTGGATGGACATCTTGTTCAAGGACATGTTGATCAAATAGCAATTTGCGAAGATATAAAGGAAGAAAAAGGAAGTTGGTATTTTTCATTTAAATATAAAAAGTCTGAAAATATTACCATAGAAAAAGGATCTATCTCTGTTAATGGCATTAGCTTAACAGTGGTCAATTCTAAACCGAATAAATTTTCAGTAGCTATAATACCTTACACATACAATCATACAAATTTTAAAAACTTAAAAGTTGGAGATACTGTTAATTTGGAGTTTGATATGGTGGGAAAGTATATTTCAAAATTAGTCAATCATTAATCATTGCATGCAAAGAAAGATTTTCGCTCTTGGTGCTGCTACCTTAGCAACCACTATTTATGGCATAAACCATACTGTTGCCAAATCAGTAATGCCCATTTATATTGGTTCCTTGGGATTTGTATTATTAAGAGTGCTGGGTGCAACCATTTTATTTTGGGTGATTAGTCTATTCTTCAAGTCTCAAAAAATAGAAAAAAAGGATAGATTAACAATTCTCAAATGTGGTCTTTTTGGAATGGGCATAAACATTACTGCTTTCATTTCAGGATTAGACTATTCAACACCAATAAATAGCTCAATATTAATAATTATTACACCTATTTTTGTTGTTATTTTATCATACTTCATATTTAAGAATAAAATTAATTCATCTAAAATTATTGGAATTTTTCTTGGTTTTATAGGAGCAATGATATTAATTATCAATGCAGATATGACCAGTTCAATAGGCAGAAATATTCCCCTTGGAAATTTTTTATTTATAATAAATAGTATAAGCTATGCGTATTACTTAATAATTGTAAAACCTATGGCAGAAAAATATGATTTAATAACTCTTTTTAAATGGCTTTTTTTAATTGGATTAATATTTAATTTTCCATTAGGAATTAAGCAATTTATGCTCATTGAATGGACTAATTTACCATTATATGATGCTATCCTACCAATGTTGTATGTAGTAATATGTACAACATTTATGACTTATTTCTTAAACGGATATGCCTTGACTAGATTAAAGTCAAGTGAAGTTGCTGTTTTTGTATATTTACAACCAGTGATTGGTGTGGCATATGCTATATACTCTCAGTCTGACGTTTTAAGTTCCACTGTAATAGTTGCATCAACTTTAATTTTTACTGGCTTATATTTAACTACGAAAAGAAGATAAAACTATGGAAATATTAAATCATTTTGTAGGGTTTTGTGGAGAATCACATCCAAACTTATTTATTATAATATTATTAATTGTCTTTATGAAAATTGTTTTAATTAAACTTAGAGCTATAAAAATTAAATAGAAATTTCTTCAATGGAATAAGTTTTAGCCTTACCTAAAATCAATACTCTATCATCTAAATTTTTACATATTAGCTGACCTCCCTCCTTTGAAAGTTGTTTAGCAATCATTTCATTTTTTTTAAGAATGGAACTCCAATATGGTATTAAAGTACAATGAGATGACCCTGTTACCGGATCTTCAAAATAAGTAGACTGAGGTGTAAAAAATCTTGAAATAAAATCACAATCTATTCCCTTAGAAGTCAAAATAACTCCACCTGGGTCAATATTTATTTTATCGAAAATTTCTCTATCAATTTTTATATTTATTACATCCTGAATATTATTATAAACTAATAAATAGTCTCTTGATTTTAAGACTTTATCAGGTTTAATATTTAATGAATTATAAATTTCTTTAGGCAATATGCATTCAACAGGTTCTCGCTTTGGGAAATCCAATTGATATAATTCATTTACAATTTTAACAGATAATTCTCCGCTTTTTGAATCAAAAAATAATTTATTAGAATTCAAATTTAAGTGATAGCTCAAACAATGAGCTGTAGCTAAAGTCGCATGTCCACATAAGTCCATTTCAATATCTGGTGTAAACCATCTCAAATGAAATTTTGATTTTTTTTTTATAAAAAAAGCTGTTTCAGAAACATTATTTATTTTGGCAATTTTAAGTAGTTTATCATCAGACAACCAACTTTCTAGAGGAATTACGCAAGCTGGATTACCTAATAAATTCTGAGAGTTAAATGCATTTATTCTGTAATTTTTAAGAATCATAACATTTATAAAATTAAACTATTGATTAAAACTGCTTTAATTATAAAATAAATTTTTAAAAACTTAAAAACATAGTTGCGAAGTTTTTTCTAAATTGAATTTGGATATTAATAAAAGTGTTTCTTTATGTCTTTTGATAAATATATTTTATTGTGGATTATCATTGGTTTATTGACTTTTTCTTATCTGATTGTAAGTAAAGTAAGAGCTCCATATGGAAGACATTCATCAGATGGATGGGGTTTCATGATTAATAATTCTTGGGGATGGTTTTGGATGGAACTTCCTGCATTACTATTGATGCCTTTGATTAGCATTTTTGGAAAAAATGAATTGAATTCCTTGTCAATACTACTTATCAGTTTATGGTTTATACACTATTTCAATAGAGTCATTATTTTTCCGTTGAGAATTAAAACTAAGAATAAGAAGATGCCAATATCCATTGCTATTAGTGCATTTGTATTCAATTGTATAAATGGCTTATTTAATGGAATATATGTTGGATATTTTCTAGAGTCCGATATAAATATTAATACAATTTTTATAATTGGAGTATTCTTATTTATAGCTGGAATGTTAATTAATATTCAATCTGATAATAAACTTATTTCACTAAGAAAAGATAGTAATGGATACAAAATTCCTAATGGAGGCATGTTTAGGTTAATTTCATGTCCAAATCATTTTGGAGAAATAATCGAATGGATAGGTTATTTCTTCATTGCTTTTAACTTTGCTGCACTAAGTTTTGCGCTTTGGACTTTTTTTAATTTAGTTCCAAGAGCATTAAATCATCATGAATGGTATAACGAATACTTTGACAATTATCCAAAGAAAAGAAAAGCTGTTTTGCCATATTTATTATAAGTATTAATTTTAAAAGAAAAATATGAATTCATCTAAAGCAAATCTTTTAAATTCAATTATACTTATAGCTGTAGGAAGCTGGGGTTATTTTGATGGTGATGGCAAGTCAATAACTGCATTAATTCCTGTAATCTTTGGTGTTATTTTACTTTTATGTACCAATGGTGTAAAAAATCAGAATAAAATAATTGCTCATATCGCGGTCTTAGTAACTTTTATTTGTCTGATTGGTCTATTTATGCCACTAAATGGTGCAATAGAAAGAGGTAATGATATTGCAGTAGGTAGAGTATCAGCAATGATTATTAGCTCAGTAATAGCATTAATTTTTTTCATTAAAAGCTTTATAAAAGCTAGAAGAAAAAGTTAATTTTTTTGTGGAAACCTACCATAGTTTCCCATACCGTCATAATCTACTTCATTTGATTTATCAATGTCGCTGTATTTATCCTTTTCTTCTGAATTAATTAAAAAAATACTAGCTATAACCAAGCATGTAACTAAAAATCCTACGAAAAATAAATAGATCTCCATGTCTTACTTGTAATTTTGTTTTATAAATGAACCAAAAGCTAAAATTGAGGGAACCCACAACCCAACATACATTCCTTCATCTTTAAATCCTGAGAACCATAGGGTTACAGATAATAAAAATGAAATAAAAGCTGCTGATAATAATAATACTGTAGATTTTTTAAAATTTTTAAACATATTTTAAAACTTAATTTTCATAAATAAAACGCTAGTTAATTGTTGTTATTTTACAATATTATATAAAAAAAAACTAAACAAAATGAATTTGGAATGTTTTTTGAACGATTTTAGTTGAAATTAGCTAAATGAATGCTAAAATTGAAAAACTTTTTTTGAAGGTATTTTCCGAGAAAAACCTTAAAAAGTTCGAAAAATTTATTTTATTTTTTGCAACTGCAGGTTTCATAATTCACCTCACATTAATACTTTTAAACAACAATGGTATTTTAAATATTTCATTTGGTTCAGATACATTATTACAAAATCCTATTTCAGCTATATATACACCATTTTCATTCATTTTAGTATATGAAGCATTTTTACTGATTTATTATCTACCTAGGTCATTTACAACATCTGTTGGCAAACAATATGAAATAATGTCATTAATCTTGATAAGAAAGATTTTTAAAGACATACCAGAAGTTAATTTAGATGGAAATTGGCTTATTAATCATAATAATGTTCAACTTATATATGACTTATCTGGAATATTACTTGTATTTTTTTTAATACTTATTTTTAGAAAATTAAAAGAAAGGTTGCCTCAACTTTCAGTTAATAAAAATCTTGAAAGATTCATTAATTATAAGCGCATCATAAGTCTAATCTTAGTTCCAGTATTAACAACCTTGTGTTTAATAAGTTTTTTTGATTGGTATAATGGAGTTTTTTCTAATCAACCATTTGATGACAATCTGAACTATTTGTTTTTTATAGATTTCTTTACAATATTGATATTGGTAGATGTATTTATTCTTTTAATTTCATTTCAATATACAGAGAGATATTCACAATTAATTAGAAATACAGGATTTATTATTTCAACAATTTTATTAAGGCTATCGTTTAGTGCAACAGGGCTAACTAGTATTATTTTGCTGGTAAGTGGAATTGCATTTGGAGTTATAATTTTAGCAATATATAATCAGATGGAAAAAGTGCCTAAAACAAATTAATTACAGGGTCCTTTTTTATAATCACTAATTCCATTACAAGAAGCATATCCTGAATTTGTGTATGTAAATCCATTGCATCCACAAACAGGGTCATATATTTCTATAGCAATACAATCATTTACAATTTTTGATATGTCTATACATTTAGAAAAATATTTTTCAATAAATGAGTTAAATTCAGATGAGCCAAAGGTCATTTTTCTAATTTCATTAATAGTCTCAATTACTAATTCTTCAGGGTTTTCGGTAATATTTAATTTAAAAGAACTTTTATCCATACTAATTAATTCTGACCTATCACTGTCCAAATCTATAGCTGTATAAAAATAGTATCTCAAAACATAACCTAATGTTAGATCAGTATTCCCATATTTTTGATCAAACTGATTTGCTTCAGAAATAGTAGTTCTTAATATTCTGTAAGGTTGACTAAATGAATTATTAATCCTTAGCGCAGGAAGCTCAATTGATTCATTTAAATCATTTACTTCATTTTTGGATTCACACGAAAAAAAGGTAATATATATTAAGATTAAGAGGATATTTTTCATAAGGGATATTAGTTTAACTCAACATAGAATAAGTTTTATATTTTGGTGACAAGGGAGAAATAATCTCAAAAACTTTTGTGTCAATTGAGGATTTAAACTCAAAATTATTTTGTTTTTTTACAGTGAAGAAAGTTCCTTTTTGTAAAATATTTTTTTCATATTCTAATTCACCATTAAGAATAAAATAAGAGTGTATAAAATCTTCATTGATTTCCAATAAATGTTTTCCTTTTCTAAAAAAATATTCATTGATAAAAACTCCTTCACTATCCATTTTCATTGGTGAACCATTACCTTTAATAACTTTTTTTAATTTATTATCAGAATTAAAAACCTTAAACTCCTTTGATGAATAATCATCATATGTTGCTTCTTTTTTAAGAGAATTTGACAGATCAGGATCAAACCATATTTGGAAAATCTCTGATTCTTTATCAATTTCTTCAGCATGAGATATTCCATTGCCAGATCTAATAATTTGAACATCCCCTTCACTTAGTGGTATCCATCTATTTTGTTTAGTATCAAAGTGATTAATGTTTCCCTTTAATACAAAACTACAAATTTCAAATCCCTGATGGGGATGTAAACCGATTGTACTTTTATTTTTCGGAGTCCATGCGTGAGCCCAATAAAATATATTTGAATATGGTTTAAGAATACCATTATCTTGAGGAAATCCAATAGGTTTTTTCTCTAAAATTTCTCCAGAATTAAAATTACCATCAACTTGATCTTCCTTTTTAAAAATATTAATTGCCATTATTTATATTAGAGATGAAGGTTGATAATGAATTTCTAAAATTTTCATTCAGTTCTTTATTAATGATTCCCTTATCTAACTCAAAATTATTATTAAACTCAGGTAATGAAAAAGTAGGAATTGTAAATGGATTTCCTCTTGAAATTCTCGAGTGAGCTATTTCTAAGACTAATTTAGCGCCATTTTTTCCAGTAGATGTTGATAATAGAAACATAGGTTTATTATACCAGACAACTTTTTCAACTCTAGAAATCCAATCAAAAATATTTTTAAATGCTGCTGTGTATACTCCGTTATGCTCAGCAAAGGAAATCACAATGCCATCTGAATTTTTTAATATTTCTTTAAACTTGTATGCAAGTTTTGGAATCCCATGCTCTTTTTCCTTATCTATACTGTATATTGGCATTTCAAAGTCAATTAAGTTTACATTAATAGTGATTGAGTTAGGGACCTGAGATGCAGCATAATTTGCTAATTCTTTATTTATTGACTTAATTGAAGAACTAGCTCCAATTGCAACAATTTTTTTCATTTATCTTTTATTATGTGAACCATCACAATATCCATTCGGATTTGATGTATTTCCACACCCACACATTGGTCTATCTTTTATAATCATTTTTAATTTTTTACAAGTGTAACTTCCAGCTTTATATCATCCAAAATTAGTTTATCTCCAAGATTTTCAAAAAATGAACCAGATCTAAATCTGACGTCATATTTGGATCTATCAAATGTTAACTCAGCTTTGAAGGACTGATTGTCTTCTGGTTTTAATGTAAATGTTATTGCATGAGTAATATCCTTAATTGTCAAATCGCCAACCAATTCATAACTTTTTTCATTAAGGGTGATTCTTGAAAATTCAGCTGGGATAACCTCAGTTATTTTTAAGTAGGCATTATTATGTTTATCAACTGAAAAAAAATCATCCGATCTTAAATGTCCTTCTAATCGTTCTTTTCCTCTGCCAGATAAATCTTGTACATCAAGAGTTGTCATATCAACAATAAATTCACCACCAACTAGTTTTTCATCTTCGTATTCAAGATTGGCTTTGGAAAACTTTAATGCTCCATAATGCTCCTTAGTAGTTAATTCTTTGCCCGTCCACTTAATATTACTTTTATCCACATTCATTTGAACTTGGGAATTAAGAAGGAAAGAAATTAACAATGTAAAAGTTAGTATTATTTTGTTCATGATGTCATATTTTTAATATTATACCTCCAAAAATCTTACCAAAAGGTAAAAATGTGACTTCTTACACTTAGTTTTTAAAATTATTTATGATTAGATTAAAAAAATCTTATTCCTTATTAAAATAGGATTCAAGTTCCTTCAAAGTTTTTTTACTTGTTTTTATGTCTTTAACTATTTTTCCTTTTTCCAATAAAACAATTCTTTCAGAAACTTCAGTCACATCCTGTAAATCATGGCTAGATATTAGAACAGTAACTTCTTTTTCAGCGGATAGCTTTTTAATTATTTTTTTGAGCCTTATTTGAGTTGTTGGGTCCAAATTAGCAAATGGCTCATCCAGAATGACAACAGAGGGAGACCCAATAAGTGCAGCAATTATACCTACTTTTTTTTGATTTCCTTTAGAAAGATCTCTTATATACTTTTTCCCACCTAAAATTTCTCCATTAAAAAGATCCTCAAATTGATTAAGAAAATTATCTAATTCCGTTTTGCGAACACCTCTTAACTCTGCAATGAAATAAAAATACTCCTCAGGCATGAGATACCCTATCAAAAATGATTCATCAAGATAAGCCGATGAGAACTTTTTCCAGTCCTCACTTTTTCTAACTTCAATTTCATTATTTACAACCTCTCCTTTTGTGGGTTTAATTAAGTCTAATAGACAACTAAACAATGTTGTTTTACCAGCTCCATTATTCCCAACCAAACCAAATGCTTGACCTTTAGGAATTTCTAATAAGTCAATATCTAATACGATATTTTTTGAATAAGATTTTTTTAATTTTTTGAATGTAATCATAATTAGTTTGTTTGTTTGTAGGCTGAAATTGCAGAGTATTTTTGTGATTTATATGTTTTAAGAATTATTTTGAAAATCATATTCCTAAGAAAAATTCCAAATATTCCAATAATTCCAACAGCATATGCACCAATAAATTTATCATAGCTATCTGAAACAAAATAAAAAACTACCCAGGGTAATATTAGCTGAGGTATGACCAATAATAATGTTTTAGAATTAAATGATTTTTTATCACCGAAGGCGTTTTTATTTGAATCTAAATCGATAGCAGTTCTATTAAAAGCCCCAGACCAGAGTGTAGTATATGAATTAACTCCAAGATTGTATAATCCTGCGCATACTATAACAACAACATAATAAAATCCAAAATAAGAATAAATGATTAAAGATAATAATGTGGTAAAAATAGTACCAACAAAACCTAGATACCACTTTGATTTAATGTAATCTAAATATGTAATATTTTGACACATCATTAAAGGATAATGTTTGCTATCCCAGCTTGGTACCATACCGCAAAAAGTAAACATGAAGCCTGCTGTTGAAAAAAATAAGCCAAAGAACTCCATAGTTTCACCATATAAATCATCAAAAGCCATGAATATGAAGCCGTAAAAAACAAACAATATTCCCATAATTGTAGTTGATCTTGCTCTTTTTGCTCTTGTAATTAACCTCAAATCATTCTTTAAAAAAATTGCAGCACTTCCAAAGCTGTCAAGCCATTGATAATTAGTCATTTTGGCTTCTTTAACCTTCATATTCAAACCAGTATCAATAGATAAGTTTTTTCTATAAAAATTAAAAACATAATAATAAATATATATAAGTAAAGCTAATGGTGTAATGACCAGTGTTGGAGTATCATACAGTGAATAGAAAACAGATTCTGTATACAAAGATATATCCAATAAATTGTTGTATTCAAGAATTTTAATTAAAGTGAGAACTACACCAAATATAATTACTAGTTTATCCTTTTTGTTTAGTAAAATATTTAAAAAGTTGGTGAAATAAACTATCAAAATAATTGACAAATTCCACATTAGAAGATTTGAACTATTAAAATACCCAGTATCTGGATCTAAATTCAACATAATTGAAAATGGGATTAAATAGAAAAAAGCTATCAAATTAAAAATCGAAAAAATTGTTTGATGCATAGCATAACGAATAATTTTGGATTTTTTTAATGGTGTTAAAAGAAGTGATCGAATATTTAAAATTGGAATCTTTTGAAATAAATATCTTGCAATCATCATATACCCAATAATATAAATCATCTCTTTATTTAACCAAGAAAATGGATCGCTTATTTTTTCTCCTTCAGGATTTAAAAGACTTGCGCCAGTACCGTGAATTACACCTAATGAAAGACTCATGAGAATAGACCAAAAAATCCAAAAGAACATCATTATTTTAGAAAAAAGATTTCCTGCTAAAGAAGCTGATCTAAAAAAAGATTTCCACTGTAAGGATATTAACTGAAACATTTTATAAAGTTAGTTTTAATCTTCATCAAATTCAAAGAGATATTTATGATCTACTAAATTCAATTTAAATGCGCTGTTAAAGTTTGACAATTCATCTATTAATGCTTTCATGATAATTTTATTACATCCCTCGTTCTTTTTAAAATTCAATAAGCTTTCAATTATTTTTTCACTTTTCATATTTCTACTTTGAATAAAAATTTTATCAATTTCATCTATGAAAAAATTAAATTGATCAAAATAACATTCTTTAATTAGTTCTAGTGTTTTTAAACTTTTACCTCTCCGTCTAAAATTCTTAAAATAAAATTTTTTTAGTTCCCTGTTAATAATTTCGGTTAAGGAATCTGACATATGACAAATTTACAATACTGGTTTTATAATAATTTCTTAATTAAAATGTAAAATTCATAATAAAAAATAATTAAACTTATGAACAATATAATTTAACAATATATTAATTTGAAAAACTAGAAATAATGGATAATTATTTATAGATTATTTAAAATAATTGACATGAAAAAAATAATTTATTTATTGCTTTTTGCAATACCTTTTTTAAACCTAAATGCACAGGATGATACACCTTCACCATACCTGATTAGAATGCATGTGATTGAAATCGAAGGTAATGTTGGTGCTTACATTCGTGCTAATAGAAATTATTTTAAACCTTTAGCTAAGCAAGCTGTTGAAGATGGTAAATGGGCTGGATGGGCAATGTTTCAATCCTATTCAAAACCAAATGTTTTAATATTTTTCCATCATTACAATAGTCCAGAACAATATGTAAAATCCAGAAATATATGGGATCCAAAAATAGCGGAAAAACTTGGTCTAGAGGCTCCTGACTCATCACAATGGTCATGGAAATCTACTAACAACACTGATCTTTGGCAAATAAATGGATTTGTTTCGGGAAAGAGTCGATCTAACTTTTTCGTATTTAATAAATTTAAATTTGCATTTCCTGACAAACAAAAATTCATTGAAAATAATAGGGCTTGGGGTGAATTGGTTGTAAAACCACAATTAGATGAAATTAAAGGTTCTAGTTGGGCAGTTGCAACTTTAGTCACATCAGCATCATATGAAGATCAAGAATCAACTAAATATAATGGTATATCATTCGATGGTTTTGATTCTCTAGAACAAATTTTACACAGAAGATCCTACAACGAAAATGGTGGAATAGCTACAAATGTTAATTGGCAAAACTTTCAAAAATACATTAGTGAAAATGATTTAACTGAGTTT
>MDTB01004656.1_pt1 | contig 10856 bp, 10 predicted proteins | sample 811161 | NCBI WGS metagenome assembly MDTB01 (sample SAMN05326650, study PRJNA326480) | marine metagenome | isolation source: seawater | place: Mediterranean Sea | collected 2009 | reverse complement strand
CTTTTTTCATTTCCAGATTTTTGAAAATTTGCCCTTATTTCATTTAAATTAATGAGAATTTCTTGAAAAAAATCTTTTAAAATATCGTTAATATTCTGTTCTTTAAGAATCTTTAATCTTTGGGAGAAGATAACTTGTCTTTGATCGTTCATTACATCATCAAATTTAATTAATGTTTTTCTAATATCGAAGTTTCTACTTTCAACTTTCTTTTGAGCCCTTTCCATAGCTTTGTTGATCCAAGGATGATCAATTGACTCATTTTCCTTAAGACCAAGTTTTTTCAACATCCCATCAATTGAATCACCACCAAATATTCTCATCAATTCATCTTGTAAACTTATAAAAAATATTGTTGCGCCCGGATCCCCTTGTCGTCCAGACCTTCCCCTTAATTGATTATCAATCCGTCTACTTTCATGTCTTTCTGTACCAATAATAAAAAGTCCTCCTAAATTTTTTACTTGTGTCTCATTTTTTTTAAAATCTTCAATATTATTATTTTTACCATTTTCCAAATAATCTTTGTTGCCGCCCAATTTAATGTCTGTGCCTCTACCAGCCATATTAGTTGCAATTGTGACAGCGTTTTTCTTGCCAGCCTCTGCTATAATTTTTGCTTCTTTTTCGTGCTGCTTTGCGTTCAAAACATTATGTTTAACATTTTTTCATTAAGAAATTCTGAAATCTTTTCAGATTTTTCTATACTAGTTGTCCCTACTAAAACTGGCTGACCTTTTGTATTACATTCAATAATTTTTTTTACTATTGCGTGATATTTTTCTTTTTCTGTTCTAAATATTTGATCATTAAAATCTTCTCTCACCATCTTTTTATTAGTTGGTATTGATACAACATTTAACTTATAAATATCAAAAAACTCCTCAGACTCCGTCATGGCTGTTCCTGTCATACCAGCTAATTTTTGATAAAGTCTAAAATAATTTTGATAAGTTATAGATGCAAGAGTTTGATTTTCATCTTGAATTTCAACATTCTCTTTTGCTTCTATAGCTTGATGTAAGCCGTCAGAAAACCTTCTTCCCCCAAGCACACGTCCTGTAAATTCATCAATTATTTGAACTTTTCCATCCCTAACAATATAGTCAGTATCTTTTTTAAAAATTAAATTTGCTTTCAAAGCTTGATTAGTATGATGAACAAGATCTAAGTTTGCAGGATCATAGAAGTTATTGTTTTTAAGAATTTTTTTCTGAAATGCCAGTTTTTCAATTTTATCAACTCCTACATCTGTAAGAATGACATTTTTATTTTTTTCATCTAATTCGTAGTCAATGTTCTGTAAATTCTTAATAAATTCGTTTGAAGTAGTGTATAAATTTGTTTTGTCTTCTAATTTTCCTGAAATTATTAATGGTGTTCTAGACTCATCAATAAGTATACTGTCAACTTCGTCTACGATGCAATAGTTGTGACCTCTTTGAACCATTTCATTTATCTCATATTTCATGTTATCTCTAAGATAATCAAAACCAAGTTCATTATTAGTTGCGTATGTGATATCAGAAGCATAATTTTTTTTTCTTTCATTATCATCAAGATCATTAGTGATGCATCCAACTGATATTCCCAAATAATTAAATACTTTACTCATCCATTCAGAGTCTCTTTTAGCCAGATAATCGTTGACTGTTACTATGTGAACGCCTTTACCCGTTAAACAATTTAAATAAGCTGGCAAAGTAGAGACTAAAGTTTTACCCTCGCCAGTTTTCATCTCAGCTATTTTTCCTTGGTGAAGAATTAAACCACCTGCTAATTGAACATCATAATGTCTTTCACCTAAACTTCGTTTAGCCGCTTCTCGCACTAAGGCAAAACTTTCAGGAATTATCGACTCTAGCTTGCGGGAACCATTTTGAACATTTTTTTTAAAAAAAGCAGTTTTTTCTTTAATTTCACTTTCTGATAATGTTTTTATCTCATTTTCTTTATCGTTTATGGCTATGACTAGATTTTTAACTTTATCTAATTCTTGTTGATTAGAGCTTTTAAATATTTTACTAAAAGTTCTTGTAAATAAATTCATTATACATCTATATATGTATTTATAATTTAAATTAAATAGCAATTATGACAATAAACATCAAAAATTTCCTTAAAGATAAATCTAAGTTATCTAAAATGGGAGAGTTTCAGAGCTTAAAACAAATAGACGGTTTAGAGATGGCTTCTATCTCCGCAGATTTATATGGAGATGGAAGAGATGATTTGGCGCTATTCTATTTTAGCAAAGGCGCTAATTACGCATCTTTAACTACAACTAATAGCATAACATCAGAATTTATCCCTTGGAATAATAATTCTCATAAAAAAATTATAAAAGGACTTTTAGTTAACACTAAAAATGCAAACACTTTTACTGGAAAGCAGGGAAAAGAAAGTATTGATATTTTAGCAAAAAATCTCTCAAGAATTTTAACAATCAAAGAGTCTAAATCTCAAAAAGGAACAAATGAGACTGTAAAAATTAAAGATTTAATTTTTGCCTCGACGGGGGTTATTGGAGAAGAATTTCCAGTTGAACAGATAAAAGAAAGGTTAGTTGATCTAGTTCAAAAATTAAGAGTAGAACACAATAAAATGTATTGGTTAAAAATTGCATCGGCAATAATGACAACAGATACAAAACCTAAAGTAGCTTACGAAGAAATTATTGAAGGCGATGAGTTAATAAAAATATGTGGAATTGCTAAAGGTTCAGGAATGATTGCACCAAATTTAGCTACAATGTTATCATTTATATTTACAAATGCCGACATAAATTCAAATTTATTAAAAACTTTGTTAAAAAGGGCAGTTTCAAATTCTTTTAATGCAATCACTGTTGACGGCGATCAGTCAACAAATGATATGGTTTCAATTTTTTCAACTAGGTCATTAAAAGTTGGCCAAAATTTATCCTTAAATGATAAAGTGATTCAAAAATTTGAACTAGCTTTAAAAAAGTTATGCTTAAACCTTGCAAAACAAGTAGTTGTAGATGGTGAAGGAGCTAAAAAGTTTTTAACAATAAATGTAATTAATGCAAAATCTTTAGGAAGTGCAAAAAATGTAGCTTTCTCAATAGCTAATTCACCTTTAATAAAAACAGCTGTTGCGGGCGAAGATCCTAATTGGGGAAGAATAGTTATGGGCATAGGCAAATCTGGCGAGTTAATTGATACAAAAAAGCTCAAAATAAAAATCGGTAATTTTATAGTGGCTGAAAATGGAAAAATATCAGAGACTTATGATGAAAAAAAATTAAAAGAATATATGAAGTGGGACTCTATAGAGATTGAAATAAACCTAAAACTCGGTAATGATGCCTTTAAATGTTACACTTGTGATTTTACAAATGAATATATAGACATCAACGCTGATTATAGAAATTAAGATGATAAAATATAAATTAAAGTGTCATAACAGTCATGAGTTCGAAAGTTGGTTTTCTAGTTCACATGAGTTCGAAAAACTGAAAAAAAATAAATTATTGGATTGTATTTATTGCGACTCAAGAAAAATTAATAAGTCAATAATGGCACCTATGGTGTCAGTACTTAAAGATAAAAAAACTGATTCAAGAAAATTAGAACTTTCTTTAAAGCAAGAGAAAGAGAAATTAATGAAATTAAGAAATTACGTAGAGAAAAACTACGAATATGTTGGAGAAAACTTCAGTAAAAAAGTCAGAGAAATTTTTTATGACAAAAAAAGTAAAAAAACTATATATGGAACTACGACCTACAGAGAGAGAAAAGAATTAGCCGAAGAGGGGATTGATCTCCTTAGTATTCCTTGGATAAGTAAAGATAATTAAATTTTTTTACTACAAACAATATAATTTACAGATAGATCATTAGATTTTTTCCATTTTTTTAAAAAAGGATTAAATTCTAAGCCTTTCAAATCTATTGTTTCAAAATTATTTCTCCTTAAATTATCCTCAAGCTCTTCTGGTTTAATGAATTTATTCCAATCATGTGTTCCAATTGGGAGCCATCTTAATACATACTCTGCTCCTATAATAGCTTTTATATATGACATAAAAGATCGGTTTAAAGTAGCAGTGAACATTATTCCATTTTTTTTAAGTAATTTAAAACAAGATTTTATGTATAAATTTACATCTTCAACATGCTCAACTATTTCAAGATTTAAAATTACATCAAATTTTTCAAACTCATTAAGCTGCTCTGGAGACTTATTTAAATATCTAATTTTTAAATTGTTTTTTTTAGAATGGAGCTGGGCAATCTTAATATTTTTTTCAGATGCATCTATTCCAGTGACGTCTCCTCCTAAGCGAGCCATTGGTTCACTTATTAAACCACCTCCACAACCTATGTCTAATATACTCAGGCCTTTTAAATAGAAATTTGATTTCTTATTTATATTAAAGTGTGTTTTAATTTTTTCTGATATATACTCGAGCCTAATTGGGTTGAACATATGTAGTGGTTTAAATTTTCCATTTACATCCCACCATTCATTCGCTAAGTTTGAAAACTTTTGAATTTCTTGTTTATTTATAGTAGTCATGACATTAAATTTTTAATTAAAATATAATAAAATCTTTTTATATTATATAAAATTCTAAAATGGTTAAAAAAGTATTAAAGTTTGGTGGAACATCTGTTGGGACTATTGAAAGAATCCAGCATGTGGCAAATATTATCAAAAAAGAGCATGACTCTGGTAACAAAATTATTGCAATAGTCTCTGCTATGGCTGGTAAAACTAACGAACTCATCAGTTTTTCCAATCAAATTTCTAAAAACTTTGATAAAAGAGAACATGATGTTCTTGTGTCTACTGGCGAACAGGTTACCTGCGCTTTGCTCGCAGGTGCTTTAATAAGATTAAATCTAAAAGCTAGATCATGGCTTAATTGGCAAATACCTATTTTAACTGAGGGACAACACTCTAATTCTAGGATTGTAAATATTAATGTTAATAAAATGAATGAATTTTTAGAAGAGGGGATAGCAGTAGTTCCAGGTTTTCAAGGTATTTCAGAAAACGGGGAAATTACAACTATTGGACGTGGAGGCTCCGATGCAACTGCTGTTGCTTTTGCAAAACTATTATCAGCAGACTCATGCGAAATTTATACTGATGTGGATGGAGTTTTTTCATCTGACCCTAATAAAATCCCAGTAGCTAAAAAAATTGAAAAAATATCATATGATGAAATGTTAGAACTATCTTCCTTGGGCGCCAAAGTAATGCAACCATCAGCAGTTCAAACAGCAAAGATGTATGACATCCCACTAGAAGTTAAATCAACATTTACAAATAGAAAAGGAACAAAAATATTTGATCAGCAAAGTATAGACTACACTAAAAGTGTCACTGGGGTAGCTTATTCAAAAGATGATGCAAAAATTACTTTAATCGGTGTTGAAGATAAACCTGGTATAGCAGCTAATATTTTTGAACCATTAAATAAATCTCAAATCAATGTTGATATGGTTATACAAAATATTTCTTCTGATCGAAAAACTACAGATATTACGTTTACCATTAAAAGAGACGAATTATCTAAAACTAAAGAAATTTTAAAAAAAAATAAAAGTATAAATTACAAAGAAATTACAAGTAATGATAAAGTTTCAAAAGTTTCAATCGTGGGCGCTGGCATGGTGTCTACTCCTGGTGTAACTTACAGAATGTTTAGGGGACTAGCAGACGAAAAAATAAATATAATTGCAATTTCTACTTCTGAAATTAAACTTTCAGTTATAATTGACGAGGAAAACACTTTGAAAGCTGTTAAAAAATTACATACAATTTTTGAGTTAGATTAAAATGGAAATAAGACCCCACAGAACAATTAACAGAAGAAAGACTAGAGAGATTAAGGTTGGTAAAGTTACTGTTGGTGGAGACTCAAAGATCAGTGTTCAATCTATGACAAATACGGTAACTACTGATGTGAAAGGTACAATTAATCAAATTCAACTACTCGAAAATGCTGGTGCAGATATTGTAAGAGTATCTTGCCCTGACCAAGACTCAACAAAAGCTCTTAAATTAATCGTAAAAGAAGTTAAATCTCCAATAGTTGCAGATATACACTTTCATTACAAAAGAGCGATAGAGGCAGCTAAGATGGGTGCAAGTTGTTTACGAATAAATCCTGGCAACATTGGTTCTAAAGAGAGAATTTTGGAGGTAGTAAAAGCTGCAAAAGATTATAACTGTTCTATCAGAGTAGGAGTGAATGCTGGATCATTAGATAAATTATTATTAGAAAAATACAAAGAGCCTTGTCCAGAAGCCTTAGTTGAAAGCGCAAGTTATAATATAAAACTTCTTGAGGATAATGATTTTTTTAATTTTAAAATAAGTGTAAAATCTTCAGATATTTTTTTGACTGTAAAAGCTTACAAAAAATTGTCTGAAATTTGTGATTATCCCTTACATCTAGGTGTAACAGAAGCAGGTGGGCTATTAACAGGAAGCATTAAATCATCGATTGGGATAGGGCAGCTTTTGATGGATGGTATAGGAGATACAATCCGAGTTTCTCTTTCTTCAGACCCAGTTGATGAGATAAAAGCTGGTTATGAAATTCTTAAATCTTTAGGAATTAGATCAAGAGGTGTTAATATAATTTCATGCCCATCTTGTGCACGTCAAGCATTTCCAGTAATAGAAACAGTTAAAGCATTAGAAAAAAAATTGTCTCATATTACAAAACCAATCAATCTATCTATTATTGGATGTGTAGTTAACGGTCCTGGAGAAGCTGCACAAACAGAAATAGGTTTGACAGGTGGAGGCCAAGATAGCAATCTTTTATATTTATCAGGAATTCCGCACACTAAAGTAGCTAACAAAGAAATAATAAATAAAGTTGTCCAGCTTGTAGAAGAAAAAGTAAAAGAAAAATAATTTAAATGATCCCAATCCAGAAAGTTAAAGAAATAATTAGCAAACATGAACTATTAGAAAAAGAGCTTTCCTCGGGAAATTTAGACCCAAAATTATTTGCCAAAAAATCCAAAGAGTACTCGAGTCTAGAAAATATTATCTTAATTGCGAAAAAATATTTAAATTTTGAAAATGAAAAAAAAGATTTAGAGCTAATTCTAAATGATAAAAAAAATGATAATGAAATTATTGAGTTGGCTGAAAAAGATTTAGTCGAAATGAAGATTGTAAAAGAAAAATACGAAAACGAATTAAAAATCTTTCTGCTTCCTAAAGATGAAGATGATGATAAGAACGCAATTGTAGAAATTAGAGCTGGCACAGGAGGTCTGGAGGCTTCGCTTTTTTGTGCTGATCTATTTAAAATGTATGAAAAAGTATGTTCTAAAAAAAATTGGCAATTAGAGATAATTAGTATTTCAAAAAGCGATGCTGGTGGATTTAAAGAAGTGATCTTTTCAGTCAATGGAAATGACATTTATTCTTACTTAAAATATGAGTCTGGCGTTCACCGAGTTCAAAGAATACCTCAGACTGAAACACAAGGGAGAGTTCATACATCAGCGGCGACTGTAGCGGTTTTACCTGAGGCTGAGGAAGTGGACATTCAAATAAAAGATGCAGATTTAAGAATTGATGTTTTTAGAGCTGGGGGACCAGGTGGCCAATCAGTTAATACCACCGATAGTGCTGTGAGAATAACTCATATTCCAACTGGTGTCGTTGTTAGTCAACAGGATGAAAAATCTCAACACAAAAATAAAGCTAAGGCGCTTAAGATTTTAAGATCAAGAGTGTACGAGTCGGAAAAAAGCAAAAAAGAAAAAGAAAGGTCTAGTAACAGAAGAAGTCAAATAGGAACAGGTGATAGATCTGAAAGAATAAGAACATATAACTTTCCACAAGGAAGAATTACCGATCATAGAATAAATTTTACCCTGCATAAACTTGATGAATTTTTAAGCGGGGAAATTCATGAGGAGATGAACGAACAGTTGAGACTTAAAGATCAAAATTTAAAACTTGAGAATTTGAAATAATGAATATTTTAGATTTAATTAATAAAGGTTCCTACAAATTAAAAAATAACAACGTTTTATCATATAGGCTTGACTCTGAAATTTTACTTTCAAAAGTTCTTAAAAAATCTAGGGAAAGAATTTTAATAGACCAAGAAGAAAAAGTTTGTAGAGAAAGATTATCAAAATTCAATTTTTTGATTAATAGAAGATCAAAAAAAGAACCTATCGCTTATATTCTTAATGAAAAGGAATTTTGGAGTAAGAAATTTCTAGTCAGCGAAAATACTTTAATACCGAGACCAGACACAGAACTGATGGTAGAAAAATTAGTCGAAATCAATAAAGGTAAATCTATTTCTATACTAGATATTGGAACCGGCTCTGGATGTATTATAATTAGTTTATTAAGTGAACTAAAAAATGCAAGTGGAATTGGTATAGATATTTGCAGAAAAGCAGTTTTAGTGGCAAAAAAAAATGCTAAATTTCACAGTTTGTCTAGTAATTTGAAATTTTTCTGCAAACCTGTGCAAAAAGTTTTCAATAAGAAATTTGATTTAGTTGTTTCAAATCCTCCATATATACAATCCAGAGATATTAGAGACTTAGATGAGGATGTTAAGAACTATGAACCTTTAGTTGCATTAGATGGAGGAAATGATGGGCTTGACGTAATTAAAAAAGTTATTTACAAAGCGAAAGAAATCTTGAAAATTAATGGATTGCTCGCCATAGAAATTGGAAATGGGCAAAGTAAAAAAGTTTCAAAAATATTAAACAAAAACAAATTTATAATAGTTTATAGGATAAAAGATTTTAAAAATAACATTAGATGTATAATTTCTAAACTCAAGAGATAATTTAAATGAACAATAGAAGAAGAAATTTTAGACCAAGATCTCAAAAAAATAACTTCAGAAGACGTAATGCTAATTTAGCATCAAATAATTCAAGTAGTTTTAATAATGGAAATGTAAATTTTAGCAGAAATGGTTCAATGAATAATATTCATAATGTTGAAAAAACAATGCACAAGTTCCAGCAATTGGCTAAAGATGCGCAGAGTAATGGGGATCCTGTTCTATCTCAAAATTATTTACAGCACGCAGATCATTACCTCAGAAGATTTCATGAATTAGCTGAAAAAAAAGAAAATTTTGTTGAAAAAAACTCAATTTCAGAAAAAGAGATCAATCAAAATAGTTCTTCAGACAAAGATTGAAAAAAAATAATCCTTAGATTTCAAAAAAATTATCTTAATTCAGATAATTTCAAATCAATTTTTATCCTTGCCAATTCAAACTTTTCTCTTTCTTCCCCTTTTAAAATTTTTCCTGAAGGCAATTTCAATCTTTGAGAATTTACTTTTTTACCATTAACGAGCACTTCATAGTGTAAATGTGGTCCGGTAGAAAGACCAGTTGATCCAACATAACCTATTACCTGTCCTTGTTTCACTTTTCTACCTTCTTTTATACCTCGAGCAAAAGATTTCATATGAGCATAAATAGTTTCATAAGTAGAATTATGTTTAATCTTAACGCAGTTACCTCCTCCACCACACCATCTTGCTCTTGTCACAGTTCCTGAGCCAGATGCCATTATTGGTGTACCACTAGGTGCAGCGAAATCTGTGCCACGATGCATTTTATTATAACCAAGTATTGGATGTTTTCTCATACCAAAAGAAGAAGATAATCTTGCTCCGTTAATTGGAGTTTTCATTAATGATTTTGTTATACTTTTTCCTTTAGTGTCATAGTATTCTTCTTCATTTTTGTATTTAAAATTATAAAGATTTATTTCCTCTCCGTTGACAAACATAGAGGCATAAATAATTTTTCCAGTATCTCTTATCTTATTATCCTCATCTTTAAATTTTTCATAGTAAATTTCAAACCAATCTCCGGATCTAATATCTCTTTGAAAATCAACCTCAAATCCGAAAATTCTAGCAAATTCAATAATGATATTTGGTTCAACATCTACCTCTAAAGCTGAACTATACAAATTATCTTTAATCGTATTTTTAACAACAACCTCTTTTTTTATAAGCTGAAGAATATTTTCCTTTACAACGAAATTATTATTTAATTTTCTTATTTCCACGCTTGTAGTATTATTAATCGGAAAAATAAGATTAATTACTGTATTGCTTCCACTCTCTAACTTTTTATAAATCAAGTTAAGTTTTCTCCCTGTATAAATATTAGAAAGTTTTTTTTGTTTAAGCTTGAGTGAAATATTCTTAATATCATTTTTTTGAATATCAAATCTATTTAAAATTTTTTCAATTGAGTCATTATTTTTTATTAAATATTCAACTTCTCCATAAGGACTTTTTATCTTCGAAAAGAAGAAGTTTGTTAAATTAGAAAATTCGTTTGTTTCAGTAATTGTCTTAAAATTTTTTTGATTTTGTTTTACTTTTTGAGAATTAATACTAATGAATATAAAAAAAATAAGTGATAATAATAATAAGAGAGAAAATAAAATTATTTGATTTTTACTCAAAGATTTAAATTTACTTAATTTTAACAAAGTTTCTATTGCTCTCATTTAATCAACACACTTTTGTAAGTTTACAGATTATCGTCATAGTTGTTTTTTATAAAAAATAGTATCGGATTGCAATGCGAGATGGTTAAAAAAGGCTTATTTTGCTTACTATTTTAGTCAATATACGCCTTGACTTATAGTAGAATTGTAATAAAACCAGCCCTCACCTCTATAGTACTAAATTTAAACAATGCTTGGGGTGTATAGATTTTATAATACTTAAAATCTTAGCTTTTTTAAATTGTGAATTAAGAAGAGAAGTGTGGACGGCTAGGTTAATAAAGAAATTGTCGTACACGCTTTAACGAAAAATAACTTTGATTACCTCAAAGT
>MDTB01195225.1_pt1 | contig 10857 bp, 9 predicted proteins | sample 811161 | NCBI WGS metagenome assembly MDTB01 (sample SAMN05326650, study PRJNA326480) | marine metagenome | isolation source: seawater | place: Mediterranean Sea | collected 2009 | reverse complement strand
TGGCATTTCATCTGGATATACTACCGAAGCTCTTCCTCCTGGACCATCAACTTTAACAAATCTTATTATTCAAAGAGGAAGAATGGAAGGTTTTATAGTTTTAGACTTTGCAGAAAGATTTGGTGAGGCAATGATCCAGTTAGGAACTTGGGTATCTGAAGGTAAAATAAAATACCAAGAGGATATTGCTGAAGGCTTAGAGAATTGCCCAGCTACACTTGCTAGATTGTTTGAGGGTAAGAACTTTGGAAAGCAATTATTAAAAGTCGCTGATCTAGATTAAATATTAATTTATTTATAAAATTTTTTTGGCTAATATTAATCATCTATGAAGATAATAAATAAAATATCAAACTTTTTTTCAAAAAAAACAATTTCATCTTCAATTAGAAATAAGTTAATGATGGATTGGTCAAGTGAGAAAAAATTCTATGAAAATAGAATTAAAAGAGAAAAATTAAGATTATCAGAAAAAAGACCTCATATTGTTTACTATTTTCATTCCTTTACAGATCCCTACTCTCATCTAACATGTCAAATATTAGAGAATTTTGTTAACAAATATAATGTAGACCTAAAGATACTTTTCGTATCAGATCCAAATAACGTTTTTACACCTGAAAGACAAATGTTTGAAGATTATTGTCTGAATGATGCTTTAGATTTAGCAAAATATCATGGGTTAAAATTTGAAAATACCAATCAACCAAAAGAAAAGAATATTTTACTTGCCTATAAAATCTTTAATTTTTATTTTTTTCAAAAAAATATTACTCAAATTGATTTTATAAAATTATTAACAAAAATTTCATCATCCTTATGGCTAAATGAGACTGATACATTTAACGAAATAATTTCAAGTTTTGATCAAAAGGAAAGAGAAATATTCGATACTTTAGAAAATTCTCTTTTAAATGAAGGGAATAAAAAATTATCTGATGTTGGTTATTACTTTGGCTCTTCATTCCATTATGAAGGTGAAAACTATTGGGGGGTTGATAGGCTAAATCACTTAGAGGATAGATTGAGCGAATTAAATTTAAGGACAGAAAATTCTCAACCTTATATTATCAATTATTCGCTTAATAATTTTGATTTAGAAAATTCAAATCATAGCCAAATTGACCTAAAGCTTGAATTTTTTCCTTCATTAAATAGTCCATACACATATATAAGTTTTAAGAGAATTAGAGAAATATTTGAGAAATACCCTGTTAAATTTGAAGTAAAGCCAGTTCTACCAATGCTTATGCGTAATATGAAAATTCCACCTGTCAAAGCAGAATATATTCTATCAGATGCAGCTAGAGAGGGTCGAAAACATAATATAATAATTAAAAATATATATTCACCAATTGGTAAACCTGCTGAGAGTGCTTACTCTCTTTTTCCAATAATTAATAATAAAGGTTTAGGCTTTGATTATTTGGAAAAGTTAATGGAGTCATGTTTTTTTTATGGCGAAAATATTGGTGAAGAGAAATATTTAAAAAAAACAATTTCTGATTTGGGATTATCTTGGTCTGAAATAAAGGAAGAACTTAAAAATAATGATTGGAAAAAATTATTAAATAATAATTTAAATGAAATGTATAAAGGGGGTTGCTGGGGAGTTCCGACACTAAAATTAACTAATACAAATAGTGGTTATGAATATTATCAATGGGGACAGGATAGAATTCATTTTATTGAAAAGGAAATAATATCTGTATTAAATTTTAGCCACCAGTAACAGACATATGACGGCTGACTGAGGGCCTTTGATTTCTTTTCGATATGTTAAAATCATGAGCTTTGGGTTTAATTTTCATAGCTTTATCAATAGAGGAATTAAGTTGCATAATGTTTCCATTTCTTATTATTGACCTAAAATCAATATTATCATTTTGACCAAGGCACATAAAAAGTTTACCATTACTAGTCAGCCTAATTCTATTACAGTTTGCACAGAAGTTGTTACTTAAGGGTGTTATGAACCCAATCAAATTATTTGTTTTATCAGTTTTTTTATAAAATGAAGGACCGGCGGTTTTGTAATTAGTTTCTTCAAGTGAATATTTTTTTCTAATTTCTTCCTCTACATCAGCAAGTGAAATATATTGATCTATTCTATCCTGATCAGTAAGACCCATAGGCATTGTTTCAATTAGACTTATGTCAAAATCGTTTTTATGAGCCCATTCGATTATATTATTTATTTCGTCAAAATTCTTATTTTTTATCATAACGGTATTAATTTTAATTTTTAAGCCATTATCTTTTGCTATCATTAAACCTTTGATTACATTTTCAAAATCATCCCTTCTTGTTATTTGATGAAATTTATCTTTCATCAAAGTATCAAGAGAAACATTTATTCTTCGAATGCCGGAATCGAATAGCTGCTTAGACATTTTTTTCAAAAGGCTACCATTTGTCGTTAGAGTGATTTCCTCTAAATCGCCTGATGATATGAAGCGTGAAAGATTTGAAATAAAATCTATTAAACCTTTTCTTACTAATGGCTCGCCACCACTAAGTCTTATTTTTTTTATACCTCTTGAAATAAATAATGAGCAAAGATAATCCATCTCGTCAAAAGTAAGAAGATCCTTCTTGGGCAGAAATTTCATATTTTCTGGCATGCAATATGTACATCGAAAATTACATCTATCAGTCACAGATATTCTTAAATAATCTATCTTTCTTCCAAAGCTATCAATTAATTTATTATCTTTGCCAGGTGTATTTGTAAGAATTTTGTTCATCACCTATATTAACATAAGTGACTTTTTTTTAATTATTTTTTTATCAATATAATAAAGAAAATTAATATTTTTTAATTAGTTGATTATGAAACCAGAAAATAAATATTAAATTAATCGGTAATGATAAAAAAAATAGATCTGGCATTGTATTAATTAATGAAACAAGGCCTGTAAATAAAAATATTGCACCAAAAATGCATAATGATAATTTTAATAATTCAGTCATTTTAGAAACTTTTTTTAAATTTATATATTCAATAAGCAAAAAACATGCCATAAAAAAATCCTAAATAAATTAAATATAAAAATGGCTAAATTATCACAAATACAAGGTATAAAATTATCTCAAAATATTGCTTTAACACCTCAATTAATACAGGCTATTAAATTATTTGAACTGAACAATATTGAGCTTGAGGAATATATTAATAGGGAAATTATTGATAATCCTTTTTTGGATAAGGATGATGGATCCAATGAAGAAGACGCTGATAAAAATTACAATGAAAATATTTTAACAGAAAATACCTCATCTAATGAATCAGAAATTCATATATCAAATCAAGAAAGCCCCATAGACGATCAATCTAATATTTTTGATAATAACTATGGAAGTGATAATTCTGAAATAAATAATTATATTGAAGAGACAGTCAGTTTTAAGCAGTCATCAAAGGACTTTTTAATTGAGCAAGTTAATATTACGTTTAAAAATGCACTAGATAGACAAATTGCATTTTTATTAATAGATAATTTAGAAAGTAGTGGATTTTTAAAAATTTCTTTGAAAGATTTTTCAATAGATATTGGTATTAATGAAAATAAAATAAATGAAGTTTTATCAAAGTTAAAAAAGTTTGAGCCTGTTGGAATTTTTTCCCAATCACTTGAGGAGTCTTTTTTACTACAACTGGAGGACAGGGAATTATTAAACAATTCTATTAAAAAGTTAATAAATAATTTAGAAATTTTAGCTTCAGGTGATTTAAAAAAGTTAATAAAAATATGTGATATTGATGAAAATGAAATTTTTAAAATGTTAAAAATAATAAGGTCATGTAACCCAAGTCCTTTATCATCATTTGATAAAAATGATTATGATGATATTAAAGAGCCGGACGTAGTTATAAAAAAAATTAAGTCAAAATGGATTGTAGAGTTGAATGAAAATACTTTACCAAAAGTATTGGTAAATACTGGTTATTATGAAGAACTTGCATCAAAGAATCTTACAAAAGAGGATAAAGACTATTTAGCAACTAGATATGCTTCAGGTAAGTGGTTATTAAAGGCATTGGAGCAAAGGTCAGCAACTATTTTAAGAGTATCCAGAGAAATTATTAGACAACAAAATGCATTTCTTGAAAATGGTTTAGCCTATATAAAACCAATGATTTTAAAAGATATTGCAAAGGAGTTAGATCTTCATGAAAGTACCATCTCCAGAATTACAAATTCAAAAGAAATTGATACTCCTAGAGGTATTTATTCTTTAAAGTTCTTTTTCTCTAAAGCTATAGTAACTGCTGGTAACGATGATATTTCTTCTCAATCAGTGAAGACAAAGATTAGGAATTTTATAGACAATGAAACTGTAAAAACCTTATCGGATAAAAAGTTGAAGTATTTACTAGATGACTCCGGAATTAACATTGCGAGAAGAACAATTACAAAATATAGAGAGGAAATGAATATACCGTCATCATTTGAACGTAAAAAAATTAAAAAACTAAAAATCTAAAAGTTCAAAATATAATAGTAAAATATTTACCTTAATATAATTGTAAGTATAAAACTAACAAGATATGTTCTTTGAGACGAGGATACTTATGAATAAAAAATTGAAACCAAACTCATATGCTGCATTAGATGCAGAGAATCATTTTCATCCATATTCAAATGCCAGAAGGATTGAAGAACAAGGTCCTATGGTAATATCAGAAGGTGAAGGTATTTATGTTTGGGGTGATGATGGAAAAAAGTACCTTGAAGCAATGGCTGGCCTTTGGTCAGTTGCTGTTGGATTTGGCGAAGAAAGATTAATAGATGCTGCTACAAAACAATTAAGTAAGCTTCCATATTATCCATCTTTTTCTCATAAATCACATCCTGCTGTAGCTGAGTTATCATATAAATTAGTTGAAATGGTTGGTCTTGATATGAGTAGAGTACATTTTACAAATTCTGGTTCCGAAGCTAATGATACAGCAATGAAGTTTGTTTGGTATTATAACAATGCACTAAATAAACCTAAAAAGAAAAAAATTATATCAAGGATAAAGGCTTATCACGGAATAACTATTGCATCAGGAAGTCTAACAGGAATGCCATTAATGCATAATGATTTTGACCTTCCTATTCCTCAGGTTTTACATACTATGTGCCCTCATTACTGGAGAGAGGGTCTTGAAGATGAAACTGAAGATGAATTTTCTTCAAGATGTGCTGATGAGTTAGAAAAACTTATTTTAAAAGAGGATCCAGATACAATTGCTGCTTTTATTGGTGAACCAGTTATGGGTGCTGGTGGTCTAATAGTACCTCCAGCTGGATATTGGGAAAAGATACAAAAGGTATGCAGAAAATATGATATTTTAATTATTGCGGATGAGGTTATTAATGGATTTGGAAGGACTGGAAAACCTTTTGCATGCGAATTATATGGAATTAAACCTGATTTTATAGTTTTATCAAAACAAATTACCTCTTCTTATATGCCTATGGCAGCTGTTTTAATGACTGATAAAATATATCAGGTGATAGCTGATAATACCCAAAAAAATATGATGTTTGGCAGCGGTTTTACCGCAAGTGCTCATCCAGTTGCGTGTGCGGTAGCTCTAGAGAATATTCGTGTTATTAAAGAAAATAAATTAATGGATAGGGTTCCTATGTTACAAGGACAATTCCAAGAAAGACTCAATATGCTTGAGGATATTGATATTGTTGGTGAAGCTAGAGGTATTGGCTTAATGGGGGCTGTAGAGCTAGTTCATGATAAATCACCGTCTAAACCTTTCAATCCAGTAGGAAGTGCCGGACCTGTTATTGCTGAATGTGCCCATAATAATGGCTTAATAGTGAGAGCTATTGGCGATACTTTGGCAGTATGTCCTCCTCTAATTATAACAGAAGAGCAGATCGATGAGTTGTTTGATAAATTTTCTCAATCACTAATTGATGGTTCGAAATTACTCAAAGAAAAATAAATCTAATTAATCTCTAAAATTATTTTTCCAATATTTTTATCTTCTTCCATGATCTTATGAGCTTTATTCGCGTGATTAATATCTAATATCGTATGAACGCATGGTTTAATTTTTTTTTCTTTAAAAAAAGGCCATACATGTTGATATAAATCACTCATTATTTTACCTTTAACAGACACACTTCTTGCTCTTATGGTTGAACCAATAATTTTTTGCCTTTTCATTAGAATTGAACCTAAATTTATTGAAGATTTTACACCACCCATAAGCCCAATTATGACCAATCTACCCTCAATAGACAGTGCATTAATATTATCTTCAAAATAGTTACCACCAACAGGGTCAAGAATTATATTAGCACCATCAGGTGACCATTCTTTTATTTTTTTGAAAGGCTCTTCTTTTCTTAGAGCGCCACTAGTAGCTCCAAGTTCAGTACAAAAATTAATTTTTTCCTGTGTGCCCGCCGTAACAAATGACTCGCATTCAAAAACTTTACATAATTGAATAGCTGCAGTTCCTATACCACTCGCTCCAGCATGCAGTAATACTTTATCTCCTTTTGTTAAATTAGCTTCTAAAAAAAGATTTAACCAGCAAGTTGCATAAACCTCAGGGAGAGATGAAGCTTCTATTAAACTAATTCCTTCAGGAATTGGTATGACCTGAACTTCCGGACAAGAAACGTATTCAGCGTATCCTCCTCCGGCTAAGAGCGCACAAACTTTTTCTCCTATTTTTCTATTTTTGACATTTTTTCCAATTTTTTCAATTATACCGCTGCATTCTAGTCCTAATATATTAGATGCTCCGTGAGGAGGAGGGTAGAGACCATTTTTTTGAACAATATCAGCCCTATTAACAGAAGTGGCGCTAATTTTTATCAAAACATCATTATCGGAAATCAAAGGAAAATCACTTTCAGACCATTCAAGTTCTTTATTTTCTAAAATATTAATAGCTTTCATCATGATTAGAGGTTTTGCTTATTTTTTATAAGATCATCAACCACTTTTGGTTCCGCAAGAGTTGAAGTATCGCCAAGATCGTCATAATCATTTGCCGCTATTTTTCTTAATATTCTTCTCATAATTTTTCCAGATCGAGTTTTTGGCAGATTAGAAGAAAATTGAATAAAATCAGGGCTTGCAATTGGTCCAATTTCTTTTCTTACCCAGCCAATAAGATCTTTTTTAATTTCATCACTTGTTTTTTCACCTGCAATTAGCGTTACATATGCATAAATTCCTTGCCCTTTTATTTCATGGGGAAAACCGACTACTGCTGCTTCTGCAACTTTACTATGAGAAACTAGAGCACTTTCAACTTCTGCCGTACCCATTCTATGACCAGACACATTAATTACATCATCAACTCTTCCTGTAATCCAATAGTAATCATCCTCATCTCTTCTGCATCCATCTCCAGTAAAATAATAGCCATCGTATTGAGAAAAATAGGTCTCTATAAATCTATTATGATCACCATAAACCGTTCTCATTTGACCCGGCCAGCTACCTTTAATGCATAAATTACCCTCATTAGAACCTTCAAGTTCATTACCATCTGTATCTAATAATACTGGGTTAATTCCAGGAATAGGTTTGGAGGCAGAGCCCGGTTTTAAATCTGTTGCTCCAGGTAAAGGTGAAATTAAAGTAGCTCCCGTTTCAGTTTGCCACCAAGTATCAACTATAGGGCATTTTTTTTCTCCTACAATATTGTAGTACCATAACCAAGCTTCGGGATTGATTGGCTCACCAACACTGCCAAGTAACTTTAGACTATCTCTTTTAGTTGCCTTAACTGGCTCATCACCTTCTTTCATTAATGCTCTGATTGCTGTAGGGGCTGTATAAAATATATTTACTTTATGTTTATCACATATTTGCCAAAACCTTGATGCATCCGGATAATTAGGTACACCTTCAAACATAAGAGTTGTGGCTCCATTACATAATGGACCATAAATTATATAAGAATGACCTGTCACCCAGCCTACATCAGCACTACACCAATAAATATCACCTGGCTTATAATCAAAAATTATTTCATGGGTATAAGAGGCATATACAATGTAGCCCCCTGAAGTATGAAGGACACCTTTTGGCTTACCAGTTGAGCCAGATGTGTAAAGAATAAATAAAGGATCTTCAGCATCCATTACCTCAGCTTCGCATTCATCGCTCACATTCTTGATAACATCATGATACCAAAGGTCTCTTCCTTTAGTCATTTCTATATTTGCATTATTACGATTCACTACAAATACATTTTTAACATTGGGGCATTTTAAAAGTGCTTTATCTGTATTCAATTTTAAAGGTATTTTTTTACCGCCTCTTATACCTTCATCTGCTGTAATAACATAATGTGAGTCACAGTCTAAAATTCTTCCTGCAAGTGCCTCAGGAGAAAAACCTCCAAATACAACTGAGTGTATTGCACCAATTCTACTGCACGCTAACATTGCATAAGCTGCTTCTGGAATCATAGGCATATAAATTGTTATTCTATCACCTTTTTTTACACCATTATTCTTTAGTGCATTTGATAAATTACAGACTTTTTTATGAAGCTCTTTATATGATATCTTAAGACTTTCTTGGGGATTATCACCTTCCCAAATAATTGCAATCTCATTTGCCTTATCCTTCAGATGTCTATCTATACAGTTCTCTGAAACATTTAACTTTCCGTCATAGTACCAATTGATATCAACATTTTTCTTTGACCATGTAACATCCTTTATTTTTGAATAAGGTTTTATCCAATTAATTCTTTTTCCAATTTTATCCCAAAATTCATCAGAGTTATTCTCGGCTTGTTGACATAAATCTTTATAAACATCTTTTGTAACATAGGCTGAATTTTTATAATTTTCAGGTACTGTGAATATTTTATTAGTCGTCATTTATTTTGCTCTATTTTAATTTATTTTGTAATAGTTTTATTACACCCGAAAAATCAATACCATCGTGACCCAACGTTTCAATTTCTTCATATATTGATGTTGCATTGGCTCCAAGCGGTGTTGGAGATGATGTCATATTTGCAGCTTCTTGAGAAAGTCTTAGGTCCTTTAACATTAACGCTGAAGCAAATCCTGGTTCATAATTATTGTTAGCAGGGCTAGATGGGACTGGTCCTGGGACTGGGCAATAGCTTGTCATTGACCAACATTGTCCTGAAGCTGTTGAAGAAATATCAAAAAATGTTTGAGCATCAAGACCTAAATTTTCTGCTAGATTAAATGCTTCTGCGGTTCCTATCATTGAAATACCTAATAGCATATTATTACAAATTTTTGCTGCTTGTCCGTTGCCTGATAGTCCTGCATAAATAATATTTCCACCCATTATATCGAGGTATTCTTTTGCTTTATTAAAGGCCTCTCTTTCTCCACCAACCATGAATGTTAGTGTACCTGCTTGAGCGCCTCCAACTCCCCCTGAAACGGGAGCATCAACTATATTAAGATTTTTTTCCATGGCGCTTTTAGAAACATCTCTTGCAGTTTCAACATCTATTGTTGATGAGTCTATAAGTAGAAGATTATCAGGAGCATTTTCTATTATTCCTTCACTACCTAGATAAACTGATTTTACAATTTTTCCTGAAGGCAGCATTGAAATTACTGCATCTGAAGATTGAATAGTTGAATTAATATCCTCAGTAGATTTTCCTCCAGCATCAACAAGAATTTTTACTTGATCTTTTGCTAAATCATATCCAGTCACAGAATGACCAGCTTTTAAAAGGTTTAAGGCCATTGGAAGACCCATATTACCCAATCCTATAAATGTAACTTCCGCCATACCTAACTCCTTTTAATTGAATTTAAGATCGTCATCTAATGAACTAAAAAATTTATCTACAAAATTTTCTTCTACCTCAGATATATTACTTGGTTTCCAATATGGTTCATTATCTTTGTCAATTATCAGCGCCCTTACACCTTCATAGAAATCATGGTCATTCATTACTTTGTTAACCATTCTAAATTCCATCTGCATGCATTCTTCAAAGCTAATATTCTTACCTAACCTAAGACTCCTTAAGGCAACTTTAAGAGATGTTGGTGATTTTTGATCTATTGTTGAAAGTATTTTTTTGGACAGATCCGAATTCTCTTCTATTAAATTTTCTATTATTTTTTCAACTGTATCAGCATTAAAGACTTTATTGCAAAATTGGCTTATTTTTTTAAATTCTGACTCTTCTGGTTCAGCTGAGTAATTTTCAATAATATTTTTTGGGTCATTTTCTTCTTCTGAAAGATCATTTATAACATTAGAAAAATTTTCAGATTTTATAAAGTTTGTTGCTGTACCTAAAAAAATAGCATCTGCAGCCTTTATCCTGTTGCCAGTTAAAGCAAGGTAGGTACCCGCTTCGAAACTCAACCTCGGAAGAAAAAATGATCCTCCCACATCTGGAAACAAACCTATTCCTGTTTCTGGCATAGCAAAGGAATAGTTTTCTCCTGCTATCCTATGACTCCCGTGCACTGAAAGACCAACTCCGCCTCCCATAACAATCCCATTTACAAGGGAAATATATGGTTTTGGATAGCGTTTTATATATTGATTAAGGATATATTCTTCTCTATAAAACCCTACCGCTTTCTCATCATTATTTTTACCCCAGTCATGAAGGGCTCTAATATCTCCACCTGCACAAAATGCCTTTTCTCCCTCTGCTTTAATTAAAATATTTTTTACAGATGAGGCATTTTCCCATTGTTTTAATTGTGGATAAATTTTTCTTACCATTGAGAGTGTAAGAGCATTTAAGGCTTTTGGCCTATTTAAAGTTATAAGCCCAAGAGATCCTTTGACTTCAAAGAAAACCTCTTCATCTATCATCTGTTTTCCTTAAGTATTTCTCTAGAAATAATA
>MDTB01104191.1_pt1 | contig 10857 bp, 10 predicted proteins | sample 811161 | NCBI WGS metagenome assembly MDTB01 (sample SAMN05326650, study PRJNA326480) | marine metagenome | isolation source: seawater | place: Mediterranean Sea | collected 2009 | reverse complement strand
TTATAAGTTAGCGACCTACAGATCATCATTCCGTAGTGTGCAGCTCAACAGCACTTAACCTAACAAAATGGGTCGAAGTCGATTACTTCTAGAATCAGTATGCCTCTGAGAACTTTAAGTTAGCGTCTGCGTGTCCCTGCTCGTCAGCCCTCACCCTGTGAATCATGTCGGATAATTTGGCGTCAGCGGGCAAGTCGTAGTAGTCGATGGCAAGCTGTGACGCTGGCACGTCGTCTATCTCGCCCGCCTCTATCTCTTCGAGGTAACTGGTGTAACTTCGGACCGCCTCCTCCTCGAAGTAATGGATCATCTTGTGGGCTGTCTTAGGCGATACGATGTAGAGGACCAAGTAGTAGGCCATGAAGCTCAGCTGGGCGATGAGTATCAGCGCCCGCTCCAGCCAGTTTGGCTGTGCGATGTCGATGAAAAACATCAGGTGCATGCGCTCGTTCTCAGCCTCGGCCAATAGCTCACGTATCAGCGGGCCGTAGCCGGTCTTTGCCTGGCGTAAGCTCTTAAGGTGGACCCACATACCAGCCACCATCCCGGGTACTCCGGCGACCGTCTCGAGCACTACCGCGCGATGGCCGTAGCGGCTGGCAAAAAACGCATCCGCAAAAAAGCGAAAAAACGCCGTCATACTCCTTGCAAACCTATCACTCATGGTCATCTCCAATGTTAGCGGCGGTGGATTATAGCGAACTGTTCATAAATAGTGCATTAATCGAGCGATTTTGTAGAATACAACTGCAATATTATTATGAGTAGCAACAAGTTATCGTTATAAAGACTATTATGACTCAAGAACTGAGAGCATCTTGATTATGGGAAGCACACAGCTCAATCACTAAAGCAAACAAATGTCTTAAATTCTTGATTAAAGACAAAGAGTACCATATTTTATAACCTAAAAATTACATTTTTTATCAATAGGTTACTTATATTATTGCAAGTCGCCACACACATGCGACTAAGTATTAGTCGCATATTGAGGACACCATCAGGTAGCTTAATAAATGTAACAAGGGCTCCTCAACGGAGGCTTCTTTGTATGCAGGCATAGAGTGTGTTGGCTTTAATCTCGAGCACGGAACGAAGACAGTCTGTTACGATAATTCTCGTGTAGGCACGAAACACCACCCAAGTACTTATCTCTCTGACTCCCCTTTGAGAGCTTTCATATCAAAATTCGCCATGATAGATAAAGCCCAGTCTGCTCCTAGTCTGGTTGTGCAATCTCACACACAGCATTAAATAAAACTTCAGCGGTTCCATTTGGGTGTACGTTATTCCACTTTGGTCTTCGATCCAGAGTTTCACCCTCACCTTTGGCATCATGTTGCTTATAAAAGGTCATGCTAATATCCATTGTCATGGCTGACATACAATCGACTTTGACCTGTGCCACCCCAGATAGATCATCGTATTTGGTGGGTATGGCATAGTTAGACAGACGCCAGTAATACACATACTGATCGTGATGGGTAATTCTATTCAAATCGATACTATAGGTGTCCCCATTCGCGGTGGAAGCAATCTCAGTCCATTCAGCCAACACGCTGTAAGGGACGAGAGTGAACAGCAGCAGTATCATGGTTACACGTTGTTTAGAGACAGTAATTTTCAATGCTTGGCCTTATTGCGTGATTCCAAGGGATAAGGGGATCAATTGAGTGCTTGCAGTGCCGAGAAAATATGAATAATCGTGCTCTGCAGACCTAGAATAGACAAATTAGCAGATCATTGACACCTAAACAGACTATTTACCCTGTTAAGAAAATAAGCGCCAGACTAAAGTTCGATGCTGCCGTATTTCGAACTCATCATTCAGCAGTGATCAACGTCAAATGCTGTCCGTGATACGTGCTTCAAAGCATTTTTTTTGCACTAAATTAATTCATATGACATTTTTTTGCACAGTGACTGCGCGGCATCGAGCGCGTGAAATCGATCGCAATCTCAGCGAAAAAATAATAAATAACCCAATATCAGGCGCTTAGGCAACATTAACTGTCGAGGTGAGTATCTTGGCACTATCTTTGCTTCTGTAATGGATAAATAACAGCAAACATGCTGCATGTGTCGTGCAATGATGCACCACACAGTGGACAACGAAGTCACAGCCAATTCATTTGGTTGTGGCTTTTTTTTTGCAAAAAAATTGGATCGATAAGTTCTAGAGGGGATCTTAGAAATGGAATTTAAGCAAGCACTGACAGCTCGATCAGGCTGCTGTTTGCAAATTGGTTGCACTAGCGTGGTTATGGCTATCCGACTGCCGCTGAATATGACTGAGCTTGACTGCATCTCAAGCTCACCTATTTAGTATGAGTCAAGCTAGCCCATTCACAATAACTGCTGCCAGCATTAAGGCGCAGTGTGGGTTACCGGTGGTCATTATCGGTAATGGACCTGTGGGTATGCGGGTAGCCCAAGAGTTACTCAATCGCGCGCCATCAACCGCGCTGGTTATTTATGGCGAGGAGCAACATCGTCCCTACAATCGCGTCAAACTCAGCGCCTGGCTGGCAGGGGAAATCGACTCAGACGCTTTGCATGATGCGCTCACCCACCCTGCGTTTGCATCTGTCGATGAACGTATCGGATTCAGAGTGACAGAGATTGATAGCGAACAGAAATTCGTGATCGATAGCAGTAATGTCAAACAACCCTTCCAAGCCCTGATCATTGCAACTGGATCTAAACCGTTTATTCCAAATATTCCTGGGGTTGATATCAGTGGCGTATACAGTTTTCGTAATTATGCGGATACCAACAAGCTGCTTGCCCGACGTGCCAGTAGTCATCATTGTGTGGTACTTGGCGGCGGCCTGCTGGGTCTGGAAGCGGCTCGCGCAATGCAGAAGTTGAATACTGAGGTGACTCTGATAGAGCATGCCGATCGCTTATTGAGTAATCAACTGGATGTCGCGGGTGCTGAGTTGTTACACGCGCAAGTGGAGTCCCTAGGGATAAATGTCATTATTGGCGATGGTGTCAGTGCAGTGCTCGGCACTGAGCGCATTACCGGTCTGCGCTTACGCAGCGGCCGTGAGCTTGCCTGCGATACACTCATTCTTGCCACCGGTATCACACCCAATATTGAACTGGCCCAACAGGCCAGTCTAGCCTTCAGCCGCGGCATTCTTGTGAATGATGAGATGCAGACGTCGGTTAAGGATATTTATGCAGTGGGTGAATGTGCCGAACACCGCGAGCGTATTTATGGCTTAGTCGCCCCGGGTCTGGAACAGGCAGCAGTGGCTGCGGCAAATATTACTGGCACCGAAACTCATTACAGTGGTTCGATGGCAGCCTCACGCCTCAAAGTGGTTGGTACTCAGGTATTCAGTATCGGCCCAATGGGCATTAATGAAGTTAGCCACTTTGGTTCGAGTTATATTTACCATGATGCGGATGCCGGCATCTATCGCAAAATACTGGTCCATCGCTATCGTCTTGTTGGCGTCATTGGCTATGGCGAATGGGCGGAAACCGTACGCTTACAAACCGCTGTGAGCGAGCAGGTCAGAATCTATCCTTGGCAAATTCTCCGCTTCCTGAAGACTGGTTTAGTCTGGCCTGAAGAAGAAGCAGAAGACGTAAACGCCTGGCCAGCCAATGCACTTGTCTGCCAGTGTATGAATGTGACGCGCGGGACCATCAGTGATGCCATCCAGAATGGTGCCTGCCGGCTTAGCGAGGTCTCACAAACCACAGGCGCCAGTACGGTGTGTGGTTCATGCAAACCACTGGTCGCGAGTTTACTGGGTAATGATCATGTTACAGAACCGGTCAGATATGCCCGCAGCATGCTCACGTTCGCGGCCATTACTGTGGCCACGATTACCCTATTCTTCCTCGCCATTGAGGTGCCCTATGCCAGTTCGGTACAGCATGAGTGGCGCTGGGATATCCTCTGGCGCGACTCCCTATACAAGCAAATCAGTGGCTTTACCGTGCTGGGTTTGGCCGTGCTGGGACTCGCCCTGTCGATTAAAAAACGGGTGCGCAAATTGGATGGATTAGGAGCTTTTGATTATTGGCGACTGGCGCACATTATGCTCGGCGTGCTGGTGATCGCAACCCTAGTGGCCCATACCGGTTTCCGGATGGGCGAAGGACTTAACTTTTACTTGATGTTGAGTTTCTCCAGCATGATCGTGCTGGGTGCACTGTCCTCAACCATCACAGCACTCGAACACAAGCTTAAAAAGTCCAGCGCCTTAATTTACAGGAAGCGATCTGTGCTGTGGCACATCTTCTTGTTTTGGCCTGTTCCCGGTCTTTTAGCTTGGCATGTTCTCAAAGGATATTGGTACTAGTGAATTATTATGAGCAAATCATCTCACACATTCAGTTGGATCTTCTGGTCTATAGGCAGTCTTTTTCTGGCGGTAATTCTTATGTATGTGCTTATGCAAGACGGTATTAGTAAAGCTATTTTTATGCCCGGTGAATTGAGTGCGGGTCACCACCAGTTGGTCGATGCCTGTGATACATGTCACACAGATGCATTCGGCGGCAGCGAAGTATTACAGGCGTCCTGTATCAACTGTCATGGTGATGTGCGCGAGAAACCATTTGATTCACATCCACGCTCTAAATTCAAAGATCCGCGCAACGCTGATCGCTTGGAAAAAGTAAATATGCTGGAATGCATGAGTTGTCACGTCGAGCACAAGCCAGAAATTACGCTCAAGGATGGCCTCACCCAACCGCTCGATGTGTGTTACCACTGTCATGCCGATATTGCTGAGGAGCGCCCTTCCCATACGGGCATGGAATTTACTACCTGCAAAGATTCTGGCTGTCATAATTTTCATAATAATCGTGCTCTGTATACCGACTTTTTGTTAAAGCATATGGATGCTCCCGCCCATCTCGCGAAGGCACGTCTGCCGGCAAAAGAGTTTGCCGATGTGCTGGATGAAATTATGGAGTACCCGCGTGATGCCTATCCAATCGAAACACTACTGAGCAATCAGGCTGATGCGCCCGCTGCTAGCACAGTTGACCAACAACTGCATGTTGATTGGCTGGAGACAGCACATGCTCAATCAGGTGTGAATTGCACCGCATGTCATCAGAAAACCGAAGCGGATGGCAGTTTAAGCGCATGGACTGATCACCCAGGTCCCGAATATTGTGAATCCTGTCACAGCATAGAAGTTGATCGCTTCCAACAAGGTAAGCATGGCATGCGTCTGGCGGCGAACTTATCGCCAATGACGCCCGCGCTGGCGCGCATACCGATGCAGGAATCAGCCAGTCATCAGGAACTCACCTGTAACAGCTGTCATTCAGCACACCGTTTTGATGTCCAATATGCCGCCGTCGATGGCTGTTTAGAGTGCCATGCAGATGATCATTCACTGGCTTACAAGGACTCCTCGCATTATGCCTTATGGCAAGCCGAGGTCAGTCATCAGGCAGCGGAAGATACCGGTGTGTCTTGTGCCAGTTGCCACATGCCCAGAATTGATTATGACGTCAGCGACTGGCTAAGTCGTAAAGTCGTCGACCACAATCAAAGTGCAAGCTTGTCACCGAATAGCAAGATGATTCGTCCGGCATGCCAACACTGCCATGGTTTGCAGTTCGCCATCAATGCATTGGCAGATGAAGATTTAATCGAGAAGAATTTTTCCGGTCAGCCCAGTGTGCACGTAGAAAGCATTGATCTGGCGAGAAAGGATATGGAGCGGGATCTCAAGCGACGAGAGGCCACTCGATAGTGTTAGATGTACCCATTGTAAATCACATAACCTGAGGAGGTTAAAAATGAAATATGGTAAGGAGCTATTGATCGTAGGCTTGGTGTCTGCGTTAACCGGAGGTATTGGTATAGCATTAGCAAAAGATGCTGCCTCAACACCTTCAATCACCCCCAAAGCTATGGCTGATGCATTGCATTTGGTAATGGATTCAGATCGTGCGGTGTACACGCGTAAAATTGTTAATCGCTTAGTTAAAAAAGATAAAGTGATATCTGCGAGTGAGCACTTTGACGATGATAAGGCATTAGTGCTACCCGCACAGATGTTCCGCTTTGGTGCTGAGATGGTGGCTGAGCGTGCTGAAGCTAATCCAGATGTAAACTTCAGTTACTCGTTACAGTCGCTATGGCCAATCAATAAGCAAAATGCGCCAAAGACAGATGCTGAAAAAGAAGGTTTGCAGTATGTCGCTGATAATAAAGGTGAGAACTTCTACACCACTGAGGAATTAGGTGGCGTTGAGTACTTTACTGCTGTTTATGCTGACAATGCGGTTGCTCCAGTGTGTGTGACTTGTCATAACGATCATAAAGACACTTCTAAAACTGATTGGAAAATGGGTGACGTCATGGGTGGTGTTGTTATCCGTATCCCAATCAACTAATTAGTGAGACTTGATCACTCATTAAACTTTCTGTTCCTGTTCGTTCTGCTGAATTCAGTTTCAGCAGACGATCAGGCTTATATTAAGTTTAGTGAGCAAGCACTGATTGAAGGCAGAGAGATTTGGCTGGATAGTTGCGAAGGCTGTCATGCCTACGGTATTGCAGGATCACCTAATCCACTCAAGCCGGATGACTGGCGCCAGCGTCTAGCCAAAGATCAAGCAGTATTATACGAGCATGCTATTGATGGGTTTTTTGGCCCTGACGACACTATGATGCCACCCCGTGGTGGTAATCATGCGCTCAGCGATGAGGAGGTCAAAGTAGCAGTTGATTACATGACGTCGCTGGCTGAGCACTACATAACAGAGGAGAAATAATTGTGACACCAGAACAAATAACATTAGTTCAGGAATCCTGGGCAAAGGTTGTCCCGATTAAGGAAACAGCTGCAGAGCTATTCTATGGGCGATTGTTTGCAGAATATCCAGAGGTTAAACCTTATTTCAAGGGCGATATGACTGAGCAGGGTAAATTATTAATGCAAATGATTTCCACCGCGGTGAATGGCTTGGAAAATCTGGACGCTTTACTCGAGCCGGTCAAAGCGCTAGGCAGTCGCCATAAAGATTACGGCGTCAAACAGGCAGACTATGACAAAGTGGGCGCATCATTATTATGGACGCTGGAGCAAGGCCTCAAAGAAGACTTTACCGAAGAAGTCAAAGCGGCCTGGACTGAAACCTATACCATTGTGGCTGACGTCATGATTGGTGGTGCCGAGTATGCCAACTAGGACTATTCATACCTGCAAACTTTATTATTCAACGACTGCAAAATGATCGATCATCTCGATCACCTGCCTATAGTTTATTCAGGATCAGCCAGATTCTGAATAAACTAGTCCTAATAAATATCCTGTTCAATAGCGTTTGCTTTGCTACTCAAGTAACGCAAGTGACCGAGCTAAGCTCATTGACATAATTTAACACTTGGATAAAGCAATAATATAGTATTGTAAACAATACTATATTTTCCCAACCATGCCAGTGAAGTTATGTACAAAGCAATTCTGATGATGCTGTTTTTACTCCCCGGTGTTCTTCTTGCCAGTCCAGCAGAGCCTGATATTGGGAATATTGTAGCTTGTAATGTGTATTGGCACGATTATCAATACACACGCTTGAATGCACCCGAAGCTGCAAAATTTGTGATCACTTTTGCTACCAACCAAAGAGTAGATGTGGCGCTGATAGACTCAATATCTGTCAATGGTCCAGAGGGTTATATCCACACCTTTCAGATACAGCCTTTCTCTCTGCATAACCTGAGTGGCTACGTGGATGAAGTAGCTAATAACGTCACTTGGTTCCAGTCCTATGATGCGCATGGGTTTTTAGCCAATGGCACATATACGATTGCACTTAAGTACAAAAGTGGTAAGACTAGCATTCGAAGTCGAACGCTGAATTATTCTGATGAACTGCTGACACACTACAAGCAAGCGCAGCCTACGTTTGTTCCCTACGGCCAACTGGCTAGGCGTCAAATCAATAGTATTACGCTGGAATGGGACTTGATCCCAAAGATAGATGCCTATTACAGCGCCCGTTTGATGCAACATGATCCAACAGACCCAGCATCCGCGATCGTGCCAATTATGTTCGATAACATATTTGCTGTGGACAGTGCGATTAACAATGGCTTGAATCGCTATCAAGCAGTGGTTCCCAATCATCTCGATCCGCACACCATGTATGTTTGGTTCACAGAAATCCTAGACAGTAATCGCCTTGATCAAATCAATATTACTATCTTTCAGCCAGCCCAATTTTTTTGGTTCAGTGATCGTTAACAGGCCGGCTCGCGGGCGACTACTCATTTGAGATTGAGTGTTCATAGATCAAGATCTAATCGTTTTGCATGCTTATTTGGTTGTCATAAAAGATTCATATAAGTGCACTTAATCCGGCTACTATCAACAGATGATTATACGATCTCTGCTGTTACTATTTGCGCTCACACTTTCGCTTCCTTATGCCCACGCCTGCCCTGGCAGCTATGCAGGCACAGATCAATCAAGTGTGGATTTCTCCAACCAGAATTTGAGTGGTTGTGACTTCACAGGTGCTACGCTTAGCGCGACCAATTTTACCGGCGCGAATCTATCTGGTGCTGATTTCACAAATACGACAGTAGATGCTAGCACCCTCTTCACCGGTGCCAATCTCACTGCGATTACGTGGACGAACTTTACTGGTAGCATCAGCTATAGCCAAATGATAGATGCTGAATATGGTCTGTTTGATGCGACCAGCCAGACCGGCACATCCTCTTCATTACACAGTGAGAGTGCACATCCGCATGCCGGCTATAAAGTCACCCTGGCAACTAAAGATTATTCCGGGCAAACACTGGCTAATGTTGATTTCACCGGTTATAACCTGGACGGCGTCAATTTCAGCAACGCGACCCTGACCAATTCGATTTTCGATGAAGCGAATCTGGCTAATGTCAATTTTAGCGGTGCCGATGTCAGCGGTGCGTCTTTCACCAATGCCTTATATGATTCAAGAACGGTATTTCCATCCGGCTTTAACAGTGCCAGCCAAGGCCTGATTGAAGTTAACATGACCTACTTTATTGCCGATAGCGCGCTCATTAACAAGCATCCCGGGGCTGACTTACTCTGGGGCACAAGTGACGATATTGCTGACTGGACCACCCATCACGCGAGTTTCCCCAATAGCAATCAAAGTACGGCTAATAATCCACGTGGACGTGCCTCAGTATCCATATATCCTACCACCAGTCCGGTTGCTGATACGGTCGAGGATGGCGTTAACTACACCGGCTATTTTCTCGGTGGGTATACCGCCACTGATGCTAATACAGAAGAATATTTACATCTCACCCGAGAATGGGCGACCACGCACTCGCAAAGCTCGTCCTATGATGAGACGGCTGGCTTCAATGCCTACAATTCATCTTCATTTGCCAGTTGTGCGCGGGACAATGATAATACTATCTCGAACTGCAGTGGTACTTGGGGCTACTATATGGCATCCACCAATTACCCGACCGTATCAGATTACTCAACCACACTGTATGCCGCTACTTTTGAAGAAACGGGTTACTGGCTGCATAAAGATCAAAATCCAGCAACCGTATTTGGTGCCGGCAGTGATCAAGCACTGACATTTCAATATATGATGGATGTGCTGAATAATGCCGGCATAACCTATGATCATATTCTGTATACCCGCACAACCAACAACGATAGCGTGAATAGGGTCAATTATGCCTATGGCCTTGGCAGCACCAACCCCAGTGCGACAACCAATACGGTGACGCAAGTGCCCTATCCCAGTTGGTTTATGCTTGCCTTGGGCATGCTACTGGCTTGCCTGGGCTATCGTTACGCCCGTTATTAACAGCGCTATAGTGAGATGGTTGAGCTCAACATTTTGCCAGCACGCTATCGACCACGTTGCGGTTGAGGTGCGTTCGCAGATGCAGTTAAGCTGAGCAGACAATCAAACGGATAAGTAATGACTCACTTTTTCGGTATCAACTTCATCGCGTTTATTCTCGAATAGGATATTGCCACTCTCGATCACTAAAATTCGATCAGCGACCGCGAGTGCAAAGTGCAGAACTTGCTCAGAGACAATGATGGTGATCTCGCGCATTTTCCTAATTTCATTCAATATATTGGCAATATCTTTAATAATCGATGGCTGAATTCCCTCGGTCGGCTCGTCCAATAATAATACTTTAGGATCGGTCACCAGTGCGCGCGCGATGGCTAACTGTTGTTGTTGGCCACCCGATAAATTCCCGCCTTTACGATGACGCATATCGTGTAATACCGGAAACAGTTGGTAGATTTCATCGGGTACTTTTTTATTTTTCGAGTTTTCTAAGCCGGTCTCAATATTTTCTAAAACGGTGAGCGTAGGAAATATCATCCGCCCCTGTGGCACATAGGCCACTCCCTGACTGACACGCTCATAGCTCTGCATGTTTGAAACATTGGTCCCGGCAACTTCTATGTCACCACCCTTAAGTGGAATGACACCAATCAGGGATTTGAATAATGTTGTTTTGCCCATACCATTACGCCCCATGATAGCGATTGTTTCATTCGGATTTGCCTCAAATGAAAGATCACTGATCACGGTACTGTCACCATAAGCTACCTGTATATTTTTTACGTTAAGCATATTATTTCCTTTTCACTATGATGCGTTAAATGACGCTGTATTTAATGCCCCAGATAAACTTCGATAACATCTTTGTTATTTTTAATTTCTGACATTTCACCTTCAGCTAACAGACTACCCTGATGCAGAACAGTTACTTTTTCCGCGATTTTTTCAACAAACTCCATATCATGCTCAATCACGATCACACTGCGACCCTTACAAATTCTCTTCAGTAATTCAGCGGTTTGATTACGCTCCTTCACA
>MDTB01070051.1_pt1 | contig 10857 bp, 9 predicted proteins | sample 811161 | NCBI WGS metagenome assembly MDTB01 (sample SAMN05326650, study PRJNA326480) | marine metagenome | isolation source: seawater | place: Mediterranean Sea | collected 2009 | reverse complement strand
TGGATTAGGAACCCCAGAGAAATAGTCAAAAATGGAGCCATCCTGATAATAGACCAATTGACTTTGAATGTTTTAAATAATCCAATTACAAATGCTACACCGTACAGACCACCTGCTAACCAAAGAAGATCTCTGGTGTCATTCATGTTCATGTCTTATAATTTACCCTTATAAGAATCAGCAAATCAACTCGAAAACTTATTTAAATGTAGTTTGTTGAACATGTGTTTCTTAAACCTTTTGACTAATCGGGTGGGAGTTGAAGTATGATCTCATTGCCGCACAATCATTACCCTCACAATTTACGCAGCAGGGTCTAATCTGGGAGTCATATTCAGAGTCGATATGTTCGGAAACTAATCTAGCACAGAGTTCAATAAAAGTCTCTTCCATGTTAAAGCAGTCAACACGCTCAAAATGATCGACAACTTCATCTGCGTATCCACGAAATTCAATGTCAATTTCATCGAGAGTTTCAATATGATCCGTGGTAAATGCAATCGGTACCATGAGAATCGCTTTTTGTTTGGTCTCTGCAATAACCGTCGGTGTGCTAGGAGATAGCCATTTAGTTCTTTGTGGGCCGACCTTGCTTTGCCATGCAAGAGCACCTTCGTGTTGTAAGCCCCATGACTTGAGAACTTGTTCAATCCTCTCCATTGATCCTTGGATTTCTTCATTGTATTTATCTCCTTTCTCAAGGCAGTAGGATTCAGGCAGACTGTGAGCGGAGTAAATAACACGAATATCTTGGTCTTGGAGACTGTGAGTATTTTTCATTTCCTCAAACTTTCTCTTTATAAGCATGGCCCAAAGTTCTGAGTAGTCATCTCGGTCCCACCATTGGTCAATGACTGATATCTTCTCCCGATAATCCTTTCCCCCCTGTTCATCGAGCCACCGGTAGGCATCGCAAAGTGATGAACCGCTGGTACAGCAACTGTGTTGGGGATATTGGGAAAAAAGGATAATTTTTTCTGCTTGGCCGAATTGCTCAATCATTTCACTCGTGCGAGGTGAGCAATATCGAAATCCGGAAACACACTTGTGAGGAGCGGATTGGGGGCGAAGAATATCCAAACTCTTTGCGATCTCCACGCATTGGTCATCCATGATCCTCTTAGTCGGGGAGTATTGACCAATTTCTTCATATCTTTCCTGTATTTTCGGAGTTCTACGCCATGCGATGATGCGACCTAATACTTTCTGAAAAGGTAACTTTAAGAGTTCTCGGTCTTGGAAGAGTTCTTTTAGATAAGGGTGAATCTCATCTTTATTTTGAGGACCACCCATATTGAGCAGGATGATCAAAGTTTTGGCGGTAGAGTTTGAATCGATGTCTGACATAAAATTATAAATCTTTAACTTCCAAATAATACCAGTTTGTATCTCGTAAGCAACCTTTCCAAGTTAAAGGTTATAATTTTTAAAAATTAGCTAGTTTGCAAAAATGCAGTTGGGTAGGGGGGCTCCAGAAATATGTGAACCAGAAAAGGTAATACCAGGATTTCTTAGATTCAGCGTTTTCGCAGCGTTTATTCTCATACTGGTCAAATGGTCAGGCAAAGGGATTGATTTTGGCCAATGTATTAGGTGAGAGAATTCAGGTTGGCCTTTAATTGAAAGCAAGTCTTGATTTTCAGATTTGGAAAGGGAAATTATGTTCTCATCATTCAATTCACACAATTCTGGATTTCTTTCTCCTCCAATGAAACTTGTTAATAGAACTTTATTCTCAGGAGCACGGTTGGAAAATAAAGTACTCGAAAAAAGGGTGCCGAGAATTTGTCTATTTTCGACTTCGGGGATTAAAAATCCAAATCCGTCAAGAGGGTGAGATATTTGATTCCTATTGTATCCCAGGAAGGTGAGAGTGAGAGGAGGATGAGTGGCTTGTGCAAGAACTTCAATTAAATGATCATCATTCAAAGAGTTCCATTTTATCTTTTTTAAGGCATGACTTGGTAAGGTGCAGATTACCTCATCAAATACCTGTTCGATTGAGTTGTTTTGTTGATTTTGACCGTACAATCTCCACTGTCCGCTTGCTTCCCTCGAAATTTCCTTGATTTGACAATTCAGAATAGGTTCTTCTTTCAGGTGCTTTGCCAGCCGAATCGGAAGTTCCTGCATCCCACTTTTAAAAGAGATTAGTCTGGTTTTAGCTATTTTATCTTCTGGGTTGATCCCACCTTTGATCATTCCTTTAATTATAGATCCGTATTTCTTTTCGATTTCTACAATAGAAGGGAAAGCATGTTTTATAATCAAGCTTTCCGGGCGGGATGCGTATACGCCTCCAACAAAAGGGTTAGCTGCGTAATCCAGGGCTTCTTTACCCAATCTGCGTTTTACAAATGAAGCCATTGACTCATCGACAAAATTCTCTCTCAAGCGCGGGATAAAGGGTTCGATGCATAATCTTAATTTGCCCATGGGACTTAAAAAAGATGATGTTAGAAAAGATAGAAATCCTTGGGGTAAAGAAATAACCTTATTTTTCTTTACGATAAATCTTTTCGAACATTTCTCATTAGCATCAATAGCATGTTCAAGCACTTGATATCTTTTAAGGAAGTTTTCTATTTGCTTGGTGCGTAAGCTCAAGGTATTAGCACCATAATCCATGAGGTACCCCTCTGTTCTATTAGATTGTAGTACCCCACCTACCTGACTATGTTTATCGAATACTGTAACTTTCGTCCCATTAGTTTGTTTAAAAAGAGCGTGGGTGATTCCAGACAATCCTGCTCCCAAAACACATATCTTTTTCGATTCCATATTCGTTAAATTTTTATTTTGGCTTGTCGATTAGGTATCTCTGTAATTGAAAGGAATGAAATGATGGATGAAATAAAAAAATGTTTAGAGGCAATAACTGTTCAGAATCATGAACACGATCTTGATTTAGTTTCCGCACTTAAAAAGCTCGATGAATTTCTTTCTTTGCATGCGAATGAACTTGATCCAAGGATGCGTCACTTCTTGCAAAACCGAAGCTATGAAAAAGCTTTGCTTTGGCTTTCAGGTGGTGAACCGAAAAAGGGGATTTGTCAGAAATGACAAAGAAAAGACAGCGCTTACCAACTGAACCCAGCAATGTTTTTGGTGGTAATCCGTTTGAATCTTTAGGTAGCGAGGGGTTATCTTCTTTACCGAAATCTAAACAAGAAAATTCAGATACCAAAGTGATTTTTTCAAATACTGAACGCATGGGAAAAGGCGAACGAATAGAGGTGAGAAGGGAAAAAAGTGGCAGGGGTGGTAAGACTGTAACTACTATTCGGGGATTTCCAGTGAGGATTTCTCATGACGATTTAAATCGAGCCCTTAAACCCCTTAAATCCAGCCTTGGCACAGGTGGTGGTTGGAGAAATGATCAATTAGAAATACAAGGAGATCAGCGAGAATTAGTTTGTGAATGGCTTTCCTCAATGGGATTTAAACCAGTCTTGGCAGGTGGGTAACAATCTAAAACTAGCTAGCAGTTTGCTTTTCGCCTTCAGACTTAACGGAGTCAGTTTCCTTATCAGTATTTGATTTTTTGTCAAAGTCATGATCCTCAAGAGGTTCTTGATTCATAACATCCTGGATATCTTGCTCCCAATCGTCCTTGGCCTTGCGGAATTCATTAACTCCCTTTCCCAAAGAACGAAATAATTCGGGTACTTTCTTAGCACCAAAGAGCAGGAGAACAATCAGGAATATGAGAATAATCTCGCCACCACCAAAGTTTCCGATGAATGCAAGAGTGCTTGGAGTGTTATTTATCATAGGTATATTCTAATTCAGCCGATTCGGCTAAGCAACTTTTTTGTAAAGTAGTTCGTCGAATAGTAAATCAACCCTTACAGACCTAATTGACGAAGAGCTTCTGGTTTTGGTTTATTTACGGAACTTTGATCTGCTTCAAAAAATCCATGCAACTGGCGAATTCGTGTGGGATGTCTCATCTTTCGTAGGGCTTTCGCCTCAATTTGACGAATTCTTTCACGGGTGACCTTAAATTGCCTACCGACTTCTTCAAGCGTGCGGCTGTATCCATCCTTTAAACCAAATCTTAAAGACAAAACATTTCTTTCTCTTTCAGTCAAAGAATCAAGTACATCAAGAATCTTTTCTCTCAGAAGCGAGTAGGCGGTCATGTCGTATGGGTTTTCAGCACCCTTGTCCTCAATGAAATCTCCAAAATTTGTATCATCACTATCCCCCACTGGACTCTGCAGGGAAATGGGTTGTTGTGCCATCTTCATGATACTTTGTACTTTATCAAGTGGAAGCTTCATTTCTTTAGCTACTTCATCTGGTGTAGGCTCATGCCCCAGCTCCTGCAACAGTTGCTTCTGTACTTGCATGACCTTGTTGAGGGTTTCGATCATATGTACGGGAATACGTATTGTCCTGGCTTGGTCGGCAATCGATCGTGTGATAGCCTGCCGGATCCACCAAGTGGCATAGGTTGAAAATTTGTAACCTCTGCGATATTCAAATTTTTCCACTGCCTTCATTAATCCCATATTACCTTCCTGAATCAAATCTAGAAATGAAAGACCTCTATTCGTGTATTTTTTGGCAATGGAAATTACCAGTCTAAGATTAGCTTCAACCATTTCGGTTTTGGCTTGGTGAGCTAGCCTCATATTTCTTCTCAGATCCTTGATGAGGGAGATCAGTTCAGAAGGCTCCATTCTGAATTTCGATTTGGCCTGCTTTAGTCCTTCTTTAACATTTTCAAGCTTTACCCCTTTTCTTTTAATTTTTGCCAAATCTTTTTTTGAAAGCTCTAAATTGTGCAAATCTCGAGCGATTGCCTTTAGCTCTGGATTCACTCGATTCAAAAAATCCTCAAAAACTTTTAGTTTCAAGCAACATTTCTTAAAAATTGGGGCGAGTTCAGATTCAAGATTTTTAAACTTGGTTAAAGACCTCTTCTGTTGAGTGGCGTTGGACGCTTTTTCAAAACTAATCCATGCTTTTTTAATTTTTGCATCCAATTCCTCGAGGAACCCAACCTGTTTGGTTAACGACCTGAAATACACTTCCCGACTGTCAATCTTCTTGTCAAGAACTACACGGTCAAATCTTTCTTCTCGCTCGAGCAACTTATTACAAATTTCTAATTGAAAATCATTGGTCAGGGAAACAGAGTAAATGATTTTAAGGGCGGCCGTTTCTGCCGTCTCTATTCTTTTTGAAATATCCACCTCTTCTTCTCGGGACAAAAGGGGAACTTTTCCCATCTGCTTAAGATACATGCGTACAGGATCGTCGAGCATGTCACTCTGGTTGGATTTTGCGGTTTCCTCTTCCGTCTCTTCCTTCTTCTTCTTGAATTTATCAACATCCTTGGAGTCGAGAAGTTTAATTTCCAAGTTATTGAAAATAGAAATTACATTTTGAAGTTCTTCAGGTTGATCAGCAATTTTAGGAAGAGATTTATCGACATCTCTGTATGTGAGAAATCCCTGCTCTCTTGAAAGATTAATCAGTTCACGTACCTTTTCTGTAATGTCATCGTCTAATGCATGAGGTTCTGCATTCTTACCTACCTTACTTGCTGCAATTTTGGCTGAAGAAATTCTTTTAGTTTTCGATGTTGAAACTTTGGAGGCAGTCTTTGTAGTAGCAACCTTTTTGGAGCTTGTTGTCTTACCGACACTCTTAGCAGTAGCTTTCTTTACGGTTGCCACTTTCTTTACGATCTTAGCGGGTGAAGGTTTCGCAGTTGCAGATTTAGTCTTTGTTGCAGACTTGGCGGGTGCGACTTTACGTTTGGAGGCGTTGGTTTGGCTCTTTTTGGTTTTGGATGTTGGCATCTTATAATGAGGGCTCTATCTAGTTGGCAAAAATTTGTGGAGGGGAAAGTCTGGAATTACGAATTTCTTTTAGTTTAAGTCTGGATTCAGAAATTAATTGAGAATCCTGGGAAGGGTTATGCAAAGAGGACAATAGTTCGAGTTCTGATTTTTTGGAGGATCTAAGAAACAAAGCCCCAATACACTGATTGGCAATATCCGCGAGCCCATCATCTTCCTGATCGCTACTAGTGTCTTGGTAAAGCAGGTTCTGAAATAGAAATCTTTCATCGTCAGACTCAAGTAGTTCCTCCAATTGTGTAGTGACCATTGGACCGTCTGCTTTGATCTCTGCAAGCAGTTTGGCAAGAATCCGCCCAGCAACGACCTTATTGTCAAGCCAAGAAGGGTCAATGATTTGTGCAAGGGAACAACCAAGGCGAGCATCGTGCAAAAGGCAGTAAAGTAAATCATCTTCAGCAGTTGTCAATCGTTCAGTGCTTTTGAAACCAAGCTTTTTGTCCGTGTGATTGGATTGTTTTTCTTGGTAGGCAGGCTTTCGTTGTTTGCTGAATTTTTGAAAGTCAGACTTAACCGCACTTGCAGGCACCCCTAAAACATTCGATAAATCAGCAAGGTATAAGTCTTGGACGACAAGAGATTTAATCTCTGAAAAACTTGGAAACAGAAAATCAGTGACCTTTTGTCTTTCTTGTGGAGATGGCTTAGGACTGAGGATTTTTTCACAGACATATTCAATTGCTGGCTTGCCCTGGTCAATAATTTGTTGCAATCCGCTTTTACCTTTTTCCACAAGAATCTGATCTGGGTCGGACCCTTCTGGCAGGGTGGCCAAACGTGCGTCCAATCCAGTTTTGAGGAAAATAGGAATGTAGGAAAGGGCTGCCTTTTGACCCGCTTGATCACCATCCAGTAAACAAATTACATGGCGAGGGTTTGATTTTCTGAGTAGTTCTGCCTGAGTTTCCTTAAATGCAGTACCTTGAGGGGCAATTGTAGTTTCAAAACCTTCTGCCCAGCAACGAATTGCGTCTAATTGACCCTCGACTAACAAAAAATCCTGGTTGTCTTTAATCTTCTTGTTTGCAAGGTCGAGGTTAAAAAGAAGGTGCCCTTTATGAAATATAGGAGTTTCTGGGGAGTTCACATACTTGGGTGCTTTTTTGTTTCCCCACTCTGGAGTAACGGACAACTTCCTGCCAGTGAATCCACATATTCGCCCTAGTTTCTCCCGAATAGGAATCATTAGCCTGCCACAAAAAATCGATACCCAATCTTTTTGATTCTTTTTTTCGTAAAAGAGGCCAGAATTATTTAAGATATTTTCAGGTATTCCTTTGCCAATTAAAAACTTTCCTAGAGCAAACCGATCGGGTGGGGCAAATCCAACTCCAAATTGGTTGGCTATCTCATCGTTAAATTTTCTCTCTTTATTCCAGTATGAATGGGCAACCTTAGCTTCCTCATCATTGCCTTGCATTTGATGAACAAACCAATCCTTAACCACTTCATGCAAGGTAAATAGTTCTTTGCGTATAGACTGGCCTTGTGGGGGTGAATTTGATGTTCCTTGCTGAAAACGAAGTGGAATGTTGAATTCTCTGGATAAATATTCAATGGCTTCGTAGAAATCGAGATTCTCCATTTTTTGCACGAAAGTGATTCCATCCCCTTTCTCACCTGAACTGAAGCAATTGAAAAAGCCTTTCTCAGGATGTACATAAAAAGAAGGAGTTTTTTCTTGATTGAAAGGGCTTAATCCGACCCAACTGGATCCACTTTTCTTAAGTTGCACATACCTGCTAACCAAATCATACAGATCTATTCTGTCTTTTAATTCGGTTACAAAACCATCAGCAAGTCTTGGCATAAATCAATAGCTTATGGTTCTCTTAATTTTAGAAGTTCCATTTTTGCACGGTCGTGCAGACTATCATCTTCAGCGGTTAAACTGACTACTTGTCGGTATAAAATGCCTGCAGTTACAGGCATTCTTTCAACAAGGTGATATCTTCTCGCGAGTTCCCAAACCAATTCTGTGGCATTGGGGAATTTCTCTCGTGCATTTTCTAATTCGTCAAGATACCTCTTCGAATCAAGCGTTTCACGTGCGACTCTCAAATAATCCATACGAATGCTCAAGCTGCTTGAATCATGCCTGAGTGCTTCGAGGATTGTCATTTCTGCCTCCTTTGTTTCTCCGAGTTGAAAATGAGACTGTGAGCATATGCGCCATGCTTCAGGATTTGTGGGGTCCTCCTTTAGCACTGTCCGTGCAAAGCGTATCGAATCGTTATACTTACGGTCCAAATAAGCTTGGGTGGCTAAATTCAGAGGATTTCCGACCGTTGGAGTTTTTTTAACGGGAGCAGCGAAGGCAGATGCTAAGTCGTTGCCATTGACACTTGAATCCCCTTGCATATTGGTTTGATCATTTGTTGGAGGTACTGGGTCGACAGAAAGGGAAGAAGGCATGTCCGGAGGAATTTTGGATAAGCCCACGACTTCCCCTTCTCCGGATTTAGGATTTAGCAGAAATGCAGAAAGTTCAGTAATGGAATATTCTGAGCTGCTCGCTCCCCCTCGGACGAATTTAGACAAGTTTCTTTTTCTCAAAAGAGCCGCCGATTCTTTGTCTAAATCAGTCCCTTCGATACTACCTGGGTGGTTTTTTTCGATAGCGAGTATTAAGGATTCGGCGTTCTCTTCATCTTGGTTTAAAAGTTTTATTCTTAGTAAACCAAGCAAAGGTTCTGCCTGAACTCCTTCTTGCCTACGTGCGGCTTCCCTAAACCAGTGCTCAGCTTGGGGGATAAGTTTTTTTCTGTAGTAAAGTTTAGCCATGGTGATGCAATCGTGATAATTACAAGCTTCTGAGCCCTTGGAAAATGCGTTGAGAGATTCAGTACTTTGGTCTGCAAGTGCGAGGAGTCTTGCAAGTCGAAGCCAGATATCGGAATCATCGTTATGCATCGATAAATATTTACTGTACCTTTGAATAGCCGTTTCAAAGTCTTCAGAATATTCATGGGCAAGACCGGCTTCCTTGTAGAGTTTAGTTGACCCTAGGGAAGACTGAGCCTGATCAAAACGAAAGGCAGCAAGCTGGTATTGTTTGGCTTCAAATAAAGATCTTGCGAGTTGGATAATTACCTCAGGCGAATTTGGGAACTCTTTTTGGGCTAGACGGAGTATCTCGATTGCTTCATTTGGTTTTCCTTCTATTCGTTTTTCAATTGCTTTTGACAGATCTGGAGAAGGTTTTTTTTCTAGCTGCAGGGGCTTTTTATTATCGATTAATTCTTGTTTGCCTTCTTCACAGTTTGTGCAAAAGAGAAACAAATAGCTGCAAACGAATAAACTTATAAAACTTCTAATAGTTGCCATCTTTAATTTTTCATTCATAGGATTGGCATAAGTCAAGACATGGTATCAATATTTGTAATTTCTTTTCTTCTTATGGTCAATGCCTTGTCAGGGCAAAATGTTGAATCTGCATTTTTGGAAGAATCGAATGTAACGGGAGAAGTGGATTTGGGTCAAGTAGGGGAACATGTTTATTGGGTTTCAACTAAGAAAGGAAGGGGATCCTATCAAATTAATAACTCCATGCAAATATTTGAAAGAGAAAACTCGATCAATATCAAGCCTGCATTTTTTCCAAAGATAGCAATAAAGTTGGATACTCAGTATGCCCCTGGAATATCAACAAAAAAAGCTCTTGTAATTGAAATATTGGAATGGTTAGAAAGTAAAGGCTACTCGAAAAATCAAATTATGCTTTTTGATCGTGATCGCGAAGGTTTGAGAAATGCTGGATTTTGGGAAGATAATTCTGATGGAAATGAATTTTTGGGCCATGAAGTCTTGGATTCCTCACAAGAGGGATATTATCAAAATGATTGGTTTCATGACAGTCCGTTGCCGCCAACTCCTTTTGATCGTGCAAGATTCATTTTGAAGAATGCACAACAGGCAGAAAAGAGGAAAACAGAGGAAAGAAGAAGCTTCTTACCTGCAGTGTTTTTATCAGGAGCTTATTGGATAAACCTTGCCGTTCCCATGGACGATCCTTTCTTGGGTTTGGATGGAGCATCAGCAAATTTAACATTAGGTTCCATCTCCAACTATGGTAGATTTTTAAATAAAAAAACTCTTTCGGCAGCAACTGTTGCAGAGGTATTGGCAATCCCGGAAATTTGGGAAAAGAGATTATTTACCATTCTCGATTTAACCACATTCCAAGTTGCAAATGGTCAACGTTTTGATGCTAAGTACTCGCATGGGCGTAATGCAATTTTACTTAGCAGGAATCCCGTTGCAGTTGATTATGCAGCTTGGAAATTTATTAATAAGGAGAGAGTAGAAACACATAAGTTGACTCCAAGAAGAATTGAAGAGTCTCTGCTTTTTAGGTATTCGAAGGAATTAGGTCTGGGATCGGGCAATACTTCTCAAATAAAAGTGATCGAATAAATAAACAAATAGAGGAGTGAAATTAGAACTAATACTTATAAAAATAATGTTTTTTATTTCCGTGGTGGGTTATGCTTCTGACGGAACTTGGGCTAATTGGTTGGGACCAAATAATAACGGTTCCATTGAAAAAAAGATTGATTTTCTTTCTGGTCCTACTGCTGAATTTCCAATTTTGTGGGTCCAATCTGTTGGAAATGGTTGGTCTGCACCCATTGTAAGCGATGGAATTGTATACCTCCACGATCGCATGCATGAAAATGAAAACTTGATTGCTTACAACGCAACAAATGGAGAAAAAAAGTGGCAATTTTCCTATCCATCCAAATATCGGGACGATTTTGGAATGGAAGACGGTCCTCGCTCTACTCCTGCAGTAAAAAATGGCTTACTAGTAAGTCACGGTCCGCAAGGACTCTTGCACGCAATTAAAGTTGAGGATGGTCAAAAGCAATGGGTTTACGATTTAGCAAAAGGATTTGGCTCGCCCAAGGGGTTTTTTGGTCGATGTTCATCTCCTTTGATCATAGGTGATCGAGTTATTGTGGCGGTTGGAGGTCGGGCA
>MDTB01022985.1_pt1 | contig 10857 bp, 14 predicted proteins | sample 811161 | NCBI WGS metagenome assembly MDTB01 (sample SAMN05326650, study PRJNA326480) | marine metagenome | isolation source: seawater | place: Mediterranean Sea | collected 2009 | reverse complement strand
GTAGGTGATATGTCATCTTTTTCATTTTATTTTGGTCACCAATTTTCTACTATTGAAGGTGGAATGGGAAATACAGATGATGAAGATTTATATCATTCATTATTAATGTTAAGAAGTCATGGTTGGGGAAAGGATTTGCCAAAAGAACTTTATAAAAAGAAAATGGTTGAAAATAATATAGATCCATTTCACGAACCATTTACTTTTTTAATTCCTGGTTTAAATCTTCGTTCTACAGATTTACAGGCATTTATTGGACTTAGACAAGTAGAAAAGGCAAATTGGTTATCGAAAAGAAGAATTAGAAATCACAAAGAATATGGAAGATTATTAGAAAAACATTTTGAATTTCAAGATTGGGGAAATGATAATCCATGTAGTATTTCATTTGGAGCATTAGCAGAATCTGAAGAACATAGAAAAGAAGTTGTAAGTACATTAGTAGATAATGGAGTGGAAACTCGTATTTTTAGTGCTGGAAATCTTGGATTACATCCATTTTGGATAGAAAGATATGGAGAATTTCACGGTGAGGTTGCAAATAAAATTCATTCACGTGGGTTTTTTCTACCGAATTATCCTGAATTAGAGTTATCTGATATAAAAATTATATCGAATTTAATTAAATCGGTTTAATGAATAGAATAATAAAAAAAGTACCACTTGAAGATGTTTGGATGTATCACGAATTTAGTTTTGGTGAAGATCATAGGCCTAATTCCACATTTTATGAATGGTTAAGACGAGATGTAGAAAAAAATGGATTTAAAAACCCACTTTTGTGTATTGAAGAAGTTAGAAATATACAAGAATTGAGAAAGAATCCAAGTTGGAATAGAAGTTATGAAGGGTGGTTAAAAAATCCAGGTAGGTGTGATTGGATACAAAGAGATGGTGCACCTTATAAGTTGATTGGTGGTACAGAGGGAATATATGGTGATTTTCCTCAGTTAGACCAAGATGCTGGTGGTAATAATAGATTTTTACTTGCAATAGAATTGGGTGTTGAGATGATTGAAATAGAAATTTTACCAAATGATTTTCCACAAACAATACATGATGCGAAAAAATTAATGAATAAGACGAATTTAGATAATTGGTTGGGATTAATATGATATTTACAGAATCAAATAAGATAACTCATAGTGTTTGGCACTTATCTGAATTTATACAAAGAGATCACGTTAGAAAATATACATCTCTTTTGAAATCATTTAGTGCAAATGGATTATTAGGTGGTAGTGATTCTCAATGGATTTTAAATAATTTAGATTTAGATGCTACACACGGTTTAGTTGATCCTACCACAATTGTCTCTACTGAACAAACTAACCTTGACAAAATGAGAGAGAGTATAAAACTTATTAATAGTGGGAAAACCCAATCAGAAATTGCTCCACCCACCTTTTTTACTCATGATATAAATTTAAATGATTCATCATTATCACCCGCACATAAAAAAGTTATAGATTTAGATTTACCATTTAATAAACAAATACAAAAATTATGTGATGAAATTATAAAATATGCAAACGAAAAGTATGAAGTTGATGATTGGAAATTGTATATTAGAAATCATAACTTCTATCCACCCATGCATTGTATTAATCCACATACACATTGGCCTGAATCACAAATAACTGCAATCATACCATTAAATGATAAACCAATTGGTGGAGAGGGTGGTGATTTATGTTTAATTGATGGTCGATTTGATGGTAGAGATCGTTTGGAACATAGTTTGAGGAAACCAATAAGTAAGAGAAGTAAACATTTACACAAGTGGATGGGACTTGAATCAGTAGATAAGCCTAATTGTATACCAAATTCTGTTCTCGATAAAGTTGGAGCGAATAAGTTTTCAAGTAAGATGGGAGAAGTGTTTATAATGGATGATGTGTTCCCTATACCAGGATATGAACACCGAGATTTTTATAATCCAATAGAATTTGAAACCGAACCTGAGGTTAAAGAGGATTTGAGACATGATGGTACGTTTGATTGGAATATGGCAACTTGGTGGCCAACGGCACATTGTGTATCAAGAGTGGAAAATTGGTGTAGAGCTACAATGTTATTGTGGTTTGAATCATATAAAGTAAAATTAAATAAACCGAAAGATCAAAGAGGAGGTTTTGCAAACAAATGAAAGAACGAAAATTTTTACCCACAATAGAAGATTTGATTGATAGATTGACTATCTTTCAGTTAAAAGAAGTTTTTTTACCAGAACATAAAGGAGATTATGCAAAAGACATACAAGATATATTACACGATATAGATATTATATTAGAAGAGAGTCCTGGTAAAGTTAATGCTAAATTAATACGTGCACTGGTTGTATTATCACAAATGAATCTACATATTTGGCACAATGAATCAGAAGTTCGTAAAGGTACTGGTGATGGTAATTTAGAATTGACTCACGGTTTAAATGGAATTAGGAATACTGCAAAAAATATAATTACTGATGTGTTGGGTGGTAGAAAAGACCATAAAATAGATTGTTTAGCTGCAGATTTTGAAGATTGGGAGATTAGTTGGTGATAAGGTTTATAAAAAATCAACCATTGAGTTTTGATATTAAGGCTTTAGATTTATTGATTGAAGATTATCCTATAGATGTAGATGCCCATCCTTATAATAAACAGATAGAGGACTTGAGTGTAGGTACTTTTGGGAAGGTATGGGATGAAAATTTACCTAAAGAAATTGTTCAATATATTGAAGAAGTAGGATTAGAAAGAAATCAATTTCATTCTTATATTAATGTTCAACTACCTGGTAAAATGACAACGTTACATCAAGATAATCATAATTATGCATCAAATAAACTTGGTGTTGATAATAAAGATTTAAGGAGACTTCTAATTTTCTTAACAGATTGGAATAGGGGAGAGACTTTTTGTGTTGAAGATGAATGTTTAGTAAATTGGAAACAAGGAGATTGTTATACATTCGATACAATGGATTGGCATTGGGGAGTGAATGCAGGATATAAAATAAAATATACATTGGTACTTTCAACAACAAAGGAATTTATAAAAAATGTTTAATCTTAGAAATTCGAGACCAATTCCAAATAGAGATGTTTATGAGTTCGTTACTACAGAAGTTAAAAGTGCAAATTTATATGATTTAAATAAGATACCAGAATTTTGTGAAAATTATTCAAATTGGATACAATCAACTAAATTAAATAATTTAATTGGATTAGATAATTTTAATTCTAAACAATATGTTCATGGAACTTCACAATCATTTGATTTCTTTTATCTCTCACACCCAAGAAAAAGAATGAGATGTTTTAAAGGTGATTTTGCATATCATAGGTTATCTTGGAGAGATAATTTTGATTGGTTGTATTTAGAAGATGATATTATACGAGAGGATGATGCTGTTATTATGTCTGCACCATTTTCAGATTCGGGTGATATACATCCACAAACAGATTTTATATTGAATATATGTGATGAGTTAGATGTTCCTGTTTTTATAGATTGTGCTTATATGATAATAGCACGAGATATAGATTTTGATTTTAATAGAGAGTGTATTCAAGGTGTTTCATTTAGTATGAGTAAAGGTTTTTATGGAGCGGAGAAATTACGAATTGGATTAAGACTTACAAGAGATTATCAAGATGATCCAGTAGAGGTTTTTAATTCAATGCAAATGTTAAATACTGTTGGTGTTCATGTTGGACAAAAAATTATAGATAATTATTCTGTAGATTATAATACTGAAACATATAGAGATAAACAAGAAGAACTATGTAATCAATTAAAGATAGGTTATAGTAAATGTGTTTTATTTGGGATAACAGATAAAAACCATCCTCAATTTAAAGATTTCGATAGAGGTACTGATTATCGTAGAGTTTGTTTATCAAGTTTAATGGGTGATATGGAAGATTTACATTATGACTGAAAAAGAATTTTTTCTTAAATTATTTCCACAAGTCTATGAATTATTACCAAAAGAGGACTTTATTGATTTTGATGGAAATAACTTTGATAAGTATTTTGTAAACGATATAGAAGAACTAAATGTTCCACGACATCCAAATGAAGGGCCAGTTTGTGAATGTGTGGGTAAAAATACAAATAAATCATTAGTATTGTATTTTCAATCAATTATTACTCAAGGTATTGAAATACCTGTATATATAAACAATAAAAATCAAATTATGGATGGATACCACCGAATACAGGCATATCATTTATTGGGTAGAACTAAAATTCCTATATATCGTAATAAATTATGGAGAAATCATGGATTTTGTTGGAAAAATGGGTTAGAGGGTAAACGTAAATTGAGATTAAATAAATGGTAAATTTTATTATTTAATATTTATAATTGTAACAATATATTCGAAAGAACAGTATGATTAAATTGAAAGATTTATTATTTGAAGGAGTTGATGATCCTGGCATATTTAAAGCAGTTTTTCTTGCTGGTGGCCCTGGAAGTGGTAAAACTTGGGTAGCTAAAGGATTATTTGGAATACCTGATAGATTGAATATATCCCACGTTGGTTTAAAGATGGTTAATTCAGATAAAGAGTTGAAGTTTCTTTTAAACAAGTTTGGTTTTGGAACTGATTTAGATAAGATGCCAGATGAACTATTTAAACAATTAACCGATCCAAAAGATAAAGATTATAGTGGATTAAGAGATTTTAGTAAATCACTTACTGCTCAACGAATGAAGATGTATAAAAAAGGTAAGTTGGGTATGATTGTTGATGGTACTGGCCACGACTTTGGTAAACTTGCTAAAATGAAAAAAGATTTAGAAAAAGAAGGTTATGATAGCTATATGGTGTTTGTAAATACTTCATTAGAGGTAGCACAACAAAGAAATCAAAAACGAGATAGAATCTTACCACCAAAGTTATTAGAAAAAAGTTGGAAAGACGTACAGAAAAATTTAGGTAGATTTCAAAATCTTTTTAAACAAGACTTTTTAATAGTAGATAATTCTAAACATTTGAAACCAAAAGATGCAACTAAAAAATTTAATATATTGGTTAAAAAAGGGATTGATAAGTTTGTTAAAAAACCAATCAAAAATCCAATTGCAAAAAGATGGATTAAAAAACAACAAATCCTCAAAAAACAAGGAGTATAAAATGTTAACTACATTTGATGAAATAATTGAACTAACTCTACATCACGAAGGCGGATATGTTCACGATCCTAAAGATTTAGGAGGCGAAACTAATTTTGGAATCGCAAAACGATTCTATCCTAACGTAGATATTAAGAACCTTACAGAAGATGGTGCAAAAGAAATCTATAAAAGAGATTATTGGGATAAGAATAAAGTAGACGATTTACCTGACGATTTAAAACACATCTTTTTTGATATGTGTGTGAATCAAGGTAGAGGAACAGCAGTAAGAATTTTACAACGAGCATGTAATGCAAAAGGTGCGGATTTGGCAGTTGATGGTGGATTTGGGCCAGGTACTAAAGGTGCAGTCGAAACCTATAAACCATCAGTAGAGAGAGTTCGTTGTTATAGAATGAAACATTACTATGATTTAGTAAATAAAAAACCAGAACAAGAAAGATTTTTGTTTGGTTGGTATCGTAGAGCTTTATCTGTTTGATAGAGTAAATTAAAAAGATTAATTAGGAGATAAAAAATGGCAACAGCAACACAAGGTTCATTTGTAGGTAGAACCGCTATAGTGGATAAATTCACACAAGGAACTTATTCTGAACTTTACAAGTCGGTTAATTCAGAATTATATCATCCAACAGCTAGTAATCAAAATGCAGCATTTATGTTGGTATCTGGTAGTGGATATAAATTATCTGCTCCTGGTGGTGAAATTTTGGATAGAGGACTTGAAACAGGTACAATGTATCCAATAAAACTTGCAGAAGTAAGTTGTAGTACTACCACAGTAGTTAAGTTGTTCAGGTAAATAATGAATAAACTAACCGAATGGTTAACTAAACCACTTATTGAAGGTATAGATGTACCAGTTGAAATTGGTGATACTGTTAAAATGGGTAGATTTAAAAATAAAAAAGTAGTTGTTAAATCTATTGATTGGAACGAAAAGGGTGACTTACTTATAAATGGTAGATCAGCATTAAAATTTAGGATTGAAAAACCTAAAACAGAAGATGTTGTGCCATCACCAAGTAGAAAAGGTATAAATAAAAATAAAACTAATAGAATGAGTGGTTATAAAAAAGTCAAAGAGTCATTACCAAATAAGGTAAAAGATAAAATTAAAAAACTAAAAGATGAACCAGGTTCAGAGATAGAAAAATCTTTTTCAGGACATCACGCTGGTTCTCAAGGCTCAGGAAATATGGGTAAATTAGCAGAACCCGATACATATGATTGGGATGATTCTGGAAATAAACATAATAAACCTGGTCATCAAACAAAGAAAAACAAAAAGAAAAGAGGTTATGAACCAGTAGAGGAAAAAAATGAAATGTTAAATCCTCCACATTATTTAAAAAATGTTGGTAACACACCTCAGAATAATCCTGATGGTGAACATAGATATTATGATCCAGATTTGGAAGAAGAAGATACAAAGATTAAAAAAGTAATTGGTATCTATGGTGGTAGATTTCAACCATTTGGTTTACACCATAAAAAAACCTACGAGTGGTTAAAGAAAAGAGTAGATGATGCTTATATTGTTACATCTAATCTCAAATCTTTACCAAGACACCCAATGAACTTTAAAGAAAAAGCTCGACATATGACAAAAATGGGTGTTCCATCTAATCGTATTGTTATGGAAAAGAATGTTTATAGTGCAAAAAATGTATTAAAGAAATATGATAAAGATACTACAGCAGTTATCTATATTTTTGGTAAGAAAGACGCTGGTAGATTAAAAGGTGGAAAATACTTTGATGATTATAAAAAGAATAAAAATAAAATGGTCGGATACGAAGAACGTGGATATATTCTCTCAGCACCTCATGTGTCTATGAGAGTTGGTGGTAAGGAAATTAGTGGAACTACTATGAGAGATATATTGGGATCTCCAAAAGTAAATGATAAACAACGAGAAAAATTATTTAAAAAGTTATTTGGATACTATGATAAAGGTATCTTTAATATGTTGACAAATAAATTTAAAAAATTATTTGAATTTTACAGTCAACCTCAAGTAAAAGAAATAGTAAAGGAAGTAAGTTCATTTCCAAGTACAATATCAGCTAGTGATTTGTCAGATGAGGGTATGTATGATTTTTTTAAATCATTTGCAGATTATAAACGTATTTCACCAAGACATGCAAAAATTTTAGGATGGGAAGTAATAGCTGATATTTTAAATGATGGTGCAGAAGGTGTTGTTGATCCAGCATTTGATTATTCTTTTGCATCTATGGAGAGAACACCTACAGTTACTTATGGTAGGACTATTAATCAAAATACAAAAAATACCGATAGTGTAGATAATCCATTTCCAAAATGGCAAAATCATATACAAAAGATAGTTGATAAAATGGGTTGGGAAATAGTTAAATATTTTGGAGAAAAAGAAATTAAAGATAGAAAAAAGAAGGTTAAAGATTCTCCTACTTTTGATATGAAGAGTGCTACTAAAGCTGCAACGAAAATTAAAAAAATGCAAGAAAATTATATGAAAGATGTAGTGTTCTTAATAGAAGGTGGAGCTTATGGACACATGAGTCATCCATTTGATGATAATAATCTTACGTTTTCAGATTTGAAACAGATAATTATTAATGGGTTAAGTGGAAAGTTAGATAGAGAGGATAACGTTACCGAAAAACTTGATGGTCAAAATTTAATGATTAGTTGGGTAGATGGTAAACTAAAGGCAGCTCGTAATAAAGGTCATTTAAAAAATCACGGTAAAAGTGCTCTTACAACAAGTGGAGTAAAGAGTTTGTTTAGTGGTAGAGGTGATATAGAAAAGGCATTTGTAGGTGCTATGAAAGATTTAGAAAAATCAATAGGTAGATTATCAGATAAACAAAAAGAAAAAGTTTTTGGAAATGGTAGTAAGTGGATGAATTTAGAGGTTATGTATCCTAAGACAGCAAACATTATTGATTATGATGTAGCAGAAATAGTATTTCACGGAACGTTAGAATATGATGATAGTGGAAAGGCGATAGGACAACCAAAAGACTCAGCTCGTATGTTGGAAGGTATGATTAGACAAATAAATGCTAATATACAAAAGAAATTTAAGATTAGTAAACCTAATTTCTTAACAGTTCCAAAATCACAAAATTTTGGTAAGAATAAATCTCGATTTTTAGGAAAATTAAAGAAATTACAATCTACATATGCATTAAAAGATACAGATAGATTGGGAGATTATCATCAGGCGTATTGGAAAGAGTATGTGTTTAACGCATCAAAACAATTTAAGGTTAGTTTAAAACCAAATCAATTTGTTAGTTTGGTTAATCGTTGGGCATATTTTGATAAATCATATAAGATAGTGGATATTAAAAAAGATTATAAAGATAATCCAAAATTTTTAGATTGGATATTATCTACAGATAAAAATGATATTCAAAAGATTTTTAAAAATAATATAAAACCATTCGAAGTTTTATTTTTTGAAGTGGGAGCAGAAATATTAAAAAATATTAGTGGGTATATGGCAGCATCACCTAAAAAGGCTACACAAAAGATTAGAAAAGACGTTATCAAAGCTTTAAATGATTTGAAAAGTGGTGGTAATGTAGATAAGTTGAAGAAATTAAAAATACAAATAGAAAAATTACAGGCAATAGGTGGGTTGGATGCAGTAGTTCCAAGTGAAGGTATAGTTTTCAAATATAAAGGAAAGATATACAAGTTCACAGGTGCTTTTGCTCCGATTAATCAGATATTGGGTAGTTTGAAATTTGGATAGGAGTTAAATTGGCAGGTTATTCTAAAGATTCGGAACGACAAAATAAGGCTTTAAAAGACTTGATGGCGGGACGAGAGTATGAAAAAGATTATGTCCAAGTAGGATATGAGGGTAAATCAGAACCACAAGGTGATAAAATAGATAGATTGTCTGATATTTTAAAAGAGGCTAGGATGCCTTGGTTCTGTCCTGAGTGTAAGAAGGTAATGAAGAAAAAACTTGATAATAAGTTTTGGAGAATGATGGGACATTGCTTTGATTGTCAGGTTAAGATAGAAACTAAACTTCGTATTAAGGGAGAATATGAAGAATGGGAAAAAAATAAAATTAGAGAAAATAAAAAGTCATATTTAAAAGATTTAAAACAGAGTATTGATGAATTTGAGGAAACGGGTGGTAAGGCGACGTTTTTCAATGAAGTTGGAGTAGTAGAAAAGGGTGTGGAGAAGGAAGAATGGTCAATGGGACAAGAAAATTTCGATAGACTTGTCAAAGAGGCTAGAGAATATATAGAAAAACTTGAAACGGAGTTGGAAGATGAAGATGTACAATAGTAGAAAGTTAATATTACCCGAAGATGTAGTGTTTGAATTGATGGATATGACAGCAACTCTTGGTGAAGTTGCAGAAGAGTATCACCGAAAGATTGGACAAGACGAAGAAATTGAAAAACTTTTAGAAGTTTATCATAGAATCATAGGAAAATTAATGAAATTACAAGAATATGAGTCGATTGATGAGAATGGTAATAAAACAGTAACACTTGAAGAACTTGTACATGGTGCAGGTCTTTCGTTTTTAGGAGAAGTTAAATGAAAAAATTGTGGAAAGTATTATTGGGGATTTTGGGAGGACTTTTAGCTATTTTAGGACTTGGGGCAAAGGCTTCAGGTAAGAAAAAGGAAGAAATCAAAAAACTTGATGATGCAATTAAGCAAAAGGACAAAGAAGTTAAGCAAACTGAGAAAAAAGTTAAGCAACTTGAGTCAAAGAAGAAAATAAACAAAAAACAAGTGGAAAGACTGAAAAAAGAAGTAGAATCTACTAAAAAAGACATCAAAAAGGCTCAAGAAGCTGTTGAAATTGATGATGTAGACGAAGCAGTAAACTTTTTGAAGAAGTTTTCCAAGTAAACTGATATATATGTATATATGAAGAATTTAATTAAAATATTATTATTTGTAGGAATGGTTTTTTCACAAGAAAAGACATTTACCTTTACGGAATCTGAAATTTTGGGATTTACTAAACAAATAACTGATTTACAAGTTAAAGATAGTCTAAATACTAAAACTATTAAAGACCTTAACTCTATTATTAAGTTATTAGAACAAAATGCTCAAACAGACTCACTAATAATCGCGAATAAAGACCTTTCAATTGAAGTATTGAAAGAACGTTCAGAAATATTAGAAAAAAAGGTAAAACTTGTGAAACCCAGTTGGTATGAGAATAAATGGTTGTACTTTACTTATGGAGTGATTATGACCGCGACTTCTGTAAACCTCGCTGGTCAAATCGTTAACTAATGTCTACTAATCCAACACCATTAAAAGATGTAATCAAACAAGAGTATGTGAAGTGTGCAAAAGATCCTGCATACTTTATGAAAAAGTTTTGTATGATTCAACATCCAATTAAAGGTAAAATACCATTTGATTTGTATGACTTTCAAGAATCTTCGGTTAATGAATTTGAACAACATAGATTTAACATTATATTGAAGGCAAGACAACTTGGTATATCCACAATAACTGCTGGATACTCTTTATGGATGATGACTTTCCATTCTGATAAAAATATTCTTGTAATTGCTACGAAACAAGATGTGGCAAAAAACTTGGTAACTAAAATTCGTGTTATGCATGCTAATCTACCGAGTTGGTTAAAACAACAATGTGTTGAGGATAATAAATTAAATTTACGTTATAAAAATGGTTCACAAGTTAAAGCAGTTTCTTCAGGACCTG